>Ga0207693_10001063_pt1 | contig 24564 bp, 25 predicted proteins | sample LARL81metaG_FD_184347 | JGI IMG/M metagenome (GOLD analysis project Ga0207693, IMG submission 184347) | Corn, switchgrass and miscanthus rhizosphere microbial communities from Kellogg Biological Station, Michigan, USA - LAR L8-1 metaG... | ecosystem: Host-associated > Plants > Roots >... | reverse complement strand
CAGGCCGCTCACGGCGGATGAGCTCCTCGATCCGGCTCGCGTCGGCGTGCGCGGCGGCGAGGGTGTCCGCGCCGAGACGCAGCGTCAGGTACGCGACGAGCCCCTCGTCGGTGTCGACGAAGCGCAGCTCGGCGGGATCGACGCCGAGCTCGGTACGCACGATGCGGCGGACCGTGGCGGCATCGCCCGCGACCTCGGTTCCGGCGGCCTCCTCCCCGAGCGGCTCGAGATGCGTCTGCACCGACGACACCTCGGGGACCGCCCGCTCGATCGCCCGCTCGACCTCCTCGCCGATCGCGTGCGCCTCCTCGAGCGAAAGGCCGCCGGGAAGCTTGAGGTGGAGCGAGAGCTCGGTGCCGCTGTCCACGGCGATGACCGAAACGTTGTGCACCTCGCGCACGCGGGGGACGTTGAGCGCCGCCGCGTGCGCGCGCTCCCGCACATCGGCGTCGGCGGCCTCGACCGGCTCGACGTGGACGACGACGTCCGCTTCCGGCAGCGCCGACTGCACCGCGCGCTCGACCGCGTCGGCCGCCGCGTGGCCCTGGGGGACAGCCGCGTCGTACGCAACTGCGATCACGACGTCTGCGAACACGCGCCCCGCAGCTTGCCGCATGCGCAGCCGGCGCAGCTGCACCGGAGGCTGGACATGGACGATCGCCTGCCGCGCCGCCTCCTGCGCGTCCGCCGGCGCGCGGTCCATCAACACGTCGACGTTCCGCCGCATCAACCGCGCTGCCGCGAGCAGCACGAGCGCAGCGACGAAGAGCGCCGCCACGGAGTCCGCGCCGGGATGGCCGCCGCGCACGAAGAGCAGACCGACGAGGACCGCGAGCGAGCCGCCGAGATCGCTGCCGAAGTGGACGGCGTTCGACGCCAGCGCCGGGCTCGAGTACGCGCGCGCCGCCCGCCACGAGGCGGTGGTGCGGGCGAGGTCGATGCAGATGACGAGGCCGACGACGAGAAACGCGTACCAGGTGGCGTTCGCGGTCGTGCCGCCGTTGACGAGCCGCGAGATCGCATGCCAGACGATGAAGGCGCTCGCCACGACGAGGATCGCTCCCTCGGCGAGCGCCGCGAGGTGCTCGGCCTTTCCGTGGCCGTACTGGTGAGCGGGATCCGCCGGGCGGACGGCGACCCCGACGGCGAAGAACGTGAGCAACGCTGCAATGAGATCGGTGCCGGAGTGCGCGGCTTCGGAGACGAGCCCGAGGCTGTGCGTCGCGAGGCCGGTGCCGAGCTTGAGCGCGATCAGCGCGAGCGCCGCGATCACCGACCAGAGCGCCGCCTTCCTCTGGGCCTCCACGCGGGAAGCGTACGTAGGCGCTAGGTCAAGACGCGATGGGCTCGGGCGGCCAAATGAGGGCGTCCTGCCGGAACGCGAAGTGGCAGCAGCGCGGCTTGCCGAGAGCGAACGGCGCAATCGAGGCCAGCTCGACCTCGGCCTCCGCCGGGCTGAGCAGCCAGCGGTCGTGGTGCATCTCGGCTGTCGCATCGGTGGCGAGCAGGCGGTACCGCTCGGTCAGGAAGAACTCGAGCGAGCCCGGCTCCGCGTGGATGGTCTCGTCGGTGGCCCGGTAGCGCGCGGCGAACACGCGGCCGTGCTCTCCGACCCGGACGCACTCGGCCTCCTGCCACTCGTCCACCGGATCGAGCGTCATCCTGGCGTGGAAGGCGGGAACGTGGTAGAGCCGCCGCACGCCGAGCGCCGCGAGGCGGCTCGAGGCGTCGATGCTGAAGAACCAGACGCCGGGGAGCCCGTCGGGGCCGCGGACGTACGTGCGGACGTTCAGCTGCAGGAAGGACGAGATCCCGGGCACCGGCAGCACACCGCGAGCACGCAACGCACGTACGCGGAAGAACACGATGCTGAGCCAGGCGGTGCCGTCGTGCTCCTCGATCTCGAGCTCGTCGGGAACGCGCACGCGGAGCTCCGCAGCGGGCACCGGCCAGTGCGCCCAGAACACGTGCTCCCAGGTCTGGCCGAGCGTCCAGCGGCTCTCGGGCAGCGGGAATGGGCGGTGGCCGACGCTGCGCAACGAGCGCGCCTGACGGCTCGCAGCCCTCGCGTCGTCGAAGAGATCCGTGGATCCTCCCTAGAGGTTGCCGCGCAACGCCTGCTCGCGCTCGATCGCCTCGAACAGGGCCCTGAAGTTGCCCTCGCCGAAGGTCGTCGCGCCGTGCCGCTCGATCACCTCGAAGAAGACCGTCGGCCGATCCTGCGCCGTCTTCGTGAAGATCTGGAGCAGGTAGCCGTCCTCGTCGCGGTCGACCAGGATCTTGTGCTCCTGCAGGATCGGCCACTCCTCGGCGATCTCGCCGACGCGCCCCGGCGCCTCGTCGTAGTACGAGTCCGGCGTGTCGAGGAAGACGAAGCCCCGCCCCTTCATCGCCTCCACCGTGGCGACGATGTCACTCGACGCGAGGGCGATGTGCTGCGCGCCGGCGCTCCCGTAGAAGTCGAGGTACTCCTGGATCTGGCTCTTGCGCTTGCCCTCGGCGGGCTCGTTGATCGGAAACTTGACCTTGCCGCTGCCGTCCGCCATGACCTTCGACATGAGCGCGGAGTACTCGGTCTGGATGTCCTCGTCGCCGAAATGGATGATGTTCGTCATCCCGAAGACGCGCTCGTAGAACTCGACCCAGTAGTCCATCTTGCCGAGCTCGACGTTGCCGACGACATGGTCGAGGTTCAGGAGACCGACCCCCGGATCGGCGTGGCCGTTCTCCGAGACGGACACGTAGCCCGGCAGGAACGGTCCCGCGTAGTCGGCGCGATCGACGAACGTGTGGATCGTGTCGCCGTACGTCGCGATCGCCGAGCGCTCGACGGCGCCGAACTCGTCCTCGTCGCTCCGCGGCTCCATGACGCTGCGCGCGCCACGCGAGACGGCCTCGCGGTGCGCCCGCGCCGCGTCGGGCACGGTGAGCGCGATGTCGCGGACGCCGTCGCCGTGCCGCGCGTGGTGTTGCGTGATCTCGTGCTCCTCGCGCAGCGCACTCGTGACGACGAAGCGGACGTCGCCCTGCTCGAGCACGTAGGAGGCGCGGTCGCGCACTCCAGTCTCGGGACCGGCGTACGCCGTCCGGGTGAAGCCCATCGCGTGCTCGTAGAAGTACGCAGCCTGCTTTGCGTTGCCGACCCAGAGCTCGACATGATCCCAGCCGAGCAGCGGCATGAAGTCTTCGGCCATGTCCCGATTATGCCCCTCAAGCGACGGCGACGAAATCGCGGCCCTCGACGAGGCCGAGACCGGCGGCGAGCTCGCGCACCTGGGCGCGGCCCTCCGGCCCGGAGACGGCGCCGAGCGCGAGCGCGTCCGGGAACTGTCCGGCGCGCTCGACGGGGACGACCGGTGCCCCGTGGATCCGCTTGCCGAGCTTGCGCGGGTCGACCTCGACGAAGGCGGCGAGCGGTGTGCCCGCGGCGAGGAGCTCGCGCGCGAATGCCTTCCCGGTCGGGCCGGCGCCCCAGACGACGGCTGCACGGCCGCCGGCGAGCAGTGTCCTGCGGAGGAAGTGGATCTTGCAGCGGCGGAACGCGTCGAGCGAGTACGCCGACTTCGTTCGTGTGAGCCGCGCCGGGTGGTCGCGCCAGCGGTGGACGAGAGCGTCCACGTTGCGGAACGTGCCGCCGGCTTCCCAGATCCGGAGGACGAGGTCGTAGTCCTCGGGCCAGCCGCGGTCGCGGTAGGAGACGAGCTCGGCGCGAGCCGTCAAGCCGGGGCCGGGCAGCGGGCACTCGACCCAGAGGTCGCGCAGGGCGCCCTCGGTCGTGACGAGCGCGTTGAGCCAGCCGGCGTAGGCGCGCATCCCCTCCGTCGGCTCCGGGAAGTACACGACCCTGCCGCCGACGGCCGCGAGCCGTTCCTCCTCGATCGCCGCGACCTGCAGCTCGAGCCGCTCGGGCAGCGCCACGTCGTCTGCGTCCATGCGCGCAACGAGCGGCGCCCGCGCCTCAGCCCGCGCGTGCACGGAGGCGGCGACCATCCCGGCCGACTCCTGGCGCAGCACGTGGAAGCGGGAGTCGGAGCGCGCATGTGCCGCGAGGATCCCTGGCGTCGCATCGGTCGAGCCGTCGTCCACCGCGATCACCTCGAAGTCGGCGAGCGTCTGCGCCGACAGGGACTCGAGGCACTCGGCGAGAAACGGCTCCTCGTCCCGTACCGGCAGCAGGACGGATACCCGCGGCCGGCTCACTCCGCGGTGGGCACGCGCGCCAGCACCTGCCGCCCGACGCGCTCGTACGCGATGCCGGCGAAGATGAGCGCGCCGCCGGCGATCTCGAGGCCGTGGATGGACTCGGAGAGGATCAGGAGCGCGAAGAGCACGCCGAAGAACGGCTGCATGTTGTTGAAGATCGTCGCCCGCGGCGCGCCGACCCGGTCGACTGCCGTGAACCAGAGGATGTTCGTGAGGAAGAGCGGCCCGATCACGGCGTAGGCGAAGCCGAGCCAGACCGTCCCCGAGAAGGCAAAGTCCTGGCGGCCGAGCTGCGGGATGCTCACGAAGGCGAGCGGCAGCCAGCCGAGCGCGAGTACGACCGCGCTGATCCGGTACGGCGAGTAGCGGCGCATCAGCGGCGCGATCGCGATCGTGTAGCTCGCCCAGGTGACGGCGAGGGCTATCGCGAGCAGGTCGCCCTTCCAGCCCGAGACGAGGCCACCGCCTGCGCCGGCCGCGATCAGAGCCACGCCGGCGAGGGTCAGGCCCGCGCCGATCCAGAACGACCGCTGCAGGCGTGCGTGCAGCACGGCGATCGAGATCAACCCGACGAACATCGGGGTTGTGCCGAAGAGGAGCGACACCGTCGAGGCACGCGCGAACTCGAGGCTGTAGACGAAGCAGATCTGGTTCACGAAGATCATCCCGGCGGCGATGCCGACGTAGATCCAGTCGGCACGCGCGATCCGGAACGAGCGCTCACGCCACCAGGTGTAGATCCAGAAGATCGAGATCGCGGCGAAGTAGCGGATCGTGCCGTACGCGAGGGGAAGCCAGCCGTGCTCCAGCATGTACTTCGTGACGGTGACGTTGAGCGCCCACAGCAGGACGGCGCCGAGCAACATCGCGTCCACCGGAGAGACTCGCCGCACACCCTCGAACGTACCTTCGTTACGCTCCGCTGCGATGCCGGAGCCGACCTTCGCCGACGTCGACGAGCTCGTCGGGCCTGCGACCCCGCACTTCGCCTACCAGCTGCGTGCGCGCGTGCTCGAGCTCGTCCTCGACCTGCCCGAGGAGCACCCCGTGCGGCAGTACGCGGAGGAGAAGATGGAGCTGCTCGACCGGCTCGGGCACGCGTCCTCGAAGGCGGCCGACAGCCGCCGCGAGCCGCAGACGCGACCCGGCTGGAGCGAGCTGCCGAGCTCGGCGCCCGCCGACGAGCCGCTGCCGAGACTGCGATGAGCCTGCAAGGGGCCTCGGTGCTCGTCACCGGGGGCACGCGCGGGATCGGCCGCGCGATCGCGCTCCGGCTCGTGGCCGACGGAGCCTCCCGCGCGGTGCTCGGCTACATGCGCAACGACTCCGCGGCCGACGAGGCGGCGGCGCTGGTGCAGGAGGCGGGAGCCGAGGCCGTGCTCGTGCGCGGAAACGTCGCGGACGCGCGTGTCGTGGACGAGCTCGCCGCCGCCGGCCCGTACCGCGTCGTCGTCCACAACGCCGCCACCGGCGTGATCCGCCCCGCGCTCGAAACCGAGGACAAGCACTGGGACTGGACGCTCGCGGCGAACGCCCGGGCGCTCCTCTCGCTGGCGCGCGCAACGGTGCCGGGGATGGAGAAGGGCGGCTCGATCCTCGCGATCTCCAGCCTCGGCTCGCAGCGCGTCCTCCCCAACTACGTCCTCGTCGGCACGTCCAAGGCAGCGCTCGAGTCGGTCGTCCGCTACCTCGCCTTCGACCTGGCCCCGCGCGGGATCCGGGTCAACTGCGTCTCGGCGGGCGTCGTCGACACCGAGGCGCTCGACTGGTTCCCGAACAAGGAGCAGATGCTTGCGTCGGTGAAACGGACCCCTGCGGGCAGGCTCGTCGAGCCGACGGACGTGGCCGCGGTCGTCTCCTTCCTGTGCTCGCCGGATGCCGCGATGGTTTGCGGACAGACGCTCATCGTGGACGGCGGCTACTCGCTCGGCGCGTAGGACGCGATGGAGCCGACCGACGAGAACATCCAGGCCTGGGAGGACGCGCACCGCGCCCGGGCCGAGCCCGCGGAGCTGCCGCCGATCGTGCAGCGCACGCTCGGCGACCTGACGAAGAAGCGCGTCCTTCACCTCCACTGCGGGACGGGCGAAGCCACCGCCGCGCTCGCGGACCTCGGAGCCGTCGTGACCGGCATCGATGCGAGGCCGGGCGCGCTCGAGACCGCGCGCGAGCGGTGGCCCAAGATCCTCTGGGTGGACGGCAACCCGCAGTCACTGCCCCGGCAGCTGCGGCGCCACCGCTTCGATCTCGTCTACTCGGGTGAGGGGGTGCTCGGCCACCTGGACGATCTCGCCGGCTGGGCGACCGGCATCGTGGCGGCCCTGCGCGAGAGCGGCGAGCTGCTCGTCTTCGACGACCACCCCGTCGCGGACTGCGTCGACGGCTTTCTGCGCTGGCGCGACGACTACTTCCGCGATCCGGCGGACCCTGACCGGCTGTGGCGGATCGGCCAGATCGTGAGCTCGCTCGTCCGCGCCGGGTTGCGAATCGAAGCGTTCGAGGAGTACCCGGGCGGCACCGCCCGACGCGGCCACGACCGCCGCATCCCGGCGACGTTCCTCCTCTACGCAAGGCGCCTGGCCGGATAGGACATGTCCGGTGCCTGGCACCTGGACGTGGCCGGCTCGGCCTTGTCCAACTTCGCACTTCCGCTGTGTAGAGCCCCGATTCGCCGCTTCGGACCTGTCTCGGTATCTGATACCTGGCCAGGTCCCTTCAGGACAGACGCTCGAAGGCCTCGTCGAGCTCGGTGTCGGTGATCGTCAGTGGCGGCGTCGCCTGGATCAGGGAGCCGTCGAGGCCGGCGGGGACGACCAGGACGCCGCGGGCCAGCGCCTCGTCCGGGTCGCCCTCGCGCGCACGGAGCAGCCCCCGCCCATGCCAGCCGGCCCGCTCGAAGCGCTCGCCCGCCTCGCGCACGCGGTCGAGCAGCTTCGGCGCCTCGTCGAGCACGACGAGGCCCGCGGCGCACGCGAGCGGATTGCCCGTGTGCGTGTGCGTGTAGACGTCCTCGGGCCCGAGCTCCCAGAACTCCTCGAGGCCGTCGCGATAGAAGAGCGCCGCCGAGAGCGGCAAGCCGCCGCCGAGCGCCTTCCCGATGCAGAGCACGTCCGCGACTTCCTCGCCGGGCCACATCTCACCGATGCGACCGAGCCCCGCGAAGATCGAGTCGACGACGAGCAGCGCCCCCGACTCGTCGCAGCGTCGGCGCAGCGTCTCCAGGAAGCCGTCGGGCGGGACCCGTGATCCGGCTCTCCCCTGCACGGGCTCGACGACCACGCAGGCGGCGTCCTCGGGCAACGGCCCCGGATCCTCACCGTACGCGTGCCGGTGCACAGGCCCGGGCAGCCACCGTGCGAACGGCTCGCGGAACTGCTCGAAGCCGGTGGCCGCCAGGGCGAGCAGCCCGGTCCCGTGGTAGGCGCCGTCGAACGCGACGATTCCCGGCCGCCCGGTGGCGAGCAGCGCCGTCCGGAGCGCGATCTCGACCGCGTCTTCTCCCGTCACGCCGAGCTTCGCCGGGCGCGGGAGCGCCTCGCGAAGGCGCACCGTCACCTCGGCGTCGGCCAGGTCGCCCAGCGCGTGCACGACCTCCTGCTCGCGCCACGCCTCGAGGATGCGTGGGTTGCGGTGGCCGAGCGCCGCGACACCGAAGCCGCCGGTCAGGTCGAGCAGCTCACGCCCGTCGTCGAGCGTGACGCGACAGCCCTCGGCGCGCGCCCAGATCACTTCGCGCCGAGCCGGAGGACGCGACCCGCGGTCGCCTTCGCGATCGTGCCCGCCATCGCCGGGTTCTCCTGCAGCCGCCGCAGCGAGTAGCCGTACCAGTGCTCACCGTAGGGGACGTAGACCCGCAGCCGGTGGCCCTCCGCGACCAGCTCGTCGCGTCGCCCCTCGCGCACTCCGAGGAGCATCTGCAGCTCGTACTCGAGCGGGCCGAGCTCCCGCCGCGAGATCCGCGCCAGCGACTCGCCGATCAGCCACTCGTCATGCGTGGCCACGCCGACGTAGCACTCGGCCTCGAGCAGCGCGTCGAGGCAACGGAGGAAGTGCGCCCGCACCGCCTCGAAGTCGGTGAACGCGATCGTCGCCGGTTCGAGGTAGATGCCCTTGCAGAGGCGAACACTCGGCCGAAGATCCGCCAACGCGTGGACGTCGTCGAGCGTGCGCCGCAAGCGCGCCTGAAACACGACGCCGAGATTGTCGTGGCCGTCCTCGCGAAGCTCGCGATAGAGCCGCAGCGTGTCGTCGGTCGTCGACGAGTCCTCCATGTCGACCCGGACGAAGTTGCCGTAGCCGGCCGCCGTGCGCACGACGTCGAGGAGGTTCTCGCGGCAGAGGTCGTACGACAGATCGAGGCCGAGCGCGGTGAGCTTGACGCTGACGTTCGAGTCGAGCGCCGCCTCGTCGATCGCGGCGAACACGTCCCGGTACGCCTGGGCGATCGCGCGGGTCTCCTCCTCGCGCGTGATCTCCTCGCCGAGCACGTCGACGGTGGCCATCTTCCCGCCGCCGTTCAGCTCGCGGACGCAGTCGACGGCCTCCGCCAGCGTCGCGCCGGCGATGTATCGGGAGGAGAAGAGCTGCACCACGGGCTTCGGCACCGCCGGCAGGAGACGGACGAGGGCGGAGTCGAGCAGCGACACAGGCGCGGCGATTCTATGCGGGCTCGCGCAGAGCCCCGCGGCGGTCGCTCAGGGGGTCTCGCGCATGAACCCCTGGCGCGCAGCGCTGACGAGCGCCACGGCCTCGGGGAAGAGGACGCGCATCGCGTCGCGGAGGGCGATCGCCTGCTCGTCCACGCCGCCCTGCGGCTGAATCTGCTGCAGCGCGGCGGCGGTCAACTCGACCGCGGTGTTGAGCGTCAGCGTCGCGAACTGCTCCCGCTGAGCTTCCTGCACGCTCTCCGCCTGCTGTTCGGCGAACTCGCGCAAGCCGCGCATGATCTCGTCGGGGTCGCCGCCGAAGGGGAATCCGAAGCCGCCGCCTTCCATGCGGCAAGGGTAGCGAGTAGCCTCGAGGCAACGTGGGCGCCTCGGTGTCGGGCTAGGCGAGCGGCAGCTTGTAGTTGCGATCCACATCGTCGCTGAGCTCCTCGACGGAGCCGAGCGCCGCCTGCATCGCCGCCGCGAAGGGAGAGGAGCCGGTCTCCCCGAGCGCCTGCTCGAGCCGCCGCGACGCCGAGCCGATGGCGTCGAGGTAGTCCCCGCTCGCGACGCGCGGCTCGGGCTGCAGCGTCTCCGCGAGTGCCGCCGCCGCGGTCTCCGCTTCCGCGATGCCTTCGGGGTTGGCCGTCTCCCGCAGCTCGGCGAGCCGGGCCTGGAGCTCGGGGAGGTTGCCGCCGCCCGCGGACTCCTCCGCCACCTCGCACAGCGCCGCCAGCGAGGCAGCCTCCAGCACGAGGCGGCGCTCGGTCAGGGGCTCCGCGTCCGCGCCGAATGCGAGCCAGGTGCGACCCCCGGCCGACTCGAACGCGCAGAGGTAGACGCGCCGTCCGAGGGTCTCGATGACGAGCACCCCGGCGACCTCCTCACCGGGGTCCGCGAATGCCGCAGCCGCGCTCGCGATGCGCACGACGTCCTCCGCAACCGCCATGCGGCCAGAATACGGCCGTGGCCTCCACCCGTACACGGCACGCGCGTGACCTGTTCGCTCCGCTCGGACCGACGTACGACCGCTACGCCCGACTCCTCTCCTTTGGGCAGGACCCGCGCTGGCGCTCGTTTCTCGTCTCGCGCATTCCGGCCGATGCGCAGCGCGTGCTCGACGTCGCGAGCGGGACGGCGGCCGTGGCGATCGAGCTCGTGCGCGCCGATGCGAGCCGCGCGGTGGTGGGCGTCGACCAGAGCCCGGAGATGCTCGCAGCGGGAAGCGAACGGGTCGCGCACGAGGGGCTGAGCGAGCAGATCGAGCTGCGCGAGGCGCGGGCCGAAGACCTGCCCTTCGCCGACGGAGAGTTCGACGCCCTCACGTTCACGTATCTCCTGCGCTACGTCGACGACGTGCCGGCGACGCTGCGGGAGCTCGCCCGGGTCGTCCGACCCGGCGGGACGGTGGCGATGCTCGAGTTCGGGCTCCCACGCGGCGTGTGGCGGCCGCTCTGGGAGCTCTACGTGCGAGTCGGACTGCCGGCCGCGGGATCGGTCGTCTCCTCCGGTTGGGGCGGCGTCGGCCGGTTCCTCGGACCGAGCATCCGCGACTTCTGGCACGACTGGCCGGAGCCGCGCCTGCTCGACGCGTGGCGGGAGGCCGGCCTCACCGAGGTCGAGTCTCGGCGGCTCAGCGTCGGCGGCGGGATCGTCGTCTGGGGAACGCGCGCATGACCGCGGCGCGGCCGCGGCCCGCGTTCTACGCGCTCCGTCCGGGCGGCTGGCGCGACTACGTCACGCTCCTCCATCCGCCGTACACGCTCTGGCACCTCTCGTACGTCGCGGTCGGGGCTGCGCTCGCGCCGCGCATGGACTGGGCACTGCTGGGCTGGACGACGCTCGCGTTTGCGCTCGCGATGGGAGTCGGGGCCCACGCCCTCGACGAGTTGCGCGGCCGGCCCCTGCAGACGCGCATCTCCCCGCGAGTGCTTGTCGCCCTGGCGGCGGTCTCGATCTCCGCCGCGGCTGCGATCGGCATCGCCGTCGCGATCTCGCGCACACTCTGGCTTCTGTTGTTCGTCGCCCTCGGCGCCTTCTTCGTGGTCGCGTACAACCTCGAGCTGTTCGACGGGAGGTTCCACGGAGGGCTCTGGTTCCCGGCGGCCTGGGGAGCCTTCCCGGTGCTCACTGCCTACTTCGCGTCGGCGGAGATGCTGCGCGCCGCTGCCTTTGCCGGCGCCGGCTACGCCTTCGCAACGAGCTGGGCGCAGCGGAGGCTATCGACGCCGGTGCGGCTCGTTCGCCGCCGCGTGGTCGCCGTCGAGGGCGAGATGCGACTCGACGACGGCACGACGGTGCCGCTCGACGCGGACGCCCTTGCCGCCGAGCCCGAAGTGGCACTGAAGATGCTCGCTGCCGCGACCGTGCTCATCGCGGCCGCGCTGCTTCTTCTGCGCGCGGGATAGCGATCTAGACTGGGGCGAGTGTCGCTGACGACGATCGCCGATCTCATCTTCGCGGGGGGCATCGTGCTCGCCGCGTTCGCGCTCGCCGGTGCCGCGCTTCAGCGCGTCCGGCCGTCCGTCCTCTCGGCCGTCGCCGTCGTCGAAGCCGCCGCGGCCGTCGGTGTCTGGGTCGCGTTCGCCCTGCGCCACGACCGGTCCCTGGCCGTCGCCGCGGGCGGGCTGACGGTCTGCACGCTCGCCGCCGTCGCGGCCCTCCTCCTGCGTCGCGCGTTGACCCGAGTCGGGGCGATGGACGTTCGGCTCGCCGAGTCGCAGACGGACCTTCTGGCCGCCGTCGAACAGGAGAAGACCGCGCTCGGCAAGGACCTCCAGCTGACGCTCGCCCGCGCCCGCGCCGACTCGCGTTCGCTGCTCGAGGAGCAGGAGCGGCAGATCGCGGAGGAGCGGCGGGCGCTCGTCTCCCAGTGGGAGCACGACGCGACGGCGGCGCTCGGCGACAAGCTGAACCAGATCCAGGCCGAGATCGAGCAGCGGCTCGCAGGGTGGTCGCAGGACCTCGATCGCATCGCCGAGGCGACCAAGATGCGGATCGTGGAGCTCGAGCAGCGGCAGCAGCAGGTGCTGCGCGAGATCGAGCTGCGACTCACCGCGGATTCGGAGCGGCTCTCGGCCGAGAGCGAGGAGCAGCGGGCCGGAGTGGCACGGCTGCGGACCGAACTCAACCGGACGGTCGACGAAGCCCTCGGCCACGTGCGCAGCGAGCTCGAGGTGCATGCGGCCGACCGTCGACGAGCGCTCCAGGAGCTCGAGAGTCGAATGGCCCGCCGCGAGCGTGAGCTGACGGAGCAGACTCAGCGCGAGGAGGCCGATGCAGTGCAGCGCGTGAAGGCCGGCTTCGAGGACGTCTCACGGCGGCAGATCGAGCAGCTCGAGCGTGCCGTCGATCGAGCGGTGGCCTCCCACGCGGACGAGGCCGCGCAGCGGTTCTCGCAGCTCGTGAAGACCTCGCGGGAGGACGCGGCGAAGCGCCTTGCCCGCGAGCTGGACCGAGCGGTCAGCACCTTCTCGCGGGAAGCCGAGACGGTGCTCGCGGAACGGCTGGCACACGTGGGAGACGCGGGCGCGCAGCGACTCGAGAGCCGTGTCTCGAACGTCGGCAAGGAGCTCGAGCGGCGGCACGACGAGCTCGTCTCCGCCCAGGATCAGCGCCTGAGCGAGCTCGAGAGCGAGATGCGGCGGCGGATCGAGGATCTTCGCTCCGACATCGAGGCGGAACGCGGCGTCCTCGAGGCGCGTCTGCAGGAACTCCTGCGCCGCTATGCGTCGGCCACAGCCGTCCGCGGCTCCTGACGTCCTTACAAAAAGTTGTCCTAACAACGCCCAGGAGGGTTCGTCGGTAGCAGCACGAACCTGAGTGGCCATGAGCGAGACAACGACCCCCATTCTCGATGTGCCCCTGATCGACGAACGCTCGAAGGTGGAAGGCTGGCGTCTCCACATCTTGATCGAGGCCGGCTACCCGCTCTCGCTCGCCGAGCGGCTCGCCGTGAGCGAGGCGGACCTCCATCTCGCCTGCGAGATGCTCGGTCGCGGCTGTCAGCCGGATACGGCTGCCGAGATCCTTCTGTAACGGCCGCGCGACTACGCTGCGGCCGTGGCCAAGGTCGAGGCGCTGCCCTACGACGATCGCACCGTCTACTCGGTCGCCGCGTTCAATCGCGGGGTCGGCCAATGGCTGTCGCGCCTTCCCACGGTCTGGGTCGAGGGCGAGGTGACCGAGCTCCGCCGGCACGAGCGGTGGGCCACCGTCTTCTTCACGCTCAAGGATCCGGCCGACGGTTCCTGCGTCGGCGTCACGATGGCGCGCGGAAGGTTCGACGCGCTGCGGCTCGATCTCTCGGACGGCGAGCGCGTGCACGTGTTCGGCCGGCCGGAGCTGTACGAGCAGCGCGGCGAGTTCAAGCTCCGCGCGCTGACGATCGAGCGCTTCGGCGTCGGCGCCCATCTCGCCTCGCTCGAGCGGCTGAAGGCGATCCTCGCCGCCGAGGGGCTCTTCTCCGAGTCCCGCAAGCGGCCGCTGCCGCTGCTGCCGCGGCGCATCGGCATCGTGACCGGCAACGACGCAGCCGCGAAGCGCGACGTGATCACGACGATCCGGACTCGCTTCCCGCCGGCCGCGGTCCTGATCGCGGAGACCTACGTCCAGGGCCCGCGCGCCGCGGCCGAGATCGTGGCCGCGATCGGCGCTCTCCGCGAGCAACCGGACGTCGACGTGATCATCCTGACCCGCGGCGGCGGCAGCTTCGAGGATCTCCTCCCCTTCAGCGACGAGCGCGTCGTCCGCGCCGTCGCCGAGTGTCCGGTTCCCGTGGTCTCGGCCGTCGGCCACGAGCAGGACACCCCACTCTGCGATCTCGCCGCGGACGTCCGCGCCTCGACACCAACGGCTGCGGGAAAGCTCGTCGTCCCGGAGCTGACTGAATTGTTCGGCAGGCTCGACCGCGCCCGCGGAGCGCTCGCGCGCAACGTTCGGCGCACGCTCGATCGGGACCGGCAGCAGCTCACACGCTCCGTCGAGCGGCTCCGCGCGCGGCCTCGGATCGCCCTCGAGCGGGAGGGGCAACGGCTCGAGCACACGCGCGCACGCCTGCGGCAGGCGCCGGCCCTCGCGGTCGAGCGGAAGCGGGCGGCGCTCGAGAAGAGCGCGGCGAAGCTCGTTGCGTTGTCACCTGTGCAAACACTCGAGCGAGGGTACGCGATCGTCCGGACGGACTCCGGCGACGTCGTGGCCTCGACAGCCGCAGTCTCCGCGGGGGCCCGGGTGGACGTGACGGTTGCCGACGGCGGCTTCGGCGCACGGGTCGAGGAGGTGGCACCGTGACCGAGCCAGCCGAGCGAACGTTCGAGCAAGCGCAAGCCGAGCTCGAGCAGATCGTCGAGCGCCTGGAACGCGGGCAGGCGCCGCTCGACGAGGCGCTGAAGCTGTGGGAACGCGGCGAGGAGCTCTACGCCTTCTGCAAGGCGAAGCTCGACGCCGCCGAGGGCAGGGTCGAGGAGCTCGCGCGCCGAGCCGAGCAGTCGCGCCCTCCCGAAGCCACCGCGAACGAGAGCTAGTTCGCGGCCGCGCGCTCGGCGGGCCGCTCCGACTCCTCGGCCTTCTCGTCGGACGAAACCTCGGCCTTGTCCGCCGTGGGCATCACGCGCAACATCGCGAACGAGAGCCCTTCGCGGGCGAGGAAGAGGAGCCCGACACCGATGCCGACCGACGCCTCGATCGCCTGCAGCCCGAAGCCGTAGGCGACCCCTGTGCTGTACGCGACGCCGTAGCCCACGAGTGCAGTGGCGATCGCAACCTGAACGAGACCGATGTTGCCCGGCCAGAACGGGAAGATCGTCACGACGTTCATCAGCAACAGCACCACCCCGGCCGCCGGGAGCGGCGCGTGGATGTCGAACGCGCGCATCGCCGTGTAGACGGCGAGGATCTGGCACGCCCAGCCGAGGATCTGGAAGAAGATCGCGCCGAAGGCTCCGGCAGGTGACCGCATCACGACGAGCCCGGCGCGTCCCATGGTGAGCAGCCGGCGCACCGGGCCGAGCCCCTCGATCGCCATCTCCTGGTGCTGCCGGCGCGCGCTGACGAATGCGACGAGGAACAGCGCGACCCCGAAACAGATCACGAAGATCAGGGTCGCTCGGGCCGAGGAAGGGATGCTCGCGGTGGCGACGACGTAGAGGATCAGCAGCAGCACCGGGACGATGTCGAAGACGCGATGCGCGAACACCGTCCCGACGAGCGTCGCCCACGCCCCCTTGCGCCCGGGCATCTTCCGATTGAGCACCGCGACGCGAGCGAGCTCGCCTACCCGCCCCGGCAGCAGGGCATTCGCAAAGAGGCCGACCGAGAAGGCCGAGAAGACGAGCGGCACGCGAGGGCGGGGCGGCTCCATCGCCGAGTGGATGACGGTCGTCCAGGCGAGAGCGCGCGCGATCACCGAGAGGAGGTTGAGGAGGATCGCTACGACTACCCACTCCCACTCCACGGCTCTGAACGCGCTGCCGATCGTCTCGAGGCTGCCGCGCCTCCACCAGAACAGGCCGGCGAGCGCCGCGAGGACGACCAGCCCCAGGAACGCGCGCACGATGCGGCTGGACGGGAGGCGGAAGAGCTGGCCGGGCTCGAAATCCATCGGCCCATTATCGTCGGCCGCCCGGTGCGCCTTCGTTCCCCCCACGACCGCGAGATCGTACGTCTCGCGTTGCCCGCCCTCGGCGCGCTCGCGGCCGAGCCGCTTTACGTCCTCGCCGACACGGCGATCGTCGGTCACCTCGGCCGGCCGCAGATCGCGGCGCTCGGCCTGGCCGGCACCGTTCTCGCGGGAGCCTTCACGATCTTCAACTTTCTCACGTACGGCACGACAGCGGTCGTGGCGCGCGCATCGGGGGCGGGCCGCGACGACGAGGCCGCCCGGATCGCCGCGCAGGCACTCTGGGCCTCCCTCGGCATCGGGCTCGTTCTGCTCGTCGCCTGCGAGATCGTGGCCGAGCCGCTCCTCGCGGGCCTCGGGGGGCACGGCGAGTCCGGCGATTTCGCGCTCACCTACTTCCGCATCGCAGCGATCGGGCTGCCCGCGGCGCTCGTCGCCCTCGCCGGTCAGGGCTACCTGCGCGGCGTCTCCAACCTCCGCCGGCCGCTGGAGATCGTCGTCGTCGCGAACCTGCTCAATCTCGTTCTCGAGATCGTCTTCGTCTACGTCTTCCACTGGGGCATCGCGGGCTCGGCGGCAGGGACGGCGATCGCGCAGGCCGCGATGGGCGCAGCCTTCGTCGTCGAACTGCTGCGGCCGCACGCGCCGTCGCGGCGACCGAGCCTGCGGGCGATGAAGCCGCTCTTCCGGATCGGCAGGCAGATCTTCGTACGCACCGCGGCGCTCTATGCCTCGTTCCTGGTCGCCGCGTCGGTGCTCGCGCGGATGGGAGACGCGCAGCTCGGCGCGCATCAGATCGCGTACCAGATGTTCATCCTCCTCGCGCTCATCCTCGACGCGGTCGCGATCGCCGGGCAGGTGATCGTCGGCCGCATGCTCGGCGCCGGCGAGGCGGACGGGGCGTACGCGGCCGCGGCGCGCATGATCGGGTGGTCGGTCGTGATCGGCCTCGTCTTCGCGGCGGTGCTCGCGCCGCTGTCGGACGCGCTGCCGCGCGCATTCACCGACGATCCGCACGTCCTGCACCAGGCGGCGCTGCTCTGGCCGTTCCTCGCCGTCATGCAGCCGCTCTGCGGGGCCGTCTTCGCGCTCGACGGGATCCTGATCGGCGCGGGCGACACGGGCTATCTCATGTGGTCGATGCTCGCCGCGAGCGCCGTGTTCATCCTGCTCGCCGCGCTGTCGCTCACCTACGACTGGGGAGTGGTCGGAGTCTGGATCGCGCTCGACGTCCTCATCGCCGCGCGGCTTGCGCTCCTCGGCCCGCGCTTCCTCAGCCGCAAGTGGGCGCTCGTCGGCTGGAATTAGACTGTCCCGATGGAGGGCCTGGCCGAGCTGCATACCCACCTCGGCGGCTCCGTCTCCTCCGACATCCTCTGGTCGCTCGCGCACCGGCAGGGCATCGCGCTTCCGGTCAAGGACTTCTGGGACTTCGACCGGCTCGTGACCGTGTCCGACCCGCGCGGCGTGCCCGATCTCGACGCGCTCGATGCGATCTACCACTGGACCGAGCTCATCCAGTCGAGCCCGGCCGCGGTCGAGGTCTCGGTGCACGAGGCAATCGGCGGCGCGTACCGGTCGCAGGGGATCACGACGCTCGAGCTCCGCTTCAACCCGATGAAGCGGAACCGCGGCGGCGAGCGCGACCTCGACCACATCATCCTCGCCGCGATCCGCGGGCTCGACGTTGCGAGCCTCGAGTACCCCCAGGTGCGCGCGGGCCTGATCCTGATGATGGATCGGACGTTCTCGCCGCATCAGAACGAGGTCATCGTCGAGAAGGCGATCCGCTGGGCGCCGCGCGGAATCGTCGGCATCGACATCGCGGGGCCGCGGCCCGGCGGCGAGCGTTACGACTACGCCCAGGTGCAGCCCATGGTGGAGGAAGCCCGCGGCGCCGGCCTCGGCGTGACGATCCATGTCGGCGAGGAGGGAGCCGAGATGGGCCGTGCCGAGATCGGCGCCGTGCTCGAGCTCCTGCGCCCCGACCGAATCGGGCACGGGATCCTCGCGGCCGGCGACGACGAGCTGATGAAGGAGCTGCGCGAGCACGAGGTCGTGCTCGAGATCTGCCCGACCTCGAACCTCCTCACGAAGGCGCTACGCGACGAGGACGCGGTGCGGGACGTCTTCCGCACGTTCGTCGACCATGGTGTCCTCTTCACGATCGCTACCGACGGGCCGGAGATGATGCGGACGCACCTCCGCGACGAGTTCGACCTGCTGCTGCGGATCGGCGCCCTGACGCAGGAGGAGCTCGAAGAGGCCAACGCACGCGGCCACGAGGCCAGTTTCGTCGGCGGAGCGCACGCTGCACGCCCGAATACCCCCGTCGGCCGATAGCTCGCCAGCCGGCTCGGTCGTAGCGTGCCCGGCCATGAGAGGCACCGACGAGGCAAAGCCCGACCTGACCGAGCGCCAGCTCCAGATCGTTGCGTTGATCGCATGCGGGTGCTCGAACGACGAGGTCGGAGAGCGTCTCGGCATCTCCCCCAGAACAGCTAAGGCGCACTGCGACGTACTGCGCCAGAAGCTCGGTGTGCCGAGGCGGCGGCAGATCCCTGCCGCGTTCAAGGCGCTCACCGGCGAGGACCCCCTCGCCCGTGAGCTTGCGCCGGCCTTTGCCGGCGCCGGGGGCTGACGGCAACCCGCGCTCGGGCCCTACCCCGAGCGCGGGTCCCCCGCTTGCAGCAGCGGTGACAAGCAACTGAGGGAGGAGTAGGGTCCTGCGATCCCGGACCGCTTTGGGCCGGCAGGGGAAATGGTGGAGACGATCACAGCGGCGGCCTCGCCTGCGCTCGACCACATCATCGAGCGCCCGCGGTTGATTGCACTGCTCGATGAGGGAGGCGGCGCCCGCGTCTCGGTCTTGGCGGCTCCCGCCGGCTACGGCAAGACGACGCTCGCGCGACAGTGGTCGCGGCGGCAGGCCGGCCCGGTCGGGTGGTACCGCACGACGCGGGCGTCGGGAGACGTCGCGCTGCTCGCCGTGCAACTCGACGACCTGCTCGCCTCGATCGCACCCGAGCTACGGAGCGAGCCGGAGAAGGTCGCCGCGATCGCGTCGGTCAACCCGAGCCCGCAGCCGCTCGGTCGTGCGATCCTCCGGACGTTCAACGGGCTGACCCAAGACGTCCTGCTCGTGATCGACGAATGGGAAGCGGCCGGTACGAACGAGGCCGAGGAGCTCCTCTCGATGCTCGTCGGGGGCCTTCGCATCCGGTTCCTGATCACGACGAGAACGCGGCCCGAGTGGTTCACGCCACGTCTCGAGGTCTACGGCGAAGGGCTCGAGATCGGCGTGGACGCGCTCGCGATGACCGACGCGGAAGCGGCTCGCGTGGTCAACGCCGTCGGCGCAGTCGCCGGCAGAGCACGCCTGATGCGGACTGCTGACGGTTGGCCCGCCGTCCTCGGCCTCGCGGCCATGAGCGGCGACGTCGACTTCAGCTCGAGCCGTCTCCTGTCCCGGACGCTGTACGACTTCCTCGCGAGTGAGCTGCTCGCCGCCGCGACGGAGGAGACGCAGGATGGGCTGACGCAGCTCGCCGTTGCATCGGTCACTGACGTCGACGTGGCGCGCCGCATCCTCGGCCCGGCCGCCGACCGCGTGCTGGATGACGCCGTGGCACGCGGACTGGTCGCGGTCACCGACCACAAGTCGCTCTCGCTCCATCCCCTCCTGCGGGAGCTGCTGACTCGCCGCTTCGAAGACGCAGACGACGGGACGCGGGAAGATCTGCTCTCGCGAAGCCGGAAGCTGTTCGAGCTGCGCCGCTGGGACGAGGCGCTATGCGTTGCCGAGGTAGCGAAGAACGCGACCTTCGCCACCGAGGCAATCGGAGCCGCGTTGGACGACCTCCTGACAGCCGGCCGCACCAGCAGCCTGCAGCGGTGGGTCGCCGCAGCACGGTCAGCGGGAGCGGAAGGCGGGCTCATCGACTACGCCGAGAGCGAGGCGCTACTCAGAGCGGACCAACTCGACGCTGCGCTCGCCCTTGGCACACAAGCCGCTCAGGCCCTCGACGGAGACCTGGCTGCGCGCGCACACCTCGTCGCCGGCAGAGCAGCACATCTGACGGACCGCTGCGAGCTGGCCGAAGAGCACGCAGCGTCCGCGGCGGAAACTGCCAGCGCGCAAAAGACTCGGGAGGGAGCGCTCTGGTTGCGCTTCGTCGCCGGATATTCGACAGAAGCGGCCGATCTGCGAGATCGGCTCGATCAATTCAAAGCTGGCGCATTACCGGGGATCCAGCAGTCGCTGAACGTGGCTTCAGGGGAGCTCTCGCTTTCACACTTCGAGGGCAACCTTGATCAGGCGATCGACAGCGCGCGAGCCGTTCTGTTGATAGCGACCGACGGAAGCGACCCCTTCGCGCTCACGGGGCTCTTGAGCATGTACAGCTATTCACTGATCTTGACCTGCCGCTACGAAGAGAGTCTCAGACAGGCCGAAGGTTTACGTCGCGTTGCAGAGAGTTGCGGTCTCGAGTTCCCGATCCCCTATGCACAGGTTCTCCGGGCGAAAGCGCTCGTTGGGCTCGGCAGGTTCGCACCTGCTGCTCGAACACTCTCCCAACTTGAGCGTGAGATGCAGGACGAGCCCGGCACTTTCTTCCGGGGCAGCCTTCCTGTACAGCGTGCTCGACTGTACGGAAGCGTCGGCGATCTGAAGCGAGCGCTGGAAGTTCTGTCGTTAGGTCCGCATGAAGGCCTGATCAGGGAGGGCCGCGGCGAGTTTCTCGGGTGGCAGGCTCTGCTGCACGCGGCTGCGGGAGACCTGGAGACAGCGCAGGCGTTATCGACCGAGGCCCGCCTCGCGAGTCGTAGCCGCGAAGTCGCAGCGCTCTGGCTTCTCACAGAAGCGATTATTGCCCTCGCTGTCCGCGACGAAGCGACGGCCTCGAATCGCCTACGTGAGGTAATCGACAACAGGGTTTGGGACCCGGTGGTGATCGCCGTGCGCACAGCCCCCACCTTTGGCGAGTTCGTGGCGGGTCGCCCTCAATGGCGAGGTTGGTTACAGCATGTGCTCTCTGCTTCATCGGACAATTCATTGGCCAGCCGCCTCGGACTTCGAGTGCCGCGGGCGGCCAAGCACGCTGGGGAACTCACCCCGCGCGAGAGCGAGGTCCACGAGTTGCTCGCTCAGGGTCTGACGAACGATGAAATCGCGAGGCAGCTGTACATCAGCCGCTCCACTACAAAGGTCCACGTCAAGCACATCTACGAGAAGCTCGGTGTACGGTCGCGGCTCGAGGCGGCGCGCGCGTTACGTGACGACGTCTAGCGCAACAGCCACGTCGTCCCCGTCTTGTTCAAGCTGTTTCCGTTCGCGCATGAACGAGGAGCCGCGGCCGGAGCGGTAGTTCTCGTCGGCCGTAGCCAGAATCGCCTCGAACGCCGCGACGACTCCGGTGTCGAACTGCGTCCCCACAGCCTGCGCAAGACGCATCCGAGCGACCCGACTTGGCAGCGCTTCGCGGTAAGGGCGGTCCGAGGTCATCGCGTCGTATGCGTCGGCTACCCCGATGATCCGGGCCAGGAGTGGAATGTCTTCGCCGTAGATGCCGTCCGGGTATCCCATACCATCGATGCGCTCGTGATGTGACCGAACGACGTCGGCGATCTCCGAGTAGTCATCGACGTTGCGAAGGATCCTTTCGCCTATCTCAGAGTGCTGCTCCATCTGACGGCGTTCCTCGAGTGTCAACGGGCCTGGCTTCTCGAGGAGGCCCGCAGGGAGGCCGATCTTGCCGATGTCGTGCACGAGGCCGCAGAGGTGAACCAGCTCCGTTTGCTCTTCCGAGAGCCCCATGCGTTGCGCGATGTCCCGGGCGTAAATCGCGACAGCCGCCGAGTGACCCGCGGTGTACTGATCCCGGGCATCGAGTGTTGCAACAAGGGCAGTGGCGAATGAGAGGCTGGCCCTCCGAAGTCGATGGTTCGCCGTCGCGAGACGGTTCGTAGCCTCCTTCTCCTGCCGGTAGAGATGGATAAGTCTCTGTGCGGCAAGCGTCGGAACGACGAAGACGATCACGAGATCGAGCGAGTAGGTGTGGTAGGCGTAGACGAATAGCGTCAAGACGGGGACGTAGAGCGGCACCGTGAGCCAGGAAGCTGACGCGATCGCCCGAAGATGTGCGACGGGATCCTTGCCGCGCACGAAAGCGGTAGCAGTACTGAAGAAACCGTCTGTTGCGAGGAAGACCAATGAGCCGACCAAGCTGGCAAGCACGTATTGGCCGAGGCTGGAGGGATGCGGGACGAGCTTCGCTACCAAAAGTCCAGTCGCCGCGGCAGTGATCCCGCGGATCGGCGTATACACACTCCACTTGAGCGGTGACCTAGGCAAGTCGAGCGCAGTCGAAAGACCCCCAACGGCAAACCCGCCAAGTGGCCCGAAAGCGACCGCGGAGAAAACCAGCGGCAGGAAAGCGACTGACATCTCAGTGCCTTCGTTAATGGCGACCGTCTGCCGTTCCGCCGCTGCGGCGATCGCGCCGAGGACAAAAACCGCCCAGACGTGGGGCACGCGATAGCCATCAAGCCAGAGGGCGGTGATCGCCCCGATCGACGCGACCCACAGAATGCCGGCCCACACGATCGACCGGCCATCGGCACTACCCAGACCTTTGACGATCCGGTCCAGCCTTGCGTATCCCCCAAATGGGGTATACGCTGGCGGGGCCGTCAGTCCCCGATCGATCGGAGTTCTCAATGAGTTCCCTTATTCGCCTCGCGGCCCGCGCGGCCATCGCAGGGGCAACGCGTAGCTGGTAGAGCCGTCGGATAGTCCGTTATCCACAGCCTCGGTTCATCCCCCACGCGGGGGATCCGGGTAAGGGCTGGGAGACGGTTACAGCGATTCACGGGCGCCGGGTGATCTTCACCCGGCGCTTCGTTTTTCCTCTGTCCACAACTGTGGACGGAATCTCTTCAGCCGATGATGCCGCGGCGGAAGCCGACGGCCACCGCATGGGCGCGCGAACGCGCCTGGAGCTTTGCGAGCAAGTGCCGGACGTGCGACTTGACAGTCTCTTCCGAGAGGAACAACTTTTGTCCGATCTCCCGGTTCACGAGACCGTCGGAGATGAGCTGCAGCACCTCGACCTCACGCGTCGTCGGCTCCTGCTCGAGCTCCCGTAGCGGGCTCTGCAGCGGGATCACGTCGGCCCCGCCGGTACCGCGACGCCGCGCCGCAACTTCCTCGAAGCGGCGCGAGTGCGTCAAGTACCGACTGAGGATCTCCTTGCGCTCAGCAGCATCCACGCCCCGTGTATCGGCGCGTCAACCAAGCCGCTTTAGCCGTCCGGCCTACCTCGATTGGGTGTCAGGGCGCGACAACCGGATTCGAGCTGCCCGAGGTGTCCTGCGGCAGCGCCCCGGAATCCGCCGCTGCGGGCGTGTGCTGCTCTGCGACGCCAACCTGCTGCAGCGTGGCCTGATCGACGTTGAGCGGGTGATGGCAGGCGGCGAGATGCCCGTTTCCGTAATCCACGAGGGGAGGCTCCAGCTGCCGGCACACATCCGTCGCGTACCGGCAACGGGGATGGAAGCGGCAGCCGCTCGGCGGGTTGATCGGGCTCGGGACGTCCCCCTCGAGCACAATCCGCTCCCGCTTCTCGGCGAGATCCGGATCCGGGATCGGGACCGCGGACAGCAGCGCCTCGGTGTACGGCATGATCGGCCTCGTGTAGAGCTCCTCGGCCGGCGAGAGCTCGACGATCTTGCCGAGGTACATCACGGCGATCCGGTTGCTCACGTGGCGGACGACGCCCAGGTCGTGCGCGATGAAGAGGAAGGTGAGCCGGAACTCTTTCTGGAGATCGTCGAGCAGGTTCAGCATCTGCGACTGAATCGAGACGTCGAGAGCCGACACCGGCTCGTCCGCGATGATCAGCTTCGGCCGCAGGGCAAGCGACCGCGCGATCCCGATCCGCTGCCGCTGGCCGCCGGAGAACTCGTGCGGAAAGCGGTTGTAATGCTCCGGCGACAGACCGACCGTCTCGAGGATCTCTCCGACGCGGCGCTTCTGCTCGGCGCGGTTGCCGAGATTGTGGATCCTCATCGGGTCGGACACGATCGTCCCCACCCGCTTGCGCGGGTTGAGCGACGCATATGGGTCCTGGAAGACCATCTGCATCTCCCGTCGAAGCGGCCGCATTTGCCGCGTCCCCAGATGCTCGATCGGCGTGCCCTGGAAGATGATCTGGCCGGCGGTCGGCTCGAGCAACCGCACAATCGTGCGTCCCAGCGTCGACTTGCCGCAACCCGACTCGCCCACCAGCCCGAGCGTCTCGCCTTCCCGCACTGCGAAGCTCACGTCGTCCACGGCGTGCACCCGAGCGACCTCGCGCCGAAAGACGCCGGACCGGATCGGGAAGTACTTCTTGACGTGCCGGACCTCGAGAAGCGGCGCCTCGCCCGACTCGCTCGCCTGCTCGAGAACGGTCACGCAGCCTCCACCGAGCCGCCCGAGATCGTCTTGTCGCGAGTGGCGCGCTTGAACTCGACGTCGAGCCAGCAGCGGTCGAGATGGCCGGGCGTGCCGACGCGATTTTCCAGCCTCGGCTCTTCCCTGCACTTCTCGAAGGCGTGAGGACAGCGTGGCCGGAACTTGCAACCCTCCGGCGCGTTGATCAGCGACGGCGGCGCGCCCTCGATCGTGTGCAGGCGCTCCACCTTGGGCCGATCGAGACGCGGGATCGACCCGAGGAGGCCCCACGTGTACGGCATCTGCGGGTCGTAGAAGATGTCCCGCTTCGTTCCGCGCTCGACGACGCGCCCTGCGTACATGACGATGATCTCGTCGGCGATCTCGGCGATCACGCCGAGATCGTGGGTGATGAAGATGACGGCCGAGTCGAAGTCGTCCTTGAGGCGGTTGATCAGGTCCACGATCTGCGCCTGGATGGTCACGTCGAGAGCGGTCGTCGGCTCGTCGGCGATCAGGATCGACGGGTTGCAGGACAGCGCCATCGCGATCATCGCGCGCTGCCGCATCCCGCCCGAGAACTCGTGGGGGAAGTTGTCGACGCGCGAGTCCGGGTTCGGGATGCCGACCTGCCGCAGCAGCTCGACCGTACGAGCCCGTGC
>Ga0207693_10001062_pt1 | contig 24573 bp, 28 predicted proteins | sample LARL81metaG_FD_184347 | JGI IMG/M metagenome (GOLD analysis project Ga0207693, IMG submission 184347) | Corn, switchgrass and miscanthus rhizosphere microbial communities from Kellogg Biological Station, Michigan, USA - LAR L8-1 metaG... | ecosystem: Host-associated > Plants > Roots >... | reverse complement strand
GCCCTCTGTGACGAGCACGGCGCCGAGCCCCAAGTGCATCGAACCGTGTTTGAGCGCGTCGCGAGGAACACCGAGGGCTATGTGCCAGGCTCGCTTCCGACTCGCGTTCGGGTGATCACCACGCAAGCGTCCGCAGCCGTGCGAGAGTCGATCGAAAGTGTGATCGCCGCAGCATTCGGCACAGGGAAGCCGCTGGAGCTCCCCGGCGCGGTTTCGACCCTGGCGTTGCAGCCCGATCAAAAGATCCTCCTCGGCGGCGGAGACGGCGATATGTGGACCCTCGCGCGGCTGGTCGGCGGCAACAACTGCGTCGTTCCCGGCCTCCACGGCAAGACAGTTCGTAAGGCAGACGCCGAGCTCAAGGCGTCGTATTGTCTCCGCGGGAGCATCGCGAAGCAGTTCTCGAGCACTGTCAGGCGTGGACGAGTGATCTCCACCTTGCCAGTGCGGGCCGCGCGGCTTCCTGGCGGCACGAGGGTCAATCTCATCGTCAGCAGAGGCAAGCGACCCTAACGCGCACGTACTCGGCAGAGCGACCCTCGGCTGGGCCAGCGTCCTCTGCCTGACGGCGGTTAGGACTTCGCGGTGCCCGAGAGGATGAAGGCGACGAGGTCGTTCACCTGCGTGCTCGAGAGCTTCGAGCCGAAGTCTCCCGGCATCACACCCTTGGTGTAGCCCTTCGCGATGAAGGCGTCCGGGGCGGTGATCGACTCCTTGATGAAGGCCTCGAGCTCCATGTTGCCGTCGGCCTTCGCATCGGACGCCGGCGCCTTGTCGAGGTCGGGGCCGACGGCGCCGGTCGCGTTGGCGGGCCCGAAGGTGTGGCACCCGCCGCAGCCGTTGGCGGCGAAGACTGCCTTCCCGGCGGCCGCATCACCGGCGCCGCCGCCCGACGACGTGGTCGTCGCGGCGGACGTCGTGGTGGCGGGCGCGGTCGTGGTGGCCGGCGCAGTCGTCGTGGCCGGGGTGGACGCTGATCCGATGGTCACCGTGTGCACGACCGTCGACGAGGACTCGCCGAGCGACGTGTAGTGCCCGACCGCCCAGCCCGCGAACCCTGCCGGGAAGAGCAGCGCCGCAAAGAGCACCCAGATCATCACCTCGCCCGTCGAGGTCCACGGATTCCGACGTCTCGGGCGGGGCACGGGCGGGAGGCTATCGACTCGGGCGGCGGAGCGCTGCGGCTACCTGCTAGGTAAGGGTCGATGGCGACCAAGACCGTGAGCCTCGCCGCGATCCGGCGGCTGACCGTGTCCACGCAGGAGTACGCGCCCCGCTTTCGCCGCGCGCAAACCGGCGACGTCGAGCATGCGATTCGCCGGCTCGGCTCGGTCCAGCTCGACTCGATCACGGCGGTCGACCGCGCACACCGCCTCACGCTCTCGAGCCGCATCGGCGCCTACTCCGAGCAGGAGCTGCAAGGCCTGCTCACCTCCGGCCGCGTCTTCGAGTACTGGGCGCACGAGGCTTGCCTCCTCCCCATCGAGCTCTGGCCCCACTGCCGCCGCAACATGGAGGGCAAGGGGCACTGGCGCTTCCACGAGCACGCGCTGGAGACGCACGCGGACCTCGTCGAGCCGATCCTGGAACGGATCCGCGCCGAGGGCCCGCTCGGCTCGCGCGACTTCGAGGGCGCCGGCGACGGCACCGAGATGTGGAACTGGAAGCCGGCGAAGATGGTGCTCGAGGCACTGTGGGACCGAGGGGTGCTCGTCGTTGCCGGCCGGCAGTCGTTTCAACGCCGCTACGACCTCGCCGAGCGAGTGATCCCGCGCGCGATGCTCGACGCATCCACACCCGGGGACGACGAGACCCTGCGCACGTTCGCGCTCCTCGCGGTCCGTGCCCGCGGGGCGCTGACCGAGCCGGCGATCCGCGAGCACTGGCGGCTCAAAGGCGGACGCGCGCGCCTGCACCACCACGTCCTCGGTCTCGTCGACGAGGGCCTGTTGCGCGAGGTGCAGCCGGACGACGGCGGCCCGCCGTTCTACGTCGACGCCGAGGCCGAGCTCGACGGCGCCCCGGCGCCGCCGGTCCTGCTGTGCCCGTTCGACAACTTCCTCTGGGACCGGCCGCTGCTCGAGCGGCTCTTCGACTTCCGTCACGTGATCGAGGTCTACAAGCGCGAGCACGAGCGCGCGTACGGCTACTACGTGCTGCCCTTGCTCGCAGGCGACCGGATCGTGGGTCGCGCCGACCTCAAGGCGGACCGCGCGGAAGGCGTGCTCCACGTACGCCGCTTCCATCCCGAGCCGCGCGTGCGCGGAGATGCGCGGGCAAAGCTCGAGCGCGCCGCCTCGAGGCTCGCGCGCGTGCTCGGGCTCGGTGAGGTGCGACATGCGTGAGGTTCCGGTCGAGGAGGCGCGCCGGATCGCGGTCCGCGCGCAGAGGCTCGACGGCCGGGCGAACGGAGTACTCGAGACCGTGCGCCGGCTCGGCTTCCTCCAGCTCGACCCGATCTCGAGCGTCGCGCCGCCACAGCACCTCGTTCTCTGGAGCCGGTTGGGCGCGTTCGACACCGCCGAGCTCGACCGGCTGCTCTGGGAGGAGCGGAAGCTCGTGGAATGGCGAGCCTTCCTCTACCCGAGCGAGGACCTGCCGATGCTCAAGGCGTTCATGCGCAGGCGCGACCGACCACACGACCGGCGCACCATCGAGTGGATCAAGGCTCGCGCTGCCTACCGCCGGCATGTCCTGAAGGAGCTGCGCGAGCGCGGCCCGCTCCTCTCGCGCGAGATCGCGGACGCGCCCAGCCACCGGCGCGAGGATCACCGCTGGTGGGGCCAACGCCAGATGGGCCTCATGCTCGAGCTGCTCGCCGCCCGCGGCGAGGTGGCGGTGGTCGGTCGCCAGGGCAAGCAGCGCGTCTGGGATCTCGCCGAGCGCTGGTACCCCGAGACCGAGACGCTGCCGATCGCGAAGGCGCGCAAGCTCTACGACGAGAAACGCTTTCGCGCTCTGGGAGTGCAGCTCGTGCGCGGCCGGCTCATCGCGCATCCAGAGGCCGAGGACGGCCCGGTGGCGCCGCGCACCACATTCCTGTCGCCGTTCGACCGCCTCGTCCACGACCGAGACCGCGCGCTGGCGCTCTGGGACTTCTTCTACCGGTTGGAGATGTACGTCCCGGCGGCGAAGCGGGAGTACGGCTACTACGTCCTCCCCATCCTCCATGGCGACCGGCTCGTCGGCCGGATCGAACCCGTCTTCGACCGGAAGGAGCGCCGGCTGAACGTCAAGGGCGTCTGGTGGGAGCCGGGCCAGAAGGAGCTCGACCTGACTCGGCCCCTGCGCGACCTCGAACGCTGGTTAGCATCGTGCTGATGGACTTCGAGACGCGCGCCATCCACGTCGGGCAGGAGCCGGATCCCGCGACCGGCGCGATCATCACGCCGATCTACCAGACGTCGACGTACGTCCAGGACGCGGTCGGAGAGCACAAGGGCTTCGACTACTCGCGCGTCGCCAACCCGACCCGGCAGGCGCTCGAGACGGCTCTGGCCTCGCTCGAGTCGGCCGAGCACGGCCTCGCGTACTCCTCCGGGCTCGGCGCGACGACGACGCTCATGCACCTGCTCAACCCGGGCGACCGCGTCGTCCTCATCGCCGACGTCTACGGCGGCGTCTATCGGATGACGTCGCAGGTCTACGAGCCGAAGGGATACCGCTTCCACTACCTGCCGGCGGAGGACTTCCCGAACCTCGCCGAGCATCTCGACGACTCGACGCGGATGGTCTGGATCGAGACGCCGTCGAACCCGATGCTGAACGTCGTGGACATCGCCGCGGCGGCCGAGGCCGCGCACGCGGCCGGCGCGCTGCTCGTCGTGGACAACACGTTCGCGACGCCGTATCTGCAGCGGCCGCTCGAGCTCGGCGCCGACGTCGTCGTCCACTCGACCACCAAGTACCTCGGCGGCCACTCCGACGTCGTCGGGGGATTTGCGGCGACGAACGACCCGACGGTCGCCGAGCGGCTGCGGTTCCTGCAGAAGTCGCTCGGAGCCGTGCCCGGGCCGTTCGACTCGTGGCTCGTGCTGCGCGGGATCAAGACGCTCGCGCTGCGGATGCGCCAGCACTGCCAGAACGCGATGGAGATCGCAGCCGTGCTCGAGCGGCATTCGCGCGTGCAGCAGGTCTTCTATCCGGGGCTGCCGTCGCATCCCGGCCATGCGATCGCGGCGCGCCAGATGCGCGACTTCGGCGGCATGGTCTCGTTCCTCGCCGAGTCGCCGGAGGAGGCCGAGGCGATCGCTGCGCGGACGCGGCTCTTTCAGCTCGCGGAGTCTCTCGGCGGCGTCGAGAGCCTGATCGAGGTGCCCGCGCGGATGACCCACGCCGCCACGGCCGACGCGCCGTTCGCGGCACCGCCGAACCTCATCCGCCTGTCGGTCGGGATCGAGTCGGCCCAGGACCTGATGGACGACCTCGAGAACGCGCTCGTCCCGGCCGCCGCCCGGGCATGAGCGGCGAGGCGGTCGTCTTCGTCGAGATCCCGGCGGGCTCGCGCAACAAGTACGAATGGGACCAGGAGCTCGGCGGCATCGTGCTCGACCGGCGGCTCTTCACCGCGATGACCTATCCCGCCGACTACGGCTACGTCGAGGGAACGCTCGCCGAGGACGGCGACCCGCTCGACGCGCTCGTGCTCGTCTCCGACCCGACGTTCCCCGGCTGCCGGATCCGCGTGCGCACCATCGGCGTCTTCCACATGGCGGACGAGAAGGGCCCGGACGAGAAGCTCCTCTGCGAGCCGCTCGGCGACCCGGCCTTCGACCGCATCCGAGACATCGACGACGTCGCGGCGGAGCTGCGCGACGAGATCGAGCACTTCTTCCAGCGCTACAAGGACCTCGAGCCGTCGAAGAAGACCGAGACCGGCGGTTGGGGCAACCGCGACGAGGCCGAGCAGATCCTCGCCGCCGCGCGCGAGCGCGCCTAGATTCGGCCTAGGCGGTGCGCGGGCGTGCCGGAGGGATGATCGCGCCGATGATCCAGAACAGGGGCATGAAGATCCCGAGGATGAACATGACCCAGTGCCCCTTCCGCAGCGTGCTGACGCCGAGCACGACCATCAGCACGAGGTACAGGATGACTCCGCCGCCGATTCCCCACCACATGCGGCAACCGTAGAGCGGCTCCTGCAGCGGGACATCATCCCCGGAGGATGATGGCCGCCGCTTAGGATCCTCGCGATGTCTCCGGAGCCGATCGATCTCCACCACCTCGGCCGCGAGCGGATCATCGCGAGCTACCTGCTCGACACCGACGACGGGCCGGCGCTCTTCGATTGCGGCCCCTCGACCACGATCGACGCGCTGAAGGCGGGCCTCGCCGACCGGGGCCTCGCGCTCACCGACCTACGGCATCTGCTGCTGAGCCACATCCACCTCGACCACGCCGGCGCCGCCGGGACTCTCGTCCGCGAGCACCCGGCGCTGCAGGTGCACGTCTCACCGGTCGGCGCACCGCACCTCGTCGACCCGTCCCGGCTGGAGAACAGCGCGCGCCGGCTCTACGGCGACACGTTCGACTCGCTCTGGGGCGAGCTCGCGCCGGTACCGGAGGAGAACGTCCACGTCGTCGGGGACCGGGTGCTCGGGCTCGACTGCTTCCCCACACCGGGACACGCCTCCCACCACGTCTGCTACCTCGACCCCGACGGGACGCTCTACGCCGGCGACGCCTGCGGCGTACGCGTCCTGCCCGGCCGCTTCGTCATGCCGCCGACACCGCCGCCCGAGGTGGATGTCGACGCATGGGAGGAGTCGCTCGACGAGATCGAGCGGCGCGCTCCCGAGAGGCTCGCCCTCATCCACTTCGGCGTCGCCGACGACGTCGGGCGTCACCTCACCGAACTGCGGCTGTCCCTGGAGGACTGGGCCGAGTCGGTCGAAGGCGGCGCAAGCGAGGAGGAGTTCATCGAGTACGCGCTCGCCCAGCTTGCGGACTCGGGCGACGACGTGCAGTCGTACGGCCAGGCGATGCCGTTCTGGCAGTCCTACCGCGGGCTCCAGCGCTGGGCAGAGAAGCGCGCGCGCTTGTCAGCCGAGTCCTAGAGCGGCACGATTCGGCCATGGCCGGCCCGCTCAGCCTTCCGGACTTTCGCTTCCTCTTCTCGGCGCGGGCGATCTCGTACATCGGGACGTACCTCGCGCCGATCGCGGTCGCGTTCGCGATCCTCGACAACGGCGGCGGCGCGACCGCGGTCGGCCTCAGCTTCGCCGCGTGGACACTGGCGCAGGTCGCGATGCTCGTGTTCGGCGGCGTCGTCGGCGACCGCGTGCCGCGGCGCCTGGTCATGATCGGCTCCGACGTCGCGAGCGCCATCGTCCGCACGACGATGGGCGTGCTCCTCGTCTCCGGTCACGCCGAGATCTGGCAGCTGATCGCGCTGCAGGCGTGCGGCGGCGCCGCGGTCGCGTTCTACTCGCCCGCCTCGTACGGGCTCGTCCGGGAGGTCGTGCCGGAGGATCAGCTCCAGCAGGCGAACGGGCTCCTCGCAATCGCGCGCTACGCCGCCTTCCCGCTCGGCGCCGCGATCGGCGGCTCGATCGTCGCGCTCATCGGGCCGGGGACGGCCCTGCTCGTGGACGCGGGCACCTATGCGACGAGCGCGCTCCTCCTCTCGCAGATCCACGTCAAGTCGATCGCCCGTGCAGGTGCGGGGTTCCTGCACGAGCTGCGCGAAGGCTGGAGCGCCTTCGTCGAGCAGACCTGGGTCTGGGTGCTCGTGCTCTACGTCTCGCTCTACTTCCTGATCACGTACGCGCCGTTCTTCGTACTCGGTCCGTACGTCGCGAAGCACTCGATGGACGGGGCGAGATCCTGGGCATTCGTCGTCACCGGTGAGGGTGTGGGCTCGCTGCTCGGCGGGCTCGCGGGGCTGCGGTGGCGGCCGCGGCAACCGATGGTCACGACGGGGCTGCTGCTCATGGTCACGGCGGCGCAGAACCTCATCCTGGCCTTCCACCCCACGACCCTCCTGCTCTCGCTCACCGCCACGGGCGCCGGCTTCGCGTTCGCGCTCGGCTCGGTGGTGTGGGACACGACCCTGCAACGCAAGGTCGCCCCGGAGAAGCTCGCGCGCGTCGCGTCGTACGGCTGGATGGGCGCGATGGTCTTCCTCCCGGCCGGCTATGCGCTCGCCGGGCCGATCGCGACGGTGATCGGCCTCGAGACCTACCTCGTGATCGCCGCCGTCTGGATCGTGGTGAGCACCCTCTTCGTCATCCGCCTGCGCGCCGTGCGGGAGGTCGGGCTCGACGAAGGGACCGACGCGGTACCGGCACCGGCTCAGTAGGCTCGCCGGCAGTGCCGCACGTGCCCGTCCCGCCCGAGGTCGACGCCTTTCTCGCCCGGCCCAACCCGGCCGTCGTCGCGACCGTGAGCCCGAGCGGGACGCCGCACACGGCCGCCACCTGGTACGACTGGGAGGACGGTCGCGTCCTCCTGAACATGGACGAGAGCCGGCTGCGGCTCCGCTACCTGCGCCAGAACCCGGCCGTCGCGCTGACCGTCCTCGGCGAGGACGACTGGTACGCCCAGATCACGCTGCTCGGCCGCGTCGTCTCGCTCGAGGACGATCTCGACCTGGCGGGGATCGACCGGCTCTCGATCCGCTACTACGGCAAGCCGTTCCGCAGCAGGGACGCACGCCGCGTCACTGCGTGGATGGAGCCGGATCGGTGGACGGCGTGGCCCCTTCCTCGCTGACGTAATCCTCCGTCTCGACGATCCAGAGCGGCCCGTCGCCGCAGTCGACCTGCCGCGCTCCCTCGACCTCCGTCAGCGACGTCGCAAGCACGCGCACAGTCCTGCCGTCGAGCTCGAGCAGCGCACCGCGCGTTCCGCCGAGCGACATCGCGTAGCGCCAGGACCACGCGAGCCGGTGCACTTCCGCCGCCGGCCGCGAGAGGTCGAGCCACGCATCCTCCTCGCTGAAGAACGTCTCGTAGTTGCCGCCTTCGGGCTGCGGTGTGCCCTCGTCGCCGGCCGCCAGCTTCTCGAGCGCCTCGGCCAGCGCCTCGCCCACCGTGGGGCCGAACTCGGGATAGAAGGCATCGGGCGGCTGCAGCTCGCCGAGCGGGTACCGCCGCTGGGCGAGGATCGGCCCGGTGTCGAGCTCGGCGTCCATGAGGTGGAAGGTGATCCCGATCTCCGCGTCGCCCTCGCGGATGGCCCAGGCGACCGGCAGCGGGCCGCGGTGGCGCGGCAGGAGCGACGGGTGGCCGTTGAGCCAGCCCAGCCGCGGCACCGCGAGCGCAGCGGGCGGGATCTTCCACGGGAAGCCCATGCAGACCACCAGGTCCGGCTCGACCGAGGCGAGCAGCGGAGCGATCGTGCTCCGGCGCGCGGGCAGGAGGACGTCGAGCTCGTCGGCAGCCGTCATCACGACGTCGCCGGTGTCCGCCGGCGGACCGTAGCGGCCGTCGACGTTGCGCATCGTCAGGAACGCGACCGGCTCGTTCCCCGTGTCCCGTACGACCGCGTCGAACGCCTGGAGCACCGGCGGTATGCGCGTCACGATGACGACGCGCAGGCTCATTCGTCGCGCAGGATTCGCCCGCCGGACGACTGGGTGCGCGCCTTGACGACGATCTCGTCGACGTTCACGTGCCACGGCCGCGTGAGCGCGAAGAGGATGCAGTCGGCGATGTCCTCCGGCTGCATCGCATCGACGCCGCGGTAGACGGCGGCCGCCTTCTCCTCGTCGCCCTTGAAGCGAACGAGCGAGAAGTCCGTCTCGACGAGCCCCGGGTCGACCGTCGTGATGCGGATCGGCCGTCCGAGCAGGTCCTCGCGCAGGGCGTAGGTGAAGCCGCGCTCGGCGAACTTCGAGGTGACGTACAGCGCACCGTTCTCGTATGCCTGCCGGCCGGCGACCGAGCCCATGTTGACGATGTGGCCCCAGTCGCCGAAATGCGGCAGACAGAGCCGGGTCATCCGGATGAGGCCGACGACGTTCACGTCGAGGACGGCCGCCTCGTCCTCCTCGGTCGAGTCGTCGAACGGAGCGCGGCCGAGCGCGAGACCGGCGTTGTTGACGAGGATGTCGAGGCCGCCGAGACCCTCGACCGCCTGCGCGACGAAGCGCTCGCAGCTCGCGGCGTCGGTGACGTCGAGGTCGAGCGCGACCTCCGTCTCGAGCCGCTCGACGCGTCGAGCGCCCCCCGCGACTCGCACGCCGGCGGCTGCGAGGGCGGCCGCCGTCGCCCGGCCGATGCCGGACGAGGCTCCCGTCACGATCGCGCGCTTGCCGGTCAGGTCGAGGAGAGTCACTCCCGTGACTCTAAGCGTGCCTCCGGTGTCCGGGAGCCAGCACCGGCTGCCGCTCCGCACGCTGCGTCTCGTAGTCCGCGAGCGTCAACGAGACCGTCTCGCGACAGTCGGCCGCGCCGCACTCGCACCTGAACTCCCAGCGGTCGGGCCCGGGCTCGACGCCCTCGAAGCGCCGGGCCGCCTCGTGCACGTGGGCGTTGACCTCGGTCAGGAGGTCCAGCTCTTCAGGCTTTTGCTTCGGGTCACGACCAGTCATGCGTTCACCACGCAGCTCCCTCAAACCGCGTCATGACAGCGTAGAACGCGGCGCCAGGTCAGGCAACTACCAACGGGTGCTCCGCGCTCCACGCCCGGCCGAACGCGAGCCGCTCCGGCGGCGTCGGATGGCTGAACAGAAGCAGGTAGACGGGCCGGGGTGGCTCGAGATCGGAGAGGTTGCGCCGCGCCAGCTCGAGGTGGGCCCGGCCGAACGCGTCCGGCTTCTTCGTGAGCTCGAGCGACCAGCGGTCGGCGGCCCGCTCGAAGCGGCGCGAGAGCCAGGCGCCCGGCGCCAGGGACACGAGCTCGAGCGCGAGGAACACGAGCAGCGCCTCCGGCAGTGTGCGCGGGTCCGCCACCCGCGTCCCCAGTACCGCCCAGAGGACGATGACCGCGATCACGGCGCCGGCCATGGCGAGCACCGTCAGCTTCGCCACGTGCCCGTCGCGGCGATGCCCGAGCTCATGCGCGACGACGACCTCGACCGCCGCCGGGTCGGCCGCCTCCAGCAGGGTGTCGAAGACGACGACACGTCGCGTGCGGCCGATTCCGGAGACGTACGCATTCACCTTGGTCGTGCGGCGGCTGGCATCCGCGACCAGCACGTCCCGCACCGGGACACCGGCTCGCTCCGAGAGCCCGCGCAGGCTCGCCGCCAGCGCCTCGTCGTCGAGCGGCCGGAAGCGGTTGAAGAGCGGCTCGAGGACGACCGGAGCGACGAACGAGAGCAGGACGACGGCCAGCGCTAGCGCCGCGCCGGCGGGCACCGCCCACCAGCCCGGCAGCGCCCGTGCAAGCGCCACGACCGCCGCCCACGCCCCCGCTCCGAGCACGACCGACACGGCCAGGCCCTTGGCGCGATCGCCCAGCCAGCCGCCGACCCCCTGCGTGGAGAAGCCCCACTCGCGCTCGCGCCACCAGCCACGCCACAAGGCGAGCGGTGTCCTGACGAGGCTCGAGAGCACCGTGACGAGTGCCGCATATGCAGCCGCCGCGGCCACCGGCGAGAGCGAGTCCAGCGGGGAGAACAGCCAGTCTCCGAGCGAGCTCCACGCCAGTGCCGCGAGCAGGCCCGCGGCGAGCGCAGCGTCCGCCAACAGGGCGAGATAGAGCGGCCGGTGGTACGCGCCGGCCCGCTCGCGCTCCTCCACCGAGAACTCGTCGCTCATCGCGATGGAGGGTACGTGCGTAACTGCTGCGTGCCGTTCCTCGTTTCCCTTCCCGAACCCGGAAAACGAGCCCTTCGTTTCGGGCGAAAGGAGGGGTAGAGGATGCTGTTGCTTATTGTCTTGGCGATTCTGGCGATCATCTTGTTCAGTGCGGGCTTCGTCGTGCACTGGCTGTTCATCATCGCCGCGATCGTCGCGCTGATCTGGCTGATCAGCCTGTTCACAGGCGGCTTCGGCCGCACAGGCGCCGGTCGCTTGTAGGCCCCGAGCGCTTCCAGGATGAGTCGGGCGGCCCATTGCGGGCCGCCCTTTCCTGTGCCACCTTGCGGGGGTGTCGCGGACAGCGATCCTCCTCTGGATTCTCGCCCTCCTGGCGCTCGAGGTCCAGCACCTGAAGTGGATCTGGTGGGAGTACTGGGACTGCCGGAGCTGCTCCGTGAAGCACAAGGACTGCTCGTGCGGCGCGACCCAGCGCTGGGTCATGTTCCTTTAGCTGAGTCTTAGACTCGTCTCACTTCGTTCTCAAGGAGTCGGCGTAGCGTCGCGTCCGCCTTGAAGCGGCTTCTCTTCGTCGTCCTCGCGGGCGTCTTCCTCGTCGGGCTCCTGCTCGGGTCGGCCGATATCCCCGGCCATAAGCGCGACGCCGACGCGGCAGTGCGCCGGGGGATCCACAAGATCCGCCACGTCGTGATCGTCATGCAGGAGAACCGCTCGTTCGACTCCTACTTCGGCACGTACCCGGGCGCCGACGGGATCCCGATGAAGGACGGCGTGCCGACCGTCTGCAATCCCGACCCGAAGACGCACGTCTGCGTCAGGCCGTACCACGACAGGTCCGACCGGAACGCCGGCGGCCCGCACGACACGGTCGACGCGATCCACGACATCAACCGCGGGAGGATGGACGGCTTCCAGGCGCAGGCGCGGAAGGGGCGCTTCCTCGCCTGTCACAACACGGACAATCCCGGTTGCTCGCTGACGCCCTCCGCTCCCGACGTGATGGGCTACCACGACTGGCACGAGATCCCGAACTACTGGGATTACGCGCGGAACTTCGTTCTCCAGGACCACATGTTCGAGGCGGACAACTCCTGGAGCCTGCCGGCGCACCTCGCGCTCGTCTCCGGCTGGACGGCACGCTGCTCGAAGCACGGCGAACCGCTGAGCTGCCGCTCGACCCTCGTCGCCCCGTTCGGCGCCACGGGCCACGGGCAGGAGCTCGACTACCCGTGGACCGATCTGACGTGGCTCATGCACCGGGACCACGTGAGCTGGCGCTACTACGTGGCGAACGGCAGCGAGCCCGACTGCGCCGACAACAGCATGTTCTGCCCACACGTGCCGCAGAGCGCGCAGACGCCCGGCATCTGGAACCCGCTGCCGCGCTTCGACGACGTGGTGCACGACCACCAGCTCGGCAACGTCCAGCCGTTGGAGGACTTCTTCCGGGCCGCCGACAGGGGGCGGCTCGCGGCGGTCTCGTGGGTCACGCCCTCACAGGGAGTGAGCGAGCATCCGCCCACGCGCGTCACGGCCGGGCAGACCTACGTCACGCACCTGATCAACACGATCATGAGCGGGCCCGACTGGAAGTCGACCGCCATCTTCCTCGCCTGGGACGACTGGGGCGGCTTCTACGACCACGTCAAGCCTCCGCGCGTCGACGGCGGGGGATACGGGATCCGCGTTCCCGCGCTCGTGATCAGCCCGTACGCGCGACGGGGCTACGTCGACCACCAGGTGCTGAGCTCCGACGCCTACCTCAAGTTCATCGAGGACGACTTCCTGCACGGGCAGAGGCTCGACCCGCGCACCGACGGCCGGCCCGACTCACGGCCCGGCGTGCGGGAAAACGTCAAGATCCTGGGCAACCTCGTCAACGACTTCGACTTCGACCAGAGGCCTCGCCCGCCGTACCTCCTTCCGCTTCACCCACCGTTCAGCTGAGAGCCGCCCTGCTCCTGCTCGCGCTCGCCGCGCTGGCGGGTTGCGGCTACGCCACCGTGCAACCGGGCCGCAAAGCACCGTCTCACGGGCCGCACGGCATCCACCTGATCCAGCACGTGGTCGTGATCATGGAGGAGAACCGCTCGTTCGACTCCTTCTTCGGCACCTATCCGCGCGCCGACGGGATCCCGATGAAGCACGGCGTGCCGACCGTGTGCGTGCCGAACGGCGTCGGACAATGCGTGAAGCCGTTTCTCGACCCGAACGGCGTCGAGGACTCGGGCGGCGCGCATGGTCCCCTCGCAGGCAAGCGGGACGTCGACGGCGGCCGCATGGACGGCTTCGTCCGCGTCACGGATCGTGCCCTGATCCGCGAGTGCCGCCGTCACCGGCACGGCGCGGCGTGCGTGCATCTCCGCCACCCGAACGTCTTGAGCTACCACGACGGGAGCCAGATCCCGAACTACTGGGCGTACGCGCGGAACTTCGTCCTTCACGACCACATGTTCGAGCCGAACTGGGGCTGGAGCCTGCCGGCGCATCTCTGGCTCGTCTCCGGCTGGTCGGCGCAGTGCCGCAATCCGTACAAGGCGCGCACCTGCTCCACGAATCTCTCGACCACGGACGGGCCGAGCGCGCCGCTGCGCCGCCACCCGCACGGGCCGCTCTACGGCTGGACCGATCTCACCTACCTCCTGCACAAGTACAAGATCACCTGGGCGTCGTACGTCGAGAAAGGCGCCCCGGACGACTGTCTCGCGGGCCCGATCGAGTGCTACACACGCCTCAAGGGAGCAGGCACGCCCGGCATGTGGGATCCGCTCGCAGATTTCACCGACGTCCGCAAGGACCACCAGAGCGCCGCCTCGCAGGTGCCGCTGGAGCGCTTCTACTCCGCGGCCGCGCGCGGGAGGCTGCCCAACGTCTCGTGGGTGACGCCGGACTGGGCCGACAGCGACCATCCCGGCGCCCCGATCGGCCAGGGCCAGGCGTGGGTGACCAGGCTCGTCAACGCGGTGATGAAGGGGCCGGAGTGGAAGAGCACGGCGATCTTCCTCGCCTGGGACGACTGGGGCGGCTTCTACGACCACGTCAAGCCCCCGCGCGTGGACGCCAGCGGCTACGGGCTGCGCGTGCCGTCCCTCGTGATCAGCCCGTACGCGAAGCGCGGCTTCGTCGATCACCAGACCCTCAGCTTCGACGCCTACCTCAAGTTCATCGAGGACGATTTCCTCGGCGGCCGGCGGATCGACCCGAAGACCGACGGGCGCCCGGACCGCCGCCCCGACGTGCGCGAGAACGCGCGGGTGCTGGGCGATCTCCGCAGGGACTTCGACTTCGGCCAGAAGGTGCGGCGCCCGCTTCTACTCCCGCCGCACCCCTAGGTGCGCTCGAGCAGGCGGCTCCACCGCTGTTCGTAGCCGCGCGCCTTCCAGAGCGTGACCGAGCAGAGCCAGGTGGCGGCGAAGAGCCCGACGACCACGTAGCCCAGCCGGCCGAGGTCGAGGGCGTTGACCAGCGTCCAGAAGCCCCCGTGCAGCTCGAGCTTCGCGGCGAGCACCTGCAGGAGCTCGATCGCGCCGACGAGCCAGGCGACGGCGACCGAGAGGCTCGTGACGCTGATGTTGTAGTAGACCTTGCGCACGGGGCTCGAGAACGCCCAGCCGTAGGCATGGCTCATGAACGCCCCGTCGGCCGTGTCCATCAGGCTCATCCCTGCGGCAAAGATCAGCGGGAGCGAGATCACCGCGAGGAACGGGACGTGGTGCGTCGCGACGCCTGCGGCGAGGGCGAGCAGCCCGATCTCGGTCGCCGTGTCGAAGCCGAGCCCGAAGAGCGCGCCGAGCGGGTACATCTTCCAGCTGGCGTCGATCCGGCTGCCGACCCGCTTGAGCAGGAAGCGCGCGAGGAACCCCTGGTTGAGCAGCGCGCGCTCGAGGTCCTGCTCGTCGTAGTGCCCGCGCTTCATCCGGCGGAAGACGCCGACGATGTCGAGCAGGACCACGAGGTTGAGCGCTCCGATCAGCAGGAGAAACATGCCCGAGACGGACGCGCCGATGGTCGAGCCGTAGGTCTGCAGGGTCGGGATCGTCGAGTGCATCGTCTCGAAGGCCACTGCGAGCGCGGCCGTGAGCGAGAAGACGATCGTCGAGTGGCCGAGGGAGAAGAAGAAGCCGGTCCCGAGCGGCCGCTCCCCGTCTTGCAACAGCTTCCGCGTGGTGTTGTCGATCGCCGCGATGTGGTCGGCGTCGAAGGCGTGCCGCAGCCCGAAGGTGTACGCGAGCGTGGCGAGGCCGGTCAGCGCCGGGTTGCGCGGCAGGTAGTAGAGGAAGAGCCCGAAGCCGAGCACGTGCAGGAGCGCGACACCGGCCGAGAAGCCGCCGAGGCGGGTCCACTCCGCACGGCTCATGCCTGCGCTCCTGCCACGGAGACCTTCGCGGCGCGCCGCTCGGCGTAGACGGCGAGCCAGATCGAGCCCTCGAACAGCGCCCACATCGGGAGGAGCTCGAGCAGCGTCGTCACCGGATCGGGCCCGGGCAACGCCAGCGCGACCGCCGCGACGATGAAGTAGCCCTTGCGCCGGTTCCGGCGCAGGGTGGCCGACGAGAGCACGCCGAGGTTGACGAGCGTGAGGACGACGAGCGGCGTCTCGAAGACGCAGACGACGCCCAGCAGCACGGTGACGACGAACGAGTAGTAGCTGCTGGCCCGGATCAGGAGCCGGAAGTGCGTCGTGTCGTAGCTCGTGAGCCAGTGCACGGCACGCGGGAGGAGAATCCCGTAAGCGAAGGCGAGCCCCGCCACCCCCAGCACGAGCCCGAACACTGCGAAAAGGAGAATCCGACGCTCGGCCGCAGGGTCGAGCGCCGGAGCCAGGAACGACCAGACCTGCGAGAGGATCACCGGTAACGCGAAGAGGACCCCGGCGTACAGGCTGACCGCGATCGAGACCGAGAACGGCTCGGTGACACCGAACGCCGCCAGGTGCCGATGGTCGGGCGGCAACGGACGCGCGAGCCACTCGAGGATGCGGTTGTGGAAGACGAATGCGACGGCGGTCGCCACCGCAACGGCGGCGAGGCTGACCAGGATCCGTCCCCGCAACTCCTCGAGGTGCTCGACGAGCGTCGCCTCTTCTTCGCGTGGGAACCGGCGCGGCCGCATCAGTCGGTCGTGTCGCGCTTCTCGTTCGCCTCGGGCAGGGCCTCCTGCGCCACGGACTCGTGCGTGATGGACTCCTTGAACTCGCGCATCCCGGAGCCGAGCGAACGCCCGATCTCCGGCACGCGCTTGGCGCCGAAGAGCAGGAGCGCGATCAACAGCAGAAGCGCGAGGTGCGTGGGACTGGTCAAGCCGATCATTCGTGTTCCTCCTTGATCGAGAGGTCGGTGACGGCCGCGCCGGCCACCGCGACCTGGCGCCGCAACGGCCGGTCGTCGAGCCAGAGCGTGTACTCGCCGGCAGGGAGTGAGTCGAAGACGGCCCCGTAGTGCGGTCGACCGGCGACCGGCCGCTCGTGGACCTGCTTGTGGGAGCGCTGTTCGTCCCGCCCGGCCGGGCTGATCTCGATCTCCTTGCCGTGCAGATCAGCGCCGGTGCGGAGGACGAGGGCCCCGACCCCCGGCCCGAGATCGAGCATGACGTGCTCGGGCCGGGGGTCCTTGGAGTGGTGCGGGTTGAGGGTCACGACGAAGGCGTGTCGTATCCGTCGTGGGGGGTGCCGAGGTACGGGAACGACGACTGGTAGCGGTCGGTCCCCGGCGTGAGGTACGAGGAGACGAGCCCGACCGCGCCGTCCGGCGAATAGCTCGGGTCGACGAGCGGGATCGTCGCCCCGGCCACGGCCTTGAGCTCGATCGAGACGACGTCGTCGAACACGCGCCGTCCGTTCGGATAGCCGGCAAGGTCGCCGCCGACGACTCCGAGAGCGTTCGGGTTCGAGCTCGGCGGGATCGCGACGTTCAGCCGCAGCATGTCCGCCGGCTTCGGGCCGGTGAAGTTCATGAAGCCCGGAACGACCCCCTGCGGGATGCCCGTGAGCAGGATCGCGTGGAGGTCGGCCCTGTCCTTCGTGTACGCCGCGAGGTTGGGGAACACGCCGGGGTACAGGACCGGCAGCAGCTTCGCCAGCTCCGGCTGGTTCACGTACTTCTCGAAGCTCTTGTCCTGGATCGGGTCGACCGCGTTCCAGCGGTCCTTGTCGCCGACCGGGACGATGACCTCGTTGAAGAGCGGATTGCCGAGACGCGACACCTGCACCCACGGCCCACTTCCCTTCGTCCCGTTCCCGTTGTCGTCGCGCACCTGCACCTTGCGACGGCTCGCACCGCCCCAGATGCCGAGCACGGATGTGGCTCCGAGCGGGTTGCTCGGAGTCGAGCCGTCCCGCGTGAGCATCGAGATCGGCACCTTGATCGCGATCGCATGGATGTTCAGCGTCTTCAGCGGGTCGACGCTCGTCCCCGCCGCTGACGGGATCAGGTGGTGGGTCTGGAGCTCCCGGATGTCGCCGAGGTCGAAGATCGCGCCCAGGTCGACGAAGAAGCCGTCGTTGCGCTGGCCGGCGAACACCGAGATGCCGCCCGGCAGGGAATGCACGGCCGCTGCCGCGAGCGCGTCGTAATCCGGCGTGGAGCGAGGCCCGATGTTGCACGGCGGGCACGCGAGGTCCTTGGCGAGCACCGTGTCGGGGCCGTCCGACCGGACGAGAGAGAGCGAGTAGAGCTGCCGCTTGTTCCAGCTCGGGCTGGTCAGCGACGTGATCGGCCCGGTGTTGTAGAGGAACGTGTCCTCGTTCTGGAGCGTCGTCCGGAACTGGAACCGGAACTCGAGCTCGGGCAACGCGTCGCCGTCGTTGTCGACGTAGATCGAGTAGAGGACGTCGTCGCCGAACTCGAAGAAGTTCGGGCCGCCGGGCGGTCCCTGCAGCGGCACGTAGTTGGTGATGATGGTGACCGTCGACGGGTCGTCCGGGCTGACGAACGCGTAGGTGTCGGCGTTGTCGGCGACCGGGTCCTGGCTGATCGACGGAGCTTCGCGGTGGGAGGACATCTAGCTCACTCCCTTCCTGCCGGCCGCGCGCAGCAGGCGCTGCACGAGGGCGTGGTCGCGGTACGTGTGCTCGGTCGTGCCGGAGGTGACGGTCACCTCGCCGCGCTCGGCGTCGCGGACGTACGCGACGAGCGGCTCCTCGGGGACGGCGCTCTTCGGGTCGATCTTCTGGGCGCCCTCCTCGCCGACCGCGGCACGTGCGATCGGCGGCGCCGCGGCGAGTGCCGCTGCACCGGTCGCCGCGCCGGCGATCTTCATGAACGAGCGCCTGCTCAGGCGTTCCATTTGCCCTCTCCCTTCCCGGCGGTTTCCGGCCGCCGTGTGAAATGCGGTCCGCGCTGATTCGTCCGAGTCCCTCAATCGGTTCGATGGCTCGGTTCGATCGCTTGAACCGCGAGGGCTCGGCGCGCGAATATCTGACGCTGTGAACCGGCAGCTCGCCCACCTGTCCGACGAGGCGCTCGTCGCGCTCGCCGCCCGGTCGGAGCAATCGGCTCTCGCCGAGCTCTACGACCGCTACGGCCGCTCTGCGTACGGGCTCGCCCTACGGGTCCTGCGCGACCCGGAGCTCGCCGAGGACGCCGTGCAGGAGGCGTTCCTCACCGTCTGGCGAAGCGCAGCCCGCTTCGTCCCCGAGCGCGGCAAGGCGAGCACCTGGATCCTCACGCTCGTGCACAGACGGGCGGTCGATGCGGTGCGGCACGAGCAGCGCCGGCGCGCGGACTCGCTCGACCGGGCCACGGAGCCTTCGGTCGAGGGCGCCGAGGAGGATGCCTTCCTGCGGCTGCAGCGCGAGCGCGTGCAGGCAGCGCTGCGCCACCTTCCCGACGCCCAGCGGGAGGCGCTCGAGCTCGCGTACTACGGAGGCTTCACCCAGTCGGAGCTCGCCGAGAGACTCGGCCAGCCGCTCGGTACCATCAAGAGCCGGATGTTCGGGGGGCTGTCTCGCATGCGCGAGGTGCTCAGCGAGCCGGGAACGGAGACGTCATGGACGCCCACGAGCTGACCGCCGCATACGCGCTCGACGCGCTCGACCCGGACGAGGCCGAGGCCTACGAGCGGCATCTCAGCCAGTGCGAGGAGTGCCGCGAGCAGCTCGCCGAGCTCAACGAGACGGCGGCCGCTCTGGCGTTCGGCGCGGTCGCGCCCGCTCCGCCCACGCGGCTACGGACGTCGATCCTCGAGGCGGCTGCAGCGGAACGGACGAACGTCGTCCCGCTCCTGCGGCGGCGCTGGGTCTCGCGCGGGCTCGCGGTGGCCGCGGCCGCGGCAGCCTGCATCGCGGTCGGTCTCGGCGTCTCCCTGAGCCAGTCGAGCCATCCGCCGCAGAGCTGGACCGTGGCGGTCGGCCCGAAGGGCAAGGCGACGATCAGCGTCTCCGGCCTCTCCTCGGCTCCCCAGGGGAAGACCTATGAGGCGTGGGTGATCCCGGCGGGACACGCCGCGCGGCCCGCGGGCCTCTTCTCCGGCAGCACGAGCGGAATGCACCTCGGCGGCACCGTGCCGCCGCACGCTGTCGTCGCCGTGACGCTCGAGCCCGCCGGCGGCTCGAAGAAGCCGACGACGACGCCGATCTTCAGCACGTCGACCTAGCTCAGCCACCGAGCACTCCCTCGGCCGCAGACGACGGCTCCGGATCTGGCAGCCGCGTCATGCGGAAGCCGTTGAGGAGGCCCAGCAGGGCCGCGACGAGCGGGACGAGCAGCGCGATCTGAAGCGCCCTGGGCCGCGCCTTCGTGTTGATGCGCAGGATCTCTTCCTTGACGGCCGGAGGCTTTCCGATCAGCAGCCCCTCGAGGTGCGTGTTCGTCATCACCTCGGCGTTCTTCTCCAGCTGCTTCGACACCTGGGCGGCCTGCCGCGACGAGAGCACGTCGCTCGAGTTCGCCTCGTTCGTGAAGAGCAGCGAGAGCGAGGCGAGCATGATCGCTCCGGCGAACGCGAGCCCGAACGAGAGCCCGAACGAGCCGCCGGCGGAGTTGACGCCCGCCGCTTCGCTCACGCGCTCCTCGTCGATCGGCGAGAGCGTGTAGTTGTTGAGCTGCGAGACGAGCAGGCCGAGACCGCTGCCGGCGATCAGCAACGGCACGACGAGCCACCAGCCGGAGTGCGCATGCGGAACGATCGGGATCAGGATCGCGACGCCCAGGGCGAGCAGGAAGAAGCCGCCGCGAATGATCTTGCTCGGGCTCTTGTCGCCGGCCTTCCGGCCCGCAACCAGAGCGACGACGAACATGCTCAGCGAGAGGGGAGCGAGCGACAGGCCGGCACCCATGGCGGTGTACTCGAGCACCATCTGGAGGTAGATCGGAAGCGCGATCATCATCCCGCCCAGCGCGATCTGCTGGAGCGTCTGGCCCGTGATCCCGAAACGGAAGTACTTCGACGTGAACAGGTCGACGTCCAGCAGCGCCGGCTTCCCCTCGCGCTTGCGCTTCCGGAGCCACCAGGTGAGCAAACCGAGACAGCCGACGCCGATTGCGAGCAGCGCGCCCACCGCGCCGCCGCCCTCCTCCCAGACGAGGATCCCGAGCACGACGCCGCCCATTCCGAGCGCCGAGAGAACAGCGCCGACGACGTCGACACCGCGATCTCCCGTGTACGGCGCATCGTGGACGCGTCCGCTGCCGAGGAGCACGCAGACGATGATCACGACTTCGCCGCCGAACGCGACCCGCCAGGAGAGATAGGTCGTGATGAAGCCGCCGAGGAGGGGCCCGACGGCGGCGGCGATCGCGGCCGCTGCGCCCACGAGCGCGTACGTGCGGCGCTGCGCCGCTCCCTGGAAGTTGCCGTGGATCAGCGATTGCATCGCCGGGAGCAGCAGCGAGGCGCCGAGGCCGCCGACGATCGCCCAGCAGACGACGATCGGGAGCAGGCTCTGGGAGAACACCATCGAGAGCGCGCCGATCGCGTAGGCGCTGAGGCCGAGGATGTAGGCGCGCTTGCGTCCGAACAGGTCACCGATCTTGCTGCCGATGAGGATGAACGCCGCCGAGACGAGCGCCTCGAGGGCGATCGCCGACTGGACGCCGCTCGCGGTCGTGTGCAGGTCGTGCACGACGGCCGAGATCGAGACGTTCATCAGCGACGTGTCGACGACGAGCACGAACATCGCCATCGCAAGCAGGATCGCGACCAGGTTGTCCCCGTGCGACTCCTCGGCCGGCGCCGCGGGGGAGGCTACGGAGTCACCCGCCATGCGGCGACTGCGGGAGGGTGTCGGCCGAGGCGTCCCTGCGCGCCTCGCGGCGTTCCGCGAGCGCCGGAGAGAGGCTTGCAGCCCAGACGATGATTCCGGAGCAGATCGCGATCCAGAAGTAGATGGCGAGGACGACTCCGAGGCCGCCGTAGTCCCTGGCATAGAGATCGACCCAGAACTGCATGACAAAGCGCGAGACCACCATCAGCCCAACGAGCCCGACGGCGATCAGGGCGGCGCCCGGCAGGAGGTCTCGACGCGAGATCTGCTTGTGCGTCAGCAGCCAGGGCACGACGACGAAGAACAGCGTCAGGAATCCGAGCCAAGCGATGCCGAGCGCCACCTTGACGACGACGGAGCGCGGGTGGAAATCGTTCAGCTGGACCAGCAACAGCACGAGCAGCCCGTAGAGGCCGGCGAGGACGGCGCCGTAGCCGAGCTGGTCGGACACGCCGGTCTTGAGGTCGAGCCGCCACGCCCGCGCGTAGACGAGCTGGAGGACATGTCCAAATCCGACTCCGAACACCAGTGCGCCGGCGATCGCGAACAGTGCCGACCCGAGCTCGTGCGAACGACCCGCGCCGAGCACGTTGTGGACCAACTCCGAGGTCGACGCGTTGAGCCGGTAGTGATGCACGATCGAGTTCGCCAGCGAGTTGGGATGCGGGTCGAGGTACTCCTCCATGACCAGCACCGCCGGGAGGACGGCTACCAGGATGTAGATGGACAGAAGCGCCGTCTGCAGCGGCCCTTCCACGGCCCGGTAACGCCGCCAAGCCCCGATCGCGACACCGCGACGTGAGCCGGGATCCTGCCGCTCGACCCATTCCCGCCCACGTTGCGCGGCAGTACCGACCTTGGCCCGCGCACTGGAGACTCGCTTCGCCACAACGCCAATCTCACAGCGCTCACCGCGGAAATCGTCATCCCGCGCGGAGGATCCTCCTGGCGCGCTAGTGCCGCGGGAGGCCGTGCCGACGCCAGAAGTCGGCAAGCCACTCGGGCGAGAGGTCGCGCTTGTCCTCGACCCGCAGCCACTTGTCGGCCACGTGCGCCCGCCTCGCGGCCGTGAGCAGCAGCACCACGACATCGGGGTGCTTGCGGCGGATGTCGTGCGCGGTCGCAAGACCGTCCAGCTCCGGCATGTACAGGTCGAGCAACAGGAGCTGCGGGTCGAGCACGTCGATGAGGGCGAGAGCCTCCCTACCCGACGAGGCGTCCCCGACGACCTCGAATCCAGGCGTCGCCGCAACCACGGCGCACATCACGTTGCGGAACACCTCGCTGTCGTCGACGACGAGCACGCGCACCGGTGTCTGATCGACAAAGGCCATGGGGCCAAGGTGCCGCGCGGAGAGTGCGCGCAGTTGGGCGCAGTTGGGCTCAGTTGCGTAGGGCGGTGGGGTGCGTCCCCACCTAGTAGATTCAGCCCCTGCTCTTGTGCTTCTGGGGCCGGCATGGAGGGCTCCAGAGACCCGGCGTTTGCGAAAGAAGGGGGAAACATGCATCCAGTACTCCGTTACGTACAGATCGCGGTCGCCTGTGCGGCACTCGTCGTCGGCATCGGAGCCGGCGTGGCCTCGGCTGACGACAACGCACAGCCGATCGACTTCACGCACAACGTCCTCGATGCGCCCGCGCCCGTGACGAGCGCGGTCTTCGGCTCGAGCCCGGGCGCGAAGATCGGCACGCCGATCTGCTCGACGACGACCTCGACCGCGGCCAACGTCAACACCGACTGCGAGCACAACGTGCCGCACAACGAGACGTCTATCGCCGTGAATCCGACGGACCCGAACAACATCCTCGGCGGAGCGAACGACTATCAGCTCGCCGTGAACCCGGGCGGCCACGTCTCGGAGACGCTTCTCTCCCGCGCGCACGTGAGCTTCGACGGCGGCCAGACCTGGACTGAGTATCCGGTCAACTCGAACTCCGCCTACCAGGCGAGCGGCGACCCGTCGGTCGCGTTCGACGCCGGCGGCCACGCGTACTACGGCACGCTCGGCTTCCGCTTCGTCGGCCCGGCGAATGCGCAGAACCCAGACGTTCTCGTCTCGAACTCGCCGGACGGCGGCAAGACGTGGAAGACGAGCATCATCGCAAGAGGCAGTGGCAACGAGGGAAGCGTCGGCGACTTCCTCGACAAGGAGTACGTCGCTGCCTGGGGCAACGGAAACGCAATCGTCACGTACGGCCTCTTCCGAGACGCCCAGAAGGGCTCGACGGTGAGCGCGCGGATCTATGCCTCGGTCACCCACGACGGTGGCGCGACCTGGTCCACGCCGACCCTCATCTCCGGCAGCCTGGACGAGGCCTTCGTCTCGACGCCGGTCGTCACCGCCGACGGCCGCGTCTTCGTCTCGTTCCTCAACACCGGCGACCTCTCCACAGGCCGCGACACGGTCGAGGTCGTCGAGGTGAGCCCGGCAACCGGCGAGCGGATCGCGGGCCCGTTCGACGTCGCTCTCTCGATCGACGGTTCCACCGACTACCCGCTTGCGTTCGGACGGCAGACCTACCAGGACTCGACCTTCCGGACCTGGGCGGCCGGGAACATCACGGCCGACCCGACCAATCCGGCGCACCTCGCCACGGTCTGGTCCGACATGCGTAACAGCGTGACGCCCGCGCCGAGCGATCCCTACGCGGCCGTGACGAACTCCGACGTCATCGTCAGCGAGTCGACCGACTACGGCCGGACCTGGTCGGCTCCGACCGCGATCGAACTTGCGGGCGACCAGTTCATGCCCTGGGGTGCGTTCGATGCGAGCGGGACTCTCCGTATCGGGACGTTCGACCGTTCGGACGATCCCGCCAACCACCTGTACGGCTACTCGCTCCTGACGCAGACCGGGCCGACGTCCTATTCGCGCTCGGTCGTCTCGACACAGTCCTCGGACCCGACGAAGAACGATCGCTGGTTCTCCGGCACAACACTGGACGCGGCGTTCCCGCATCCGAGCTCGTTCATCGGCGATTACAGCAATATCGCCGTCGTCCCGGGAACGACGCACACCGTCGCCTACTGGACCGACATGCGCGAGCAAGCATGCTTCACCGGCCGGTGCGACAGCGCGGAGGACGCGTACTTCGGGTACGGCAGCTAGAGGGTTGAAGGGCTTCCAGACCGGTTTCTGCTCGAGACGGAGCTCGAGCAGGCCGGTCTGGAAGCCCGCCGGCCCGACGACATCCGGGGGATCGTCGCAATCAGGAAGCTCCGGCCATCCCCTTTGCGCCCCTCTCGACGAGTTCCGCACTGGGTGGGCGACGGAAGTTTGTGCGAGAGTGGCTTTGCCGCGCCGCGCTGTATTGGCGCGGCGCATCAGCCGCCCGGTTCAACCGACAGAGCAGCGAAGGGGTTTGCTCGTGGCAGAAGTGGTTGGCGTCGACAGCACCGACCGGCTGCGGAAGCTTCAGGCCCTCACGGATGCGGCTCTCGCGCATCTGGAGCTCGACGTGCTGCTGTCGACGTTGCTTGTTCGCACTCGCGAGGTCCTCGCGGTCGACACGTGCGCGGTCTTGTTGCTCGACGAGGCTACGAGTGAGCTGGTCGCGCGCGCGGCAGTCGGGATCGAGGAGGAGGTCGAACAAGGGGTGCGGATCCCCGTCGGGGGCGGCTTCGCGGGCCGGGTCGCAGCAAGCAAGCAGCCGGTGATCCTCGAC
>Ga0207693_10001060_pt1 | contig 24586 bp, 20 predicted proteins | sample LARL81metaG_FD_184347 | JGI IMG/M metagenome (GOLD analysis project Ga0207693, IMG submission 184347) | Corn, switchgrass and miscanthus rhizosphere microbial communities from Kellogg Biological Station, Michigan, USA - LAR L8-1 metaG... | ecosystem: Host-associated > Plants > Roots >... | reverse complement strand
TGGTGCCATCGAAGGGACTCGAACCCCCACACCGTTGCCGGTACATGGACCTGAACCATGCGCGTCTGCCAATTCCGCCACGATGGCAAGTGGACTTCAACTACGACGGCCAGAACGCCGCCGCATCAGGAAGACCTGCACGTCTATTTTACAGGCACGAAGCCCAGTGTCAAACCGCAGCGAATTGCCCTTCGTGGACCTTCGTGCCCTTAGTGATTGAAAGGTCTTGCTTTTTTCGAGCCCTGCCCTATTCCAGCTTCGCGTTCATCGAGATCTTCGCGTTCAGCACCTTCGACACCGGACACCCCTTCTCGGCCGCCTCCGCATACTTCTGGAATGTCGCCGCATCCGCACCCGGAACTTTGCCCACAACATCAATGTGGCTCGAAGTAATGGTCCACCCGGAATCCAGTTTCTCCAGGCTCAATGTCACGTTCGTGGAAATACTCTCCGGCGTAAGATTTGCGCTTCCCAACTGTGCCGAAAGAGCCATCGAAAAGCAAGCAGCATGCGCCGCCGCGATCAATTCCTCGGGATTTGTCCCCGGAGCATTCTCAAACCGCGTCACAAACGAATATTGCGTATTGTTCAAGACTCCGCCCGGAGCGGAAATCGTTCCCTTGCCGTCCTTCAGACCACCCTTCCAAACCGCACTAGCCTTCCGTTGCATGATGTTCTCCTTGCAATTTTCTTAATCAGGTCGCCCAGACATTGTAGACGGAATTTTCGACTCACGTCTCGGCATGGGGATTGTTGATTGTTGAATTTTGATTGTTGAATTGAAAAAGATGACTGATTCGATACGACTGAGGGTGAAAAGCGGAAGGATTTTATTCAACAATCAACAATCAAAAATCAACAATTCAGTAGAAATCAGAGCAGCTGAGATAAAACCCGCACACCGGACACTTCAACTTGCAGCGGCTCTCTTTCAACTTCGACGAGCAATTCGGACAATACTGCCCCGGGTCGACTGCTTTTGCTCCCGCCCCATGCCCGCCGTTCTCGGCGGGCCTATCCCGTGGTTCGTTTTCCATGGATCTATGCTGCCCGTTCGCTGGATGCCAGCAAGGTCCCGCTCCAGCAATCGGCAATGATCAACCACGCTCCCAGCCGCCGCCAGACTTTCACGTACTTTCCTCGTTCAGGCGATAGCGTTCCATCCGCTTTGCGGATGACCACAGAAAACTTGCCTAGCTCCATCGCCATGTCTCCCGAGTGATCGATACGCATGGTCTCCAGGCGCAGATCACTGTATCCGGCCTCGCCTAGTTCGCGCAGAAGGCGCTCCACCGGCTTCTGCCCATAAGCGGCCTCATACATTGGCGCCATGAACACGCCGTCACCGGCAAAGAACCGCGCCGCGTGATCGTAGTTCCCTGTATTGAATGCCATCGCAAAATCTTGGGTTTGATCTCGCAGCTGAGACTCAACATCCCGAAACGGACGGAATTCCGCCTGGGTGTTAGTGTAGGGCCGATACATCCCACTACCTCCTGGGGGAAGGCAACCGGGTACCCGCATGACCCCGTGTACTACCGGGGCTACCCGAAAAGGTACCGCGATTCTAGCGCAAATCCCAGTTGTGGAAAGTTAAATCTTGTTTTCTGAGAGATGAAACGCGAAGCGTCAAAAACCGCAAGACCGATCAGGCGTTTGAAGACTACAGTCTTTTGCCAGTGCCTGCCCTGGTAGTTTGGATTTTATTTTGTGTGATCGCCGTTACCGCTCGAGTGGAACGGATCGGATTGGTAACCGCGCTACTTCGGAATCCGACCCCACTGGCGCCGGACCAAGCTTCGAAATTTCCGTAGTGAGCCCGCGCTCTTTGATCTGTTTCTTCAGGCGGTCCATCAGAAACACCAGCTTCTTGGTTTCCTGATCCCGTTCAGCCTGCTTACACATCTTTTGAAAATCTTGAGGAGCGTAGGAAACGCGATTAGTCATTGGGATGAATTCCTCGAACCAGAGGAAGCCATAGCCTAACTGATTCAACTGCTCCTTGCCAAGGCCCACACTTGAGCCACAAACCCTATGCTGTGAAGCAGTTAGGTGGCCTGTGAATTATTGGTTGATCCGACAATGACGTGACTGCCCCCTTGACGAGTCGTTTCCTCCCTAGAGTGGCATGACCTTGGTTACGTTGAGGCGATGACCAAATTCCTTGAGAATCAACCTCATGCAGGATTCCGTCTTGTGGGAGCAAGCGTGTTTTACCGTCGAATTCTAAGCGTTCTTCTTTTTTGCGCGCTATCGGTTTCGCTGGCAGCCGCGCGAGACCTTGCGCTTGTTTCCAACAAAGCCAATTCACTCGCCACAATCACCCTGCCGGAACTCGTGAAAGTCTGCAAAGCACAAACCAATCGCTGGCCCGACGGAAAACCGGTGACGCTCATCATGCGAGCCCCGTCCTCACCGGAAATGAAGCTATTCCTCGAAAAGGTGTATGAACTCTCCGAGGCTCAGGTCAAAGATTTGATCGCAACCGCCAACCACGGTCGCGCCAATCATCCGGCAATCCTGGTTGTCGAGTCCGACGAAGACTTGGTGAACAAGGTCGCATCGACTCCCGGCGCAGTGGGCGTCGTGGACGTCTACGCCATCAACAGCAGTGTGGCCGTCGTAAAACTGGCCGGCAAGCTGCCGCTCGAGCCCGGATATTTGTTGCACGGAAACTAGAGATTCACCCTGAGGCTCACCGTTGAGCTTCACCAATTTGAATGGCTACTGAAAAGAAAGCTCAAGCCGCCGCAGCCGGTGCCGCCGGAAACTCCGGCAGCAGCACGTCTTCGGCGCCACTCGCCGCCAAGCCCGCTTTTACTCGCCGTTTCCCGCGCTTCGTAATTGACGTTCGCCTCCAGGTCAAAATGTTCCAGGCTGGAGAATTCCGCAATTGCTGGGGACGCTCTACTGAAATGGGCCAGGACGGAATCGGCGCCACGCTGACCGGCAGCCTCGAACCAGGCGAGATCGTTACTCTGGAAATCCCTCTTCCACTCACACCATACCCAATCAAAGTCCGAGCGATCGTGCGGTATCGCCAGGGTCTGCGTTACGGATTCGAATTCCTAACCCTGAACGAAAATCAGCGCGACACCATCAAGCGCGTCTGCCAGTACCTTGCCACTCGAGGCTAAGAAGCTCTGATCAGTGTAAGGGCGGACGCCTCGTCCATGTGACCACCACGATTCTGCATCAGAAAGATGTCCGGCCTGAACCCGCATGTCTCTGCGCTCTCTGCGGTTCCCTTCGTCCTCTTTGCGCTCCTCTTGGTGTCGTGAGACCAGACGCCCTGGACTCAACCAACACTCACAATCGCCCCCGCATCCCAATACAATACTTCCAACGCATGCGTGCATCACTTCTCACTCTCGTGCTGGTGTGCACGGGTTCAGCCCAGATTGTGCCCCTAGCCACGATCGCCGTAGTCGATGAAAACGGAGTCGCTGTTCCCTCAGCGCGAGTCTCTCTGCAGGCTTCATCCCAGCCCGCCGTGCGTTGCCTGACCGACCACAACGGCCGCTGCTCACCCAATGTTCCCGCAGGCACCTATCTTCTTCGCGTCGAAAAAGAGGGGTTCTATGCCCTCGATCAGCCGGACGTTCAGGTTTCCCCCGGCGCCATCTTGGACGTTTCCATCTCGCGATTGCAGGAAGTACGCGAAACCATCGACGTTCACGAATCCCCACAAGCCATCGATCCCACGCAGGTTTCCTCGAAGGAAACCCTGACCGGTCTCGATATCGTGAACATGGTCTTCCCTACCTCCCATGACTACCGCAATGCCATCAACTTCATCCCGGGCGTCGTCCAGGATCAGAACGGTCAACCGCACGTCGCGGGTGCGCAAACGTATCAAACCCAAACCGTACTCGACGGCTTCAACGTCACCCAACCTGCCAACGGACAACTCCTCATCCGCGTCAGCACCGATGCCTTCCGCTCCATTCAGGTCGAACCCTCTCGCGAACCTGCCGAAGCCGGCAAAGGATCTGCCGGCCTTCTAAGTCTGAACACCGGCATCGGCGACGATCACTTCCGCTTCTACGCGACCAACTTCATTCCTTCCTTCCAGAACAAGCACGGATGGCGTTTCGATCAGTTTGTCCCGCTCTTCACCTTCTCCGGTCCGATCGTGAAAGGACGAATCTGGTTCTACAACGCCTTTGACGGCGAGTACAACAACACCGTCTACACCGCCCTCCCCGTTGGAGAAGATAACAACCACATCCTCCGCTTCGGCAATCTCACTAAGCTGCAGACCAATCTCACCAACCGCAATATCCTCACTACAAGTTTCCTTGTGAATCATCTCCACGATCAATACGCATTCCTCTCGCCGCAAAGCCCGCAACTCTCCAATCCCAAAGATGTTGAATACTCCTACTTCCCCAGCATCAAGGACCAACACTATTTTTCCAGTGGCATGCTGGTTGAAACCGGACTCGCCTTCAATGAATACGACATCAATCTCACTCCCTACGGAACAAACCCCTTTTTCGTGAACACACAAACCACCGGTGGCAACTACTACCTGCACACTGAAACGATCGCCGCCCGGTGGCAAGGCCTCGCCAACATTTATCTGCCTCCCCGCCAGTGGCACGGACGCCATGACTTCAAAGTCGGCGTCGATCTCGATCACATCTCGTACGACGCCCACTTCTCCCGTCAGCCCATTTCGTATCTGAGCGCAACGAACACGCTGACCTCGGCCGATCTCTGTCTTACCGCCCAACAAGACGCAGACTTCCCCTGCACCCGCTACTCGACCTTCTCACCAGCCCCTTTGACCGAACTGACCAACGCTGAAGTCTCCGCTTACGTCGAAGATCGCTGGAGCATCACCAACCGCCTCCTCCTCGAGCCCGGCATTCGCCTCGATTGGGACGACATCGTTCACCAGGCCAACTTTGCTCCCCGCTTCGCTGGCACGTATGTTCTCGACAATTCTGGCGAAACAAAAATCTCCGCCGGTATCGGAATCATCTACGAAGCGACTCCTATCTTCCTGGTCGCCCGCCCGTTCGCTGGCAGACGCCAGGACACCTTCTTCGCCACCGACCCCAACTGCACGACGGCCACCGATTGCGTCACCCCCACTGGCCCAGTCAACACCACCTTCACCGCCAATACCGCCGATCTCGAATCCCCGCGCTTCCTCAACTGGAGCATCGGTCTCGAAAAGAAACTTCCCGCAGACATTTACATGAGGGCGGAATATTTCCAACGGCGTGGCACCAACGGATTTGTCTACGATGCCCGCGCCAACTCCACCACCGGAGACTTCATCCTCCAGAACACGCGCGAAGATCACTACGACGCTTTCCAGATAACGCTCCGCCGCAGGTTCCGCGGAACCTATTCCGTCATGGCGTCCTACACCCGCTCGCGCGCGCGATCGAACCAGGCTCTCGACTTCAACGTCGACAACCCGATCCTCGCAGCCCAACAGCCCGGTCCTTATCTTTGGGATACTCCCAACCGCCTCCTCTCCTGGGGATACCTTCCGTTCGTACCCCTCCCGATCATTCATCAACTCGAAGTCGCCTATTCCTTGGAAACCCGCACCGGATTCCCCTTTAACCAACTCACCGATCAGCAGGAACTCATTGGCTCCCCTGGATCGCACCGCTACCCCGACTACTTCTCCCTCAACGTGCAACTCGAAAAGCGCTTCCACTTCATGGGCTACTACCTGGCTGTTCGCGGCGGCTTCAACAACATCACCGGCCGCTGCAATCCCTACGTTGTCAACAACATCATCAGCTCCACACACCCCGAGCCAACGTTCGCCGCCTGCCAGGGCCGCGCGTTCACGTCACGAATCCGCTTCCTGGGTCGTAAATGATTCCTCTGTGGTCCTCTGGGTTGAATGCCCTGTTTGGTCCTTCGCCCATCCCAATCCGGGCCAAGCTATAATGACGGCCACGAACCCTTGCATCGAAATCCAACTTCCCGTCATCTCAAAAGCCTGGAGGAACGATAAAAATGGCTCACGAACTACCCCCACTGCCTTATGCCTATGACGCATTGGACTCCACGATCGATAAGCAGACGATGACTCTGCATCACGACATGCACCACGGCGCCTACGTAAAAAACCTGAATGCCGCGATCGAGAAGCATCCCGAACTCGCCGGCAAATCCGCCGAAGATTTAATCCGCGACCTCAACGCCATTCCCGAAGACATCCGCGCCGCCGTTCGTAACAATGGCGGAGGCCACGTCAACCACACCATGTTCTGGAAGATCATGAAGCCGCAAGGCGGAGGCGATCCCACTGGCCCGATCGCTGAAGCAATTCAGAAGGCCTTCGGCAACTTCAACGACTTTAAAACAAAATTCAACGACGCCGGCACCAAGCAATTTGGTTCTGGATGGGTCTGGCTCGCCGGCAAGTCAGACGGAAGCGTCCAGATCATTTCCACGCCGAATCAGGACAACCCGATCACGCAAGGCCTGTACCCAATCTTCGGCAACGACGTCTGGGAACACGCCTACTACCTGAAATACAACAACCGTCGGCCCGAATATCTCGCGGCATGGTGGAACGTAGTCAACTGGGATGAAATCAACAAGCGCTTCGCCAGTTTCAAAGCAGGCAAGAACGCAGCAGAACCAGCGTTAGCGCATCGCTAAACTGTCAGTGTAGGGGCGGACGCCTCGTCCGCCCCGAGCTGCGAGCGAAGCGAATCAGCGCGTCCACGGCAGCATCAGTTCTCCTCACTCTTTTCAGTTTTGTCATCCCGAGCGCAGCAAGTGCGAAACGAAGTGGAAGCACTTGCGGAGTCGAAGGATCCCTACCATCTGCAACGAATCTCAAGCTATCGCTTTCTAGTCCGCACATAACAAGGTCATTCTTCCACAATAAAAGCCCCGGCCGAAGCCGGGGCCTGCCACCAAAACGCGAACTAAGCCGCCGCCCGTGCGTACTGCTCCGGTTTCTTCTCAAACTCATCCTTGCACTTTTGTGAACAGAATGAATACGTCTGCCCGGCATACTGTGTCTGAAGTTCAGAGTCCGTTTCGTCGACGTTCATGCCGCAAACTGGGTCGATAGTCATGGCGTCACTCCCGATTGAGTTTCTTCCTTTCGACGATTCTCAACGCCACACCTCGAATTGCGCTCGGGTAATTCCTGTAATTGAATGTTTCTTTTCCGCGCTCTCTGCGGCCGTTCTCGGCGTCCTCTGCGGTTAAGCTGGTTAGTCCGTCCTCCACTAAGGTCTCCGATACAGCACCCCACCCTTCATCACAAAATCCACCTTCTCCGTCAAAGACACGTCAGAGAGTGGATCCCCCGGCACAGCCACAATGTCCGCCAGTTTCCCCGTTTCAATTGTCCCCAAAGAATCTTTCATCCCCAACAAATCCGCCGCGACCGCCGTAGCCGAACGCAAAGCCTGCGCTGGAGTCATCCCAAACTTCACCATCGACGAAAACTCCTTCGCCGGATTCACCTTCCAATCAAAACCTCCCGCGTCGGTCCCAAACGCAATCTTCACTCCCGCCTTCATCGCACGCCGAAAAGTACTCTCATGGATCGGAATCATTTTCACCCACACCGGAGCTCCCTCAGCCGCACGTCCCTCCGCCACATACTCGCCAACAAAAATCGTCGGCACATAAAAGATCCCCCGAGTCGCCATGGTCTTTAAGTCCTCATCCGCTATGTAGTTCCCATGCTCAATCGAATCGACTCCTGCCTCCACAGAATTGTGCACTCCGTTCAAAGCCATCGCATGGGACGCCACCTTGTGTCGCTCGCGATGCGCCTCGTCCACAATCGCTTTCAACTCTTCCAGCGTGAATGTCGGAATGTCATCCAGCACTCCGTCCTCGCGCACCCGATACGACCGGTCGCTGTACACTTTGATCCAGTCCGCTCCGTGACTAATCTGCTCCCGCACCGCCTGCCGTGCATTGTCCGCTCCATCCACAACTTGCACCCCATGAGGTACCGTAACCGCAGGGGCGTATCCCTGGAGAGGATATGCACCGGTAACATCCAAAGCGCGCGTCGCCACGTGCATCCGCGGCCCGGGAATCACACCGTCATTAATCGCCTTCTTCACGTCAGCATCGGCATAGCCTGCGCCCTCAGTCTCCAGATCGCGAATCGAAGTGAATCCATACTCCAGCGCACGCCGAGCGTTCAGCGTAGCCAGAATCGTCCGATACTCCGGCGACTGCTTTAGCAATTGGGCGTCGTAATCCTCAGGCGTGATGTCCCCCTGCAGCAGAACGTGAGTATGCGTGTCGATCAACCCAGGCAGACAAGTCTCGTGCGACAGATCAATCACTTCGGCTCCTGCGGGTGCGGAAGCGCTCACATCTTTGATCTTCTCGCCCTCAATCATGAGGTACACATTCTTGCGCAGCGAATCTCCACGCCCATCAAACAATGCTCCGCACCGAAGCGCAACCGACTTAGCGGATGTCTGCCCGAAAAAAGAAAGATTTCCCGACAGAAAAATTAGAACAAGCGAAAAAAACTTTGCGCGCATACTCTCTCCAATCTAATCCGAAGCCGGAGCCTAACCCCTGCCCTCTAACCTCTAGCCCCTGCCTTTCTGCATTTCCTGTGCAAGCCCTGTGAACAACCCGGCTGCTCACTCTACCAAACTCCGGCCGTCGTTCTTCACGAGAGCAAGAACCCTCACGATCACGCGCATTCGCGAATGCTTTGAGATGTTGTTCCTAATCTGAGTTCTTCTGCGTCAATCCGCAGGAGAGAATTTCCTCAATTGCACCAAAAATATTGAATTGACCCAAAACCATTTCGCTCGTACATTCACTCTCGCCCTCACAAGCAAAAAAGCTTTTCGTCCCAGTTCGCGAAAGCCGCTAGACGACACGATTCACGAAGATTTGGGTCATCGCGCCATGAAATCAGATCAATGGAAGACTTACCGCACTCGTTTTCTGGTAAAAGCCAAGCAACTCAATTCCAGCCTCAGTTTCACCGATCACCTGGGCCGCCAGCATTGCGGAAGAAAAGGCGATTACCTCGTCGAATCCTGCGATGGAGTTCTCAGCATTGCTCCCCGTCAGATCTTTGAAGACATCTACGTGCCCATGGGCCTCGCTCCCGATCCAGCCGATACTCGACTCCCGGCCAACGACAACCCAGTCTCGAAACAATTTCGCTTCGAACCACTGCGCATCGAAAAAATCACCGCCAATTTTCAGGACAGCAACTCGCGTCAGGCAAACTCGGAAAGAGTTCCCCGAGCGCGCAAATCACCTCAACCAGTTCGCGTAGCTGAGTCCCGCTTGGGCCTGATGTGAGGTGCCAAGTTTCAAGGTTTCAATGTTTCAAAGTCGCGGCCGTGAACTTCGCTTCGCAATTGCAGACAACCGTCGTCTACGGAACACCCGAAGACCAAAGACCGAAAGCTAGAAGCCAGGAACTAGAAGCTAGAAGCTGAATTCGTGCCTTTCCTGTGGAAATTTCGCCTCCGATTCGGCACCAAGCCCGTCATTGCTAGGGGTACAACCTGTTGTGTTTCTCTCTTGACATGCACAACCGGCGGGAGTAACTTTGCATTCCCAAGCACATAAATTCCACTCCACGGGAATGGCGCTGGAATTTGAAAAAGTGATGGAAACCAGTGGGCTCCGGGCCAGAGGTGACTCGGTTCCTCGCAGGTCATACAGAGGCTAAGGCGCAAGGGCTTCCGATTCGGGGTCCGGCGTCCAAAGCTTTCGCAATCATAACCTTAGCCTTCCGGGCGAGGTCTCAAACCCCCGGAAGCCGATGAGCTGCGGTGACGTGCACCGTCCCTCCCCCGGCGCACGATAGCAATACGGTGAGTGACACTTCGGTCGAGCAAAAATTGGATTCGTGTCCTTACTTGATGCATTAAGAACCCAGGAGCCCGCCAATGGAAACCCTAACTCGACTAGTCGCTGAGTCTTTGGCACGACACGGTTTCGACCGTCCGCTGGATTATCGTCGCCTGCAATGGTCGCGTTGGTTCCGCTGCGAGTCCCATCACAGCCTCCTGACAGTCCCCAGCAAGCCCGGCGTCTTTGCCCTCGCCGAAGAAGTTATGGACATCGGCCCGACCTCGGAACATGTGGGGACAGCCGCATCGGCTGTCCAGCGAACCCTGAGCGAAGCGAAGGGGAGCGCCACCGACCCAACACACGACGTGGAAGCCCCGGCACTGGTGAGGGGCGCCAACGCGGCCTTAGCCGCCGTATCTGCCAGAAGCCGAAAGCCGGAAGCCGAAAGCCGACGAATGTTGGCCGTCTCGCAGTTCGTCGAAGACGACGACATGGCCTTCGTCCTTGACCGCATGCTTTCGCACGAGAATCCCATGCGCGCGCGCCTGTCCTCAGGTCGCTATTTCGTCCGTTACGTGGTGATCGAGGATGCAACTCAGCGCCGCAGTATCTGCAATGCCTTGAATCAATGGATATTGTCCTCCGCCGAGAAAGCCACGGGCATCGGTCCGCATTTCGCCAGCTCACTTGAACTGCCCTCCGCAGAACAAACTCATGTAGCCACTGCCGCCTCGGCTGTCTCGCGAAGCGAAGTGAAGGGGACCGGCACAGGCGATCAGAACTCCAGTGCAACCCTGACTGACGATAAAAGAAGAGTCAATTCCGCACCGACGCTCAATTCCGCCGTTGCAACCAATATTCACTGTTCCAGTTCATTCCCCTCCGGCTTCTAGCCGCGAGGGTTGCCGCGTGAGCCACGAAGGAAAGCCGCGCTGCGCGTAGATTTCTCGTCCCGATAGGGACGACTGAAGTAGCCCGCTAGTTTACTAGCGGGTTTAGAACGAAAAATGAAATCGCGTCCCGCAGGGACGCTTGATCCACGATCTTAGACAATCGAATTTCCGCTCGACCCCGGTTCCCCGTCACCCCCAGGGCGCCCGAATCGGCAGCAAGACCCAAAGAATCTAATTAGGAGAGCCCCTAATGGCAGAAGTTAAGACCATTTCCCCGACCACCACCGCGTCTACAACCACGACCGCGGCGCCAACCCCCGTCCAAAAAAAGAAGGCCCCCGGCCTCTCCTTCCGCCGCTTGTTCACCAAACCGGGCGTATCCCCCTACGACGAAATTGAGTGGGATCTCCGCACCGCACAGATCACCGACTCCCACGGCGGCGTGATCTTCGAGCAGAAAAATGTCGAAGTCCCCAAAGATTGGTCGATGACCGCGACGAATATCGTCGCCAGCAAATATCTCCACGGCAAGCTCAACACGCCCGAGCGTGAGACCGGAGTTCGCCAGCTCGTAGGCCGAGTCGCCGAGACCATTCGCGACTGGGGACACGCACAGGGCTACTTCAAGACTGCCGACGACGCCGCGACATTCCACGATGAACTCGCTCACATTTTGCTGCGCCAATACGCAGCCTTCAACTCGCCCGTCTGGTTCAACGTCGGATGCGACCGCATCGAACCCAAGAGCGACGGCCAGAACTGGCACTGGAACGCCCAGACGCAAACCGTAGAATTCGGCGTCACCGGTTACAGCAAGCCCCAGTGCTCCGCCTGCTTCATCAATTCGGTAAAAGACTCACTCGACTCGATCCTGACGCTCGCGAAAACCGAGGGTATGCTCTTCAAGTGGGGCAGCGGCACCGGCACGAATCTCTCTCCTCTGCGCGGATCGACCGAAACGCTATCCGGTGGCGGTACTGCCAGCGGCCCGCTCAGCTTCATGAAAGGATTTGACGCTTTCGCCGGCGTCATAAAATCCGGAGGCAAGACTCGCCGCGCTGCCAAGATGGTCATTCTCAACGTCGACCATCCCGACATCATCGACTTCATTGAGTGCAAACAGAAAGAAGAAGCGAAAGCTCACGCGTTGGTGAATATGGGATATGACGGCTCGCATCCCGACTCCGACGCCTACTCCAGCATTTTCTTCCAGAACGCGAACAATAGCGTCCGCGTAACCGACGACTTCATGTACGCCGTCGTTCGGGACACTGACTTTTCCACGCGCAGCGTCACGGATCACTCAGTAGTGAAGACGTATAAAGCCAAAGAGCTTCTGAACAAGATTTCCGAAGCCACCTGGCACTGCGGCGATCCCGGCATGCAATACGACACCACGGTCAACCGTTGGCACACGAGCAAGAACACCGCCCGCATCAATGCCAGCAATCCGTGCAGCGAGTACATGTTCCTCGATGACTCCGCCTGCAACCTCGCGAGTCTGAACCTCTTGAAGTTCGCTCCCAATGGCACGTTCGACGTCGAAGCCTATCGCCACGCGGTAGACATCCTGATCACCGCACAGGAAATCCTGGTCGACAACGCCGGATATCCCACGCAAGCGATCATGGCCAACTCGCACGACTACCGCCCGCTAGGTTTGGGCTACGCAAATCTAGGCGCGCTCCTGATGGCCGCAGGTCACCCGTACGACAGCGACGCCGGCCGCGACTACGCCGCCTGCGTAACCGCCATCATGTGCGGCGAAGCCTATCTGCAAAGCAGCCGAATCGCCGAACAATGCGAACCACTGACTCCGGCGACCGAGCCAACGAAGAAGAGCCTGGCGGAAACGAATCTAGGCTCGAACGTAATGCCCGGCGGAGCCTGCCCCGGCTGGTACATCAACCGCGAACCATTCCTAGACGTAATCCGCATGCACAGAGCGTCGGTAAATGGAATCAATAAGACAAACGTCCCCACAGCCCTGTACGAATCCAGCAAGCAATGCTGGGACGAAGCGTTAGCCCACGGCGAAAAGCACGGCTACCGCAATTCCCAAGTAACAGTCCTGGCCCCCACCGGAACCATAGGCTTCATGATGGACTGCGACACAACTGGGATTGAGCCGGATTTGGCGCTGGTTAAGTACAAGAAGCTTGTCGGCGGCGGCATGATTAAGATCGTTAACAACACTGTGCCTACCGCTCTTTTCAAGCTGGGATACACGCATGAGCAGACTGATGCCATCGTCAGCTATATCGACGCTACCGGAACAATCGAAGGAGCGCCGCATATTAAAGACGACGATCTTGCCGTCTTCGATTGCTCCTTCAAGCCGGCGAAAGGCACGCGTTCGATCCACTACACCGGCCATCTCCGCATGATGGCTGCCGCGCAACCGTTCATCTCTGGCGCGATCTCTAAGACAGTCAATCTTCCCGAGAACGCGTCAATCGAGGACATCAGCGACGCTTACTTACAGGCGTGGAAGCTTGGGTTGAAGGCTGTCGCGATTTATCGCGATGGATGCAAGAAGTCGCAACCTCTCTCCGCTGCTGGAACTAAGACGGCCAGCGCCGAGAAGTCTTCGGCCGCGCAGATCGTCATCGAAGAGGAAGACCTGAATGCTCCGCCGCGCGCTGTCCGGCACAAGCTGCAGGAAGAGCGCATGTCGGTCACGCACAAATTCAAGGTTGGAGACCACGAAGGCTACATCACTGTGGGTCTCTATCCCAACGGCGAGCCCGGCGAACTCTTCGTCACCATGGCGAAGGAAGGCTCGACCGTCAGCGGCCTGATGGACAGCTTCGCGCTGGCCGTCTCGATCGCGCTGCAACACGGCGTGCCCTTGAAGCTCTTCTGCGAGAAGTTCGCTCACACGCGCTTCGAACCCAGCGGCTGGAGCGGCAACCCGGACATCGGCTACGCCAAGAGCATCATGGACTACATCTTCCGCTGGCTGCAGCTGCGATTCTTGACCGGCCAGCAGCAGATGCTGTTCGAAAACTTGCGTCCCAAGCTGACGTTAGGCAGCCAGCCGGAAATTGGTGATCTGAACGGGTCGGGAAGTTCGAGGCCAACGACTAACGACCAACGACCAACGACGGGGTCAGTTCATGCGGCAGATGCGCTGTCGAGCATCGTCGACTTGGGGGATGCTCCAACCTGCAGCTTCTGCGGCAGCATTATGACCCGGAACGGCAGCTGCTACAGATGCATGAGCTGCGGCAGCACCAGCGGCTGCTCGTAAACAGATTTGGGAAGGGCACGGCTTAAGCAAGCCATCGTCCCGCTAGCGAGAAACCATCCTCATCGGCTTCAAACCGCCGAGGCGAACATAGAGATAACAGTCGAGTAGATGCAAGCTGTGAAGGGGGCACGGCCACCGCCGTGCCCCTTCTAATCTCAGGTAGCTTGTAAATCTAGAACGTTTGAGTGTCGTAGCGGTTCTTGCGCCCCTTCGGGGCTCGTTCATTTTGCGCAAAAGACCCACGGCTCACGCCGTGGGCTGTATTCTTTCGCCGCTTCGCGGCTATTGTGGTTGGTCCTCGGGGACACGCAAGCTTTGCTGGCGCTGAACCCGCCAGTGAACTGGCGGGCTATTCTCAGCGGTGCCTGACGGCACCGACATTTGCACCAGGCGTTCGGATCAGCCGTTCGGAACGCCCATTCGGTCAGCTATTCGGACGACTCAGTTTTCTGTCATACAATCTCCCCATGATTCGTCAGATCGCTCCTCAGTTTTTCACCTTGGACATTCCCGCCACGGTTGCATGGTACGAGGCGAAGCTTGGGTTCAAGTGTTTGGGCACGTGGCAGGATCCACCGGTTTACGCCATTGTGGCGCGCGACCAGCATGCGATTCATTTCCGCTGCGCCGCGCCTCCCACGCCTAACCCCGATAAGTATCCTGACGAGCTGCTTGACGCCTATGTGTTCATCGAGGATGCGGACACGCTTTATGCCGAGTATGCGGCTCGCGGTGTAGAGTTCGTCCGCGGAGTTGCAAACATGCCTTGGAATTCACGTGAGTTTGTGATTAAGGACTGCGACGGGCGGTTGTTGGCATTCGGGGCGAATTTGTAGTGGCGATCTTTGTCGCGTCAGTCAAGGATTGTGAGGAAAGATTGGTTCCGGTGTCCTCAAGAATTGTGTCGTAGCGGTTCTTGCGCCGCGTCGGGGCTCGTTCACCTTCCGCAAAAGACCCACGGCTTACGCTGATGGGCTGGATCTTCCTCCGCTCCGCGGCTGCTGTGGTTGGTCAGTCGGGGACACGTCCATTTTTGATGGCCTTCAACCCACCGGTGAACTGGCGGGCTATTCTCGATGGTGCCTCCGGCACCGCACGGAGTCGTGGCGAGCGTCTCCTCGCGGCCCAAAGGAAAACGGCCCGAAGTCTCAGGCCCTCTCAGATGCGGTTGCAGCCCATTTCAGTCATCTAGACGATCGCTCGTCGCGGCAATTAAGCAACTGTGTTTGCCTCAGCGTGGCGCAGGCGACCACAGGCCCTGAAGGGCTTTGTCCGCGGACACCGACGCGGCCCTGAAAGGGCCGCTCTTCCACGGTTGGTCCAAAGGCATTTTTCGGGACTCGGAAACGCGGGAATGTGCGACGGACGGGACGTTCAGCACTTTTGGCTCGTTTTCCCCACGCGCGCAAAGAAAACGGTCCGGAATCTCAGGCCGGCTCAGGTCCGTGTGCACCTCGTCAAAGTCGCATAAATTTGGAGAAACGACCTCGGGGGCTAAAGCCCCAATCGTGAGACGCGCTTAACGCGGCGCTCAAGCGCCACTCTTCCACGGTTGCCCCAAGCACATTCCCCCAGGCTCGCCCTACAGAACATTCCGCCACGGTCGCCCTAAAGAGCAATGCCCAAGTCGTCCTGAGAACCGTCCCTTTTCCACTTGTTTCATTTTGGAATTGCCCACAATATTTTGTGACATCCCTCATCGACAATCTCCCCTTGTCTCGGCACCATTGGCGAATGAACTGTGAACGCACCTTCTTCGCCACAACCGTCACTATCCGACGGCTTCCGATCTTTCGGCGTGAGACAACCGCTCGATTGTTGATCGAAACGCTGGCGCACTACCGCGAGCAGAAGAAATTTTTACTTCATGAATTCGTAATCATGCCCGACCACGTCCATGCGCTGCTCACACCTTCGGACAACATCTCGCTCGAGCGCGTTATGCAATTCATCAAAGGAGGGTTCTCGTATCGTCTGGACAAGCGCGGGCATGTGTGGCAGGCGAGTTTCACGAATCATCGCATTCGTGATTGGGCGGATTACGAAAGGTGTCGAGAATATATTCGGGTGAATCCGGTTCGAGCTCGGCTGGCCGAGCGTCCTGAGGAACATCCCTATTCCTCAGCGGGAGGGGCGTTGAGGGTAGACGCAGTTCCACGGGGGCTAAAGCCCTGTTCATTTGAGTGCGCTTATCGCGGCGCTTAAAGCGCCGCTCTTCCACGACTTCCCAAGGCCTGTGCGGCCACGTGAGTTCCACCATTTTTGCGCCGGTGTTACGATCTCCCGATGCGCGGCGTTGGTTTCATTCTTCTCTCCTGCCTGGTGCTTCCTTTTGGACAACGATCGTCCGAAGATCCGCTGCAGCATCTGCCTGGCAACATCGAAGTTCTCACGCACTTTGGGGAGCGCGCGGATATCTCACCGGATAACCAGCGTGTCGCATTCATGGCAAAAAGTTTCGGCGATGCCATGGTCATCGACTTGAAGTCTCGCGTGATTCAATGCCTGACCTGCAATGTGCCGGCGGCTAGTTTTCTGCGGGTGATGCACCTGGTCACGGGAGACTACATCCTGATTGGTCCCGAGCATTTCGAGAACGTCCATAACAGCCGCACGCGCGATAACGAGCTCTGGTACCTGAGCAAGCAGCGCGGATCGAAGCCCGTCAAGCTCGGCCAGAAGATGAGCGAAGGCGCAGCGATTTCGAAGAAGAGCTTGAAGATCGCGTTCTCGCAGACTTCAGAACAGGCGCCGGATCTGGCACCTGAGGCGTCGCGGCTCATCGTGGCCGATCTGGATTTGTCCGGGAGACCGCATCTGATAAATCAGAAGACCGTCTACGAGAGCAAAGACCGAGGCTGCACGCTCGAAGCGCAGGATTTTTATGATGACGATCGCAAGATGACTTTCACATGCTATGAGCCCGAAGGCCGGGCGTCGGTCATGGGAATCGACTTGCTGAATGGGGTTGTCACCAATTTTTCGAAGGCTCCTGGCACTTACAACGAAGTCGAAGGAATTTTTCCTGACGGACTTTACACTGCAGTTGAGGCAGATCGACAGTGCGAACAACTTGGCGGACAGGGATCGGGGAACATCGATATATGGAAGCTCAGGCTCGATGGAACCGGGAAGGACTTCACTCGTGTGACACACTTCAACGATTACGAGGGTGGAAAGGCGTCGAACCCGGTGATTTCGACCGATGGGCGGTTCATGGCTTTTCAGAGCGCGCGGACAAGTGATCCTGCGGGCGTGGGATATGGAATTTTGTTGTATTGGTTCAAGCGCTAACGGTCTTCAGTGAATTTCTGCGGGCGGCATTTAGTGATGGCTATAAGGAAGTTCAAAATCCCCACTTCTGGCAACACCGGCCAGAAGTGGGGCACCCGGTTTTACTTCGTGTTCGAATTCTGAGGGAAAATCGAAATTCATCTTTCTCGAAATATGGGACAGAGGATTGTTTTGGTGATTGCGATCACTGACAATGCACTTTATCTACTGAAAGTCTGATAGCAGCCACGCGAGTGGTTATGCCTCCACGGACTCAGAATCCGGTGGGGGTTTTGTGTTTTGGGGACCACGGCCAGGGTCAGGGATTTGGGGATCGGAAAATCCAAACCAAATTTGTTCACTCGGGATTCGATCGTCTATGTTCACAAAATCAGAGATCAGGAAATTGCTTTACTACTCTCGAAATCATGGTTGAGGTGAAATCGGAGAATTTATGAAGAAGAAGTTGCTTGGGGAACGTTGGGTGAAGGGCTGCAAGGAGCGTGGGGAGTGGGTGGAACTTTGTTTTATGGCGAAGGCGGCGGGGATGGGGATGTTGGTGTCGAAGCCGCTGGTGACTCGTGCCGGTATGACGTGCTGGTCGAGGCGGGCGGACGGATTCTGCGGGTGCAGGTGAAGTCGACGATCTATCGGCGGCGGGGGAATGAGTACTCAGGGAATGTGATGGGGCCGGGGCGGAAGGCATACAAAGAAGGATCGGTGGACTTCTTTGCTGTGTATCTGATTCCAGCGGATGCGTGGTACATCATTCCGTACGAAGCTCTGGGCAGGAAGTTGACATTGCATTTCGTTCCGGGCGGCAGGTGTCAGAAGTATGCGAAGTATCGCGAGGCTTGGCATCTGCTGCGGGGGAGTAACGAGGCGGTCAAGATTTTTGCTTGCGCCGATGAGGACTGGACGACGATTTGGGAAAATTCAACAGTTCTTGTTTGAATTCTGAGTGAAAGGCAAAGTCCCCACCCTAGCCGCAAAAAGCGCGGCTAGGATGGGGCACCCTCAGAATTCTCGGAAATCGTCTGAGCTGTTTTCGGGGAAAGTCAAAATCCCCACTTCTGGCAAAACCGGCCAGAACTGGGGCACCCGGCTTCGTTTGTTTTGAAACTGTAAGGAGAGTCAAAATCCCCACCTTGTGCGATGAGTTTCCGGTAGTTCTAAAACCGTGGATTCTCCCGCGGTCTCTGGCGGGACCGGCCCATAGTATGCAACCGATTTCACAATGCTTTAAACAATACAGTCAGATGGCGCAGCCCTGGGGGCCCTAACTCATTCATTGCGCGGGGCCCAATATTTTTCTTCGTTCCGAGCAACTTGGTTGGCCGCATGCGGGTTACTTTCATTGCCACTTCGGAGAAGAGGTGTGTCATGCCCGTCTCCGCCCCCAGGATCGGCCCAGCCGTTCTCGTGACCCTAGCTGCTTTCTTAGTCTGGCTTCCGTGTGCCGCTCAGTCCGTGAGCCCTGCCGTTTCAACAACACGCCCAACCATGGATCAGATTATGGACCGGGCGATCGAGCGCGAACGCGCCTTGATGGACATGTTGAAGACGCGCACACCGCTGATCGAAACTTACTTGCAGGATCTCAAGTTCGATCCGCGGGAAGGTCCTATACCTGTGGAAGACCATTACTTCTTCGGCCGGATGGATTTGAAAGACACAGTGGATCGGCGCGACTACCTGCCCAGGCAATTCGGCTTCAGGAAGAGTTTGCTGGGGGGATTTAACAAGCTCTACAAGATCGAGTACCAGCCTCTGGGTTTTTCGTGGATGATCTTTGCCGATCGTACCAACTTCGATCGCGAGACCTACAAATTCAAATTTGCTCATCGGGAATTTCTGGGGGATGTGCGCTGCCTGGTATTCGAAGTGACTCCAAAAAAGGGCACAGGCAACAGCCGCTTCCAAGGGCGCGTGTGGGTGGAGGATCAGGACTACAACATCGTGCGCTTGAATGGAATCTACGGACCGGAGCCGCACAACCGCTATTTCTTCCACATGGATAGTTGGCGCCTCAACCTGGTGCCGGGTTATTGGGTACCGGCCTACATCTACAGCGAGGAAGGCGATGACGGCAACGGCTCCAAGAGCCAGATCGCGTTCAAGGCGCAGACTCGGCTCTGGGGCTACGACCTGCCGAGAGCCGGCAGCGAGGAAGATCACACCGACATCGTAGTTGATTCGGCGGATGCAACGATTAAGGATCAAAGTCCGACCACGCAGGATCCTTCTCCGCTACTCGCGCAACGTCTGTTCATGCGGCAAGCGGAGCAGAACGTGATCGAGCGTTTGCAGAATGTCGGATTGCTTTCTCCTCCCGGTGACGTGGATAAGGTTCTGGAAACGGTCGCGAACAACCTGGTGGTCAGCAACAACCTTGATTTGCAGCTGCCCGTGCGGGTGCGAGTTATGCTGACTTCGCCCCTCGAGACTTTCAGCGTGGGCAATACGATTGTGGTGAGCCGAGGTTTGATTGACGTTCTGCCCGATGAAGGCAGCCTGGCGGCTGTGCTCGCTCATGAGTTAGGCCACATTGTGCTCGGCCACACCGTGGGCAGCAAATTCGCATTTAGCGACCGGCTGCTGTTCTCTGACGAATCGGTTTACCGAAATCTTGGTTTCCGACATGTTCCCGAGGAAGAGTCGGCCGCTGATACCAGGGCGCTCGAACTCCTGCAACACTCGCCTTACAGTGACAAGCTCGCCACGGCGGGACTCTTCTTGCGTGAACTGGCGAACTTTGGCGGCGGAGTTTCGGCGCTGTGCACTCCCCATCTGGGCCGCAGTTTCACCGACAACAAGGGAAGAGTCACGCGTATGGTCGCGCTGATGAATTCCGCACCGACCCTCGATCACAATAAGTTGGATCAAATGTCCGCCCTGCCGCTTGGGGCGCGGGTGAAGCTTAATCCGTGGGATGACCGGGTTGAACTACTGAAGGCAACCTCGGCGGGAGTCACGTCGGCGCGCGACAAGATGCCGCTGGAAGTGACTCCATTCTTCCCGCGCATGACGCGTTACGGTGCAGTCGCGAATTCGACGGCGACAGCGAGTGTGGTACAGGGGAATCAGTGAGTTGGTGATGAATCGGCGCGGGGCTAAAGCCCCGATCGTTGGCGGGCCTAACGCGGCGCTTAAGCGCCGCTCTTCCACGGATGATCAGAGTGCGCGATCTGAAGCGCCGAATTCTTTCCCCGCGTAACTGACACGTAAGAGTCAAAATTCGTCAGAATTCTCGAAAAACGTCCCGAGTTATTTTCGGGGAAAGTCAACATCCCCACTTCTGGCAAAACCGGCCAGAAGTGGGGCACCCGGTTTCATTTGTTTTGAAACTTTGATTGAAAGTGAAAATCCCCATCCGCGTGCGTTGAGATCCCATGCTTTGCGCAATTGCGCGCATGTCCTTCTGTGTTTTGATTTCGTGGCGGTTCGCTTGCGCGCCTGCGAAAGTTGATTCACACTTACTTCTCAGTTTCCCCCCTGACGGGTGCGGCATTTCCCAGAAACGTTTCCGGCCCCAGCTGCACTATTCATATTTGAGGAGTGTGTGTCATGGCACCAGGCCTCGACAAACTGCAGCATATTGTTGTGTTGATGATGGAGAACCGCTCATTCGACCACATGCTGGGATCGCTGAAGGCGGTGAATCCCAACATTGACGGATACGTGGACGGAGATCCGTACACCAACCCCGACGCCAACAACAAGCCCGTCAAGCCGCAGCCCAGCGCCAAATTTCAAGGCCAGCTGCAGCCTGACCCGGATCACCATTTTCCGGCGGTCGACCTGCAAATTTTTGGGAAAGGTAGCGACCCGACAGCCAACAATCGTCAGCCGAATATGCAGGGATTCGTGGCGAGCTATTTCAACCAGCAGCGCAATCTCGCTCACTCGCAGATGATCTTGTACTACTTTCCGAAGGAGAATCTGCCGGTGTTAACGACGTTGGCCCTGGAGTTCGCCGTCTTCAACCGCTGGTTCGCGTCGATTCCCGGACCCACAATATGCAATCGCGCGTTCGCTCACTATGGAACTTCATTTGGGCGTGTGGATCTCAATCCGATCTATCCTCCTGAGACCATCAAGAGCGTTTACACACGACTGATCAATGCTGATCCCAAGCATACCGCCAAGGTCTATTACTACGACACGACCAGTTCGACGATGGAGGTCGCAAATCTGCTGCAGAACGAGCCGGAATTGTTCGGAACCTTCAAACAATTCCTGAAAGATTGCGATAACGGCGATCTGCCCGACTATTCGTTTATCGAGCCAAACTACAGCGATCACCAGGGCGACAGCGGCGCGTTGATCGCCAACGACCAGCACCCCGATCACAACGTGCGGGCGGGCGAAATATTTATCGCTGAGGTCTATCAGGCGATTAAGAACAATCCGCAACTGTGGGAGAGTACCGCGCTATTGATCACGTATGACGAGCATGGAGGAATCTTCGATCATGTGCCACCTCCAAACTGCGTGGCAGACAAGTTCAAAGCGGATGGCAATGCTACGGGAGTAGGCGTGGACTTTCACTTCGATCGCCTGGGCGTGCGCGTGCCCACGATTCTGGTCTCTCCCTGGATTCCGGCTGGAAAGGTGGAGAACCGCGTGTTCGATCACGCCTCGATTCCGGCGACGATCACGAAGTTCTTTCTCGGCGATTATTCGGCGGATCGCTCACCGCGCGAGATCAGCGCCGACATCTTCATCGAACCGCAGGGAGGGGCGGTCGATCCTGCCAGAAATCTGCTGTCGCTGGACGTGATGCGCACCGACTGTCCGGACTTCGACGTTTAGAGGTGTCCTGCTTCTGGCCGGTTTTTTGCTAGGACTGGGGATTTTTAACGCGCGCCAGAGTGCCGCGGGGGAAGGAGTTCTCAATATGGCTCTCATTCCAGTACCGAAGCCACCAAAGAATGCATATGATCCTGATCGTCCCGTGGGGTCGCTGCTGAAATCGCAAGTCGATCACATGCGGGAAGCGGAAAGCAAACTTCCGCTGCGATATCGCAGCGAGATCGAAACGTATGTAAAAGCCGTAAGGACCGAAGGGGAGGCCGCGCGCTACATTCAGGCCGTCACCAAGGCGATTCATCTTGCGCATGAGGATGCTGAACGGGATCGCCGGGCGCCAAGGCCTGTAGCCAAACCCGTAATCGAGATTGCGGCTGTTGCCGATGAATCCGCGGAGCTGAAACCAAAGAGAGCGCGCAAGCGCCCCACAACCAAATCCAAGAAGGGCACCGGCGCCAAGCGGCGAAGGAAATAGCAGGAGGATCGCAATGCGGTGGATCGTTGTTATTTTCTTCGGGCTGATTTCAACTCTGACCTTCGCCCAGGCCGGCCAGGACGAAAACTGGTTCCGCGCGGATTTTCGCGATGAGGGCAGACGCGTCGGCCAGAACTGCAAGCTGTACAACTTCATGAGCGTGGGCGCTTGCGCGTATACCTTATTTACGGATCATCCATTGCACATTGCTACCGGCAGTATGCCGCCGCAGAACGGATTCGGCCTTGGCCTCGCTTATGTTGCCGCGCGAAATACCGACAACTGGCGATTGAGTTGGAGTATCGACGCCGTGGGCGCAACCAACGGAGCAGCATGGCGAGCCGGCGGTTATCTGAAGCTGATCCACACACCGGTCCCGCCAGTCGGCGTCAGCAAGCCTAGCCCCGGCACTCCGGCAACGAATCCCAAGAAGCATGTCGTCAGTGAGCATCCATTTACGGTTTTCAACCTCTACGCCCAAGCCATCTCGCTCGACAAACTGAACTACTTTGGACTGGGAAACGACACGACCCTTGCCGGCGCCTCGGTATTTGGAATGACGCAGACCATCGTCGGGGCGAATGTAACCAAACCCGTGTGGGAATTACCCGCTTTGAGCAAGCTGAATCTGTCCCTGTTCGGAGAAATGAATGGGCGCTTCGTCAGCATCCGTGGTACAGGCGGGCAGTCTGTTCCTTCGATCGGGACGATATATGACGATGCAACGGCCCCAGGTCTGAGCAGCCAGCCGGGATTTCTGCAACTCGGCCAAGGAGTGCGCATCAAGCCGGTAATTGGTGATCGTTTGGAACTAAATTATTCGGGGAGTTTGCAGGAGTTCATCGCCCCTTCCAGTTCGCAGGACACCTTTGAACGGTGGACGGTGGACCTGAACCATACGTTCTACCTGTATGGCTATACGGAGTCGGGGCCTAAGACGACCAACATGACTGGACCGAACGAATGCGCGCCGTCGGCCCAGGACTGCCCCAAGATTTCACGGTCCCGAAATTTGAATGGGTCGATCGGAGTGCGGCTGTTGCTTTCGGAGTCGATGAACTCGGCGTCGAAGATACCGTTCTATTTCGATCCCACGCTCGGTGGGCAGGACATCAACAGCAGCCTCACCCTCGGCAGCTATCGCGACTACCGTTTTCGCGCACCCAATTATCTGTTACTCCAGGAAACGTTTGAGCACTCGATTTGGGGCCCATTCGGCGTGAAGTTCATGGCCGACCAAGGGCGTGTCGCGCTGGATCGCGGCGACGTCGGCTTCAGTAACTTGAAGCACAGCTTTGCCGCTGGCCTGACGTTGCGCGCCGGAGGATTCCCGATGGTTTCCATGATGTTCGCCTGGGGAGGCCCCGAAGGGCATCACAACATCTTCAATATGAACACGGGGTTGCTGGGCGGAGGGGCCCGGCCTCTGCTGGATTGATCGCTTTCGCCCCGAGAGGTTTTGGTCCCGGAAGAAAACGACGATTGGGCGTAAGAGGGCAGCTGTCTGCGTGCCCCAGTGCGGCGCTAAACCGCCGCTCTTCCACGGTTGTCGTCTGATGCGGTATCACGACAGAGCTGGGCCTTCGAACGAACTTCCCGCGTGATCTTGAGAAACGCGCGAAACCCGCCTTCATCGTCGCTCAGAAATAATTCCTATCTTGATGGTCCGATTCTCCCCGCAATTTTCGCCCTTATAGGTAAGCACGTAACCGGGCTTATCGGTTGCTTGCCCCGAAGAGGAAGTGCCGACCCAGTTATCGATTCCCCTCCGGCGGTCGCGCTCTTCTCCACGGAAAGTCTCAGTTGGAAAGTCGGAGTAGGGATCACGATTGCTCGTGACCCCCTCCACGGATCCGGACGAGCGGGTTTCCCGCATCCGGCTCTTGCCTTAGGTGACAACGCCCATGCGGCGCAAAGGATAGGGATGACAGACCGAAGGCAAAGGCAGCCAGCGAGTGATGAGGCGATGCATGCGAGCCCAGAGAGCGTGGCCGTTCTGGCTCCGCCGCGACAGCGAGCGATGCCAATACCAACCAACTCGGAATCGAAACATCGCCAGCGCCGGTTGGTTCAGGGGCACTCCGT
>Ga0207693_10001059_pt1 | contig 24597 bp, 20 predicted proteins | sample LARL81metaG_FD_184347 | JGI IMG/M metagenome (GOLD analysis project Ga0207693, IMG submission 184347) | Corn, switchgrass and miscanthus rhizosphere microbial communities from Kellogg Biological Station, Michigan, USA - LAR L8-1 metaG... | ecosystem: Host-associated > Plants > Roots >... | reverse complement strand
TTTGAACCTGCGACCTTCGGGTTATGAGCCCGACGAGCTGCCAGACTGCTCCACCCCGCACCAGGAGGGGGCGCATTCTACAAGCGGATCACGCGAGCAGCAACACTAAGGTAAGTATCCCGTTTATCAACGGCTTGCAAACGCCTGTGGGCTTGGCAGCTTGTTCCGCACTCTAGGCTCGCGCTTCAGTTGTCCGGGGCGGACGATTTGGTGAGCCTCAGCTCGGGCCGTCAATGACGCGATGACGGCAGTCATTTCCAGGAAATATCACCGCTGCGAGCGTGACTGGTCACGCTCGCTATCGGAGCAGCCCATGTGGTCAATCATCACGCTCGGTCATATTCGGGCCATGTTGGTCAGGCAATGGCGGCAGCGATCTCCTTGGCGAGCGCGGCACCGGATTTCGCATCGAGGTTCGTGAGGGGCCAGCCGATGCCGAGACCCTCGCGGTTGTTAGGTTTGGGGATGATATGGAAGTGCACGTGCGCGATCGCCTGATGCGCGCTACTGCCGTTGTTCTCGAGCACGTTGTATTCAGGAACACCGGTCACGGCAATCACCGCCCGGCACAACCGGGGTAGTACTCGGCCCAGTGCTGCGGCGGCCTCATCGGATAACTGATCCAGTGTGGCGGCTGGCTCTTTCGGGATTACCAGCAGGTGGCCGCGACTCAAGGGATTGATGTCCAGGAACGCCAGTACCTGAGCGTCTTCATAGACTCTGTGGCAGGGAATCTCGCCGCGAGCGATCTTACTGAACACCGTATCCGCCATGTGCGCGTTCCTGAAAAGTGGGCAGGTGCGCCAATTGTGACTCACTGTGCGCGCACCGGGGAGCGTTTATGGAAATTGCCAGAGGCAGGCGCGTAAACTCTGCCGCTGTCCGGGCAGGCGAAATACAACGGGATTCGGCGGCCCGATCCGCTCGGTGATCATTTTATGACGGCGCGGCGCACAGTTGCTTCAGCGCACCGCGCCATGCGCCAACGCGAAATCAGGAGAACATCATGGCTGTTTCAATTCATCCGGCCGTCGACGGCGGTGTCAAACCCGGCGCGGCCAACTTTGCCGGCGGCACGCTCACCTGCAAGTGCACCTCGAGTCCGGTGACCGTGACCCTCGCCAGCAACACCGCCTTTAACCACGTCTGCGGCTGCACCAAGTGCTGGAAGCCCTCCGGCGCGACGTTTTCCCAGGTCGCGGTGCTCGGCCGCGACAAGGTCAGCGTCACGGCGAACGGCAGCAAGCTTAAGATCGTCGACGAGAAGGCACCCATCCAGCGCTATGCCTGCAGCGGCTGCGGTGTGCACATGTACGGGCGCATCGAGAACAAGAACCACCCCTTCTACGGCTTTGATTTCGTGCACACCGAGTTGTCCAAGGACAGCGGCTGGTCGGCGCCGGAATTTGCCGCCTTTGTCTCCTCCATCATCGAATCCGGGTTTCCGCCGGCACGCATGGGCGAGGTGCGCGCCCGGCTCAAGGAGCTGAAGCTTGAGCCGTACGACTGCCTCTCCCCGGCGCTCATGGACCTGATTGCGACCCACGCAGCCAAGGCCAAGGGGACGCTCGCAGCCTGAGGCGTGCTCGGCCGTAAGTCGGCCAGGCCACATCGCACCGGCGCCGCTGCCTGAGGGAAAGGGCAGCCGGCGCCGGTATCTTGTCGTGCGAAGGAGTTCAGCGTGAGCAATCGGCGGGAGTTTCTCAGCGGGGCGGGGTCCCTCATCGCGCTTTCCGTGGCCGCCCCGCTGCGCCAGGCGGCACTCGCCGCCCCAGCGGCCGCAGCCGCTGCGCCGGCTGAGACGACGGCGCGACTGGATGCGCTCTTTGAGGTCTTCATGGACGAGCGCCTGAGTAAGAGTCCGCAGCAGCTGACGAGTCTCGGCCTCGACAAGGACCGCTACGCGTGGGCGCGTGCCCAGCTCAACGACGCCTCGCTCGCGCGCCAGCAGGCCGCGAAGCTGGAGAATGCCTCGCGGCTGAAACGCCTGCGTGCGTTTGGCCGCGGTGCACTGCACGGGCCGGATCTTGCCAACTACGACACGGTTGAGTTCCAGATGCAGACCGTGGCGCGCGCGGCCCCGCTTCCTTACGGCGACTTCGTGCGCCCGTACGTGGTGAGCCAGCTGACGGGCGCCTACCAGGAAGTGCCCACTTTCCTCGACCGCCAGCACAAGGTCGAGAATCGGGACGACGCGGAGGCGTATCTGGCGCGCCTGCGCTCCTTTGGCGTGGTGCTCGATCAGGAGACCGAGCGCGTGCGCCACGATGCCGCCCTCAAGGTCGTGCCCCCGGACTTCATCCTCGATCGAACGCTCGAGCAGATGCGCGCGCTGCGCGCCGCGGCGCCCGAGGCCTCGATACTCGCCACCTCGCTCGCGAGCCGCACCGGCAAACTCGGAATCGCCGGGGACTACGGCGCGCAGGCCGCGCGCATCGTGGCGGATGAGGTTTACCCCGCCCTCGACCGGCAGGCGCAGGCGCTCGGGGAGCTGCGCCCCCACGCGGTGCACGATGCCGGCGTGCAGCGCCTGCCCCAGGGCGGTGCGCTCTACGAGGTGGGGCTGCGCTTCGCGACCACGACCGACATGACGCCCGCGGAAGTGCACCAGCTCGGACTCACGCAGGGCAAGGAGCTTGCCGCGCGCATGGACGAGCTGCTGCGCACGCAGGGCCTGACGAGCGGCACGGTCACCGAGCGCGTGCAGGCCCTGAGCAAGGATCCAAAGTACCTGTATCCGAACACGGACGCCGGGCGGCAACAGATCCTGGACTACTGCAACGGGCTGCTGCAGGCGCTGCAGCCGCACCTGCCGCAATACTTCAACATCCTGCCCAAGGCCCCGGTGGAGATCCGGCGGGTTCCGCCGTACATCGAGGCCGGTGCCCCGGGCGGCTACTACAACACCCCGGCCCTGGATGGCTCCCGCCCCGGCGCCTTCTACATCAACCTGCGCGACACCGGCGAGCTGCCGCGCTGGACGCTGCCGACGCTGGTGCACCACGAGTCCGCGCCCGGACATCATTTCCAGCTGGCACTGGTGCTCGAGATGCCCTCACTGCCGCTGATCCGCAAGGCCGGCGGAGGCTTCTCGGCCAACACGGAAGGCTGGGCGCTGTACGCCGAACAGCTGTGTGACGAGATGGGGCTGTACGACGATGATCCGCTGGGGCGCCTGGGCATGCTGCAGGCCGCGGCCTTCCGCGCCGCGCGCTGCGTGGTCGACACCGGACTGCACACCAAGGGATGGAGCCGTGAGCAGGCGATTGAATACATGGTCGAGAACACCGGCGACAACCGCAACGCCATGACCACCGAGGTCGAGCGCTACTGCACCTGGCCGGGGCAGGCGACCAGCTACAAGGTGGGACAGACGCGCTGGCTGAAGATCCGCGCGGACGCCCGCACCCGGCTGGGCAAGAAATTCGACATCCGTGCCTTCCACGACGCGGGGCTCACCGCCGCTCCCATGCCGATGTCGGTGCTGGAGCGCGTGATGGAGGAGTGGGTACGGAGCCAGGGCGCGTGAGGGCGGCGGCGGGCTCATCGGCCGTAACCGCAGGACTGGGTGCCGTCATGGTGTTCGTGGCAACGCAGGCGCAGGCGGCGAGCTATCCGGCCCCCACGGAAGGGGACTTCACGGTGAAGGACTTCCGCTTCGCCTCCGGCGAATCTTTGCCGCAGCTGCGCATTCACTACCGCAGCTTCGGCACGCCGCGCCAGGATGCGCACGGCGTGGTGCGCAATGCGGTGCTGATTCTGCACGGCACCGGAGGCAGCGGCGCGAGCCTGGTGCGCGAGGAATTTGCCGGTGAGCTCTTCGGCCCCGGGCAGCTGCTGGATGCCAGCCGTTATTTTCTGGTGCTGCCGGATGGGATCGGACACGGCAAGTCGAGCAAGCCCAGCGACGGCCTGCACGCGCACTTCCCGCGCTACGGCTACCGCGACATGGTGCAGGCGGAGTACCTGCTCCTCACGCAGGGGCTGAAGGTCAACCATGCGCGCCTGGTGATGGGAACCTCGATGGGCGGCATGCATACCTGGCTGTGGGGCGAGCTGCACCCGCAGTTCATGGACGCGCTGATGCCGCTGGCAAGCCTGCCCACGCAAATCTCGGGACGCAACCGCGTGTGGCGGCGGCTGGTGAGCGATGCCATCCGCAACGACCCGCAGTGGCAGGGCGGGGAGTACCGCGCGCAGCCGCCCTCCCTGCGCACCGCGCTGCAGATGATCTGGCTGCTGGGCAGCAATCCGGCCCTGCGGCAGCAGGAGGCGCCGACCCTGGCCGCCGCCGACCGGGTCATCGATGCGGCGGTCAGCGACAGCCTGAGAACCCAGGACGCCAACGACATCCTCTACGCGATCGAAGCCTCGCAGGACTACGACCCGGGCCCGGCGCTGGAGAAGATCGAGGCGCCGCTCTATGCGGTGAACTCGGCCGACGACCTGGTCAATCCGCCGGAACTGAAAATCCTGGAGCGCGAGATCGGGCGCGTGCACCAGGGGCGCGCGGTGGTGATCCCCTTCAGCGAGCGCACGCACGGCCACGGCTCGCACACCTACGCGGTGCTCTGGCGCGGCTACCTCGAGGAGTTGCTCAAGGCGCCGGAACGCTAGCGCAGCTGCTCGCCGTGCTCGGGTGCGCTGCTGGCGCGCAGGTGCTCGGCGGTGAGATCCGCGACCGAGGTGCAGCCGAGCTCGCCGAGCACCCTATCGATCTCGGTGTGCAGGATGGTGAGAGCACGCTCGACCCCGGGGCCGCCGCCGGCGGCAAGCCCGTAGAGGGTGGCGCGGCCGAGCATGACCGCGTGCGCGCCCAGCGCCAGCGCCTTGACCACCTCGGTCCCGCGGCGGAAGCCGCTGTCGATGATGAGGGTCAGGCGCGTACCGAGCGCGCGGGCGATCGCAGGCAACACCTCGATCGGCGCCACACAGTAATCCAGCTGCCGGCCGCCGTGGTTGCTGAGCACGATGCCATCGCACCCGAGCGCCGCCGCACGCTCGGCGTCGCGCACGTCCAGCACTCCCTTGATGAGCAGCTTGCCGCGCCACAGCTCGCGCATCCAGGCCAGATCGTCCCAGCAGATGCTGGCATCCAGCAGCTGCGGGATGATCGTGCTGCCGCCGAGTGCGGAGGTCGCACCGGGCGGCAGGTACGGCTCGATATTGCGAAAGTGTGGCAGCCCGCGCGCCGCCACGCCCGCCAGCCAGCGCGGGTGGCGCAGCACATCCAGAGCCGCGCGCAGCGTCGGCCGGCCGGGCAAACGGTAGTTGCGCTGGTCCCATTCGCGGCTGCCGAAGACGTTGGCATCGGTGGTGAACACCAGTGCCTCATAGCCTGCCGCTGCGGCGCGCCGCATCAGGTCGCGGCCGATGTCGCGGTCCTTCATCACATACAGCTGCAGCCACAGGCGTCCGCCGGCCGCGCGCGCGACATCCTCCAGGCGCGCCGTGGCGAAGGTGCTCAAGGTGAAGGGGATCCCGAGGCGCGCGGCGCTGCGCGCCAGCACCACGTCACCGTGCGGGTAGAGCATGCCGTTGAAGCCGGTGGGGCCGATCACGAGGGGTGCCGCGGCGCTGGCCCCGAAGAGCGTGGTGCGCGTATGCCGTGCACTGGTATCAATCAGCGCGCGCGGTACCAGCCGCCAGTGCGCAAAGGCGCTGCGGTTGCCGCGCAGCGTGGCCTCATCCTCCGCACCCCCCTCCAGGTATTCGAACGCGAAGTGCGGCACCCGGCGGCGCGCCCGCTCGCGCAGGTCCGCGATCGTAAGCGCGCGCGCCAGCGGACCGCGGGCGTAGAGTCGTCGCTTCCAGGGCATGCGCTCCTGACCCCGCTGGCCGCCTGGCTAGTTGTGCAGGGCCACGTCGATGCGCGTGGCGACGAAGGTGTTGCTGGCGCTGTTGTACTGGCCGAAGGCGGCGAGGCGGTAGACCTTGTTGGTGCCGTTCAAGGCGCTGTTCAGGGCGGTGGCAAACGCGGCGGCGCTCTGAAACTCCGTGATCCCCAGGGTCGCATTGCCGACCGCGAGCAACAGCTTGCTCTGGTTCGCCCCGGTGGTCGTGATGAGCGGACTGGCCGGCAGGGAAGGGGGTTTGAGGTCCAGGCTCTGCGGACCGGTGTAGATGGCGTGCACGGTGCCGAGGTTGGCGTTGCTCAGATCGACGACCAGACCGGCGGCATCGTGCTGCGAGAAGGGGGCGCTGGCGCCACCGGACACCCACTCCACCACGAGTTCCTGCTGGGTGGCGGCCCCGGCCGTGATCGCCGTGGCGTTGAAGGCCGGCGGCGCGGCACCAAAGGGTGCGACCAGCCCGTCCACCGCCAACAGCGTCCCGGCAGCGGTGGCGCTCTCATCGAGGGTGCCGGTATTGACCGGGTAGAGCGCCGGATCGACCGCGCCACCGCCGGTGGCGGTGCCGGTGAACGTATAGCTCGCGGGCGAAAAGTTGCCGAGGCTCAGCAGATCCAGCACCGCACTGTTGGGGGTCGCGGACTTCAGCACCCCCCAGGCGCGCGTGCTCTGCAGGCGCAGCTGGCCGGCGGTAGCGTTCATCGAGGTGAGCTGAGTGGTGACGTTGGTACTGCTCACCCCGGCGACGTCGACCCGCTGGCCGACCGAGATCGACTGCAGGGACGCGCCGGCGGCCTCGTTGCCGTCCTCGGTCACGAGGGTGTTGCTGCCTACGGTAACCGTGGCGGTGGGGAGAAACAGCATTTGCGGGGGCGGATTCGAGAACACCTGCAGCGGCAGCCACTGGATGTTGTTTACGGTCAGGGTATTATCGCTGCGCGCGGCGACCACGCCGATGAAGTGATCCTGCAATCCGCCCTCAAGACTCTCCCCCGCATAAACGGCGGTGGCATTGAAGGTCGGTGTAACGCCGGACAGACTGTCCAGCGTGCCGTAGGCGGCGACCGGGGTATTGATGTTGAGCCCCTTCATGGCATTCAGGCCGGGGCCGCCGGGATAGACGATGTTTTCCACGTTGAAGTAGGTCTTGTCCGTGACTTTCACGGTCATGGCGCCGGAGGGATTGCTGACGAAGTCGTAGAACGGGCGCAGGTTGATGACGAAGTCGCCCTCTTCCACGGTCACGAACACGCCGCGCGCGCGCAGCGGCGTGGCATCGGGCAGCGCGGGCTGCATCAGCGCGTAGGGCTGCACGGTGACCGTGGCCGGGCTCGTGGTGAGATCGACGGTATTGAAGGCGTCCAGGTCGAACGTGACGTGCGCACGCGTGGACACCCCTTGCTTTATGACGAGCGGGTGCGCCGGGTCGAAGGTGACTTTCAGGATGGTGGAGGTGATCCCGGCGCCGCCGGGGGCGCGCGCTGCCAGCGGTTTGGCCTGTCCGTCGACGTTGGCCCAGATGCTGGCGTTGGTGTAATCGATCGTGATCTGCACGCTGAGGTAGGTTCCCGCCGGCACGCCGCCCGGGGCACCCAGCACTTCCGCAATGTCCGTCAGGCGCGCGAGGTCGATCGTGAGCGGGGTGAACACGGGGGAGACCAGGCCGCCGTTGCTCTCCGCCAGGGTGATCGCACTCACCAGCACGACGTAGCCGGCGAAGCCGGTGTTGGTGCTCGACATCGTGAGGACCGGCGTGCCCGGGGGTGCCACGCTGTTGCCGCCGCAACCGGCGAGCAGGCTCAGGAGGCCTCCCGCGAGAGCAATGAGGACCCGCGCCAGAGGTCTCCGGCCAGAGCGAACGGCTGTCATCAAAAAATTCCCCTTCAGTTCTTGAACTTCGGACGCAGCCGCAAGCGGGCTCCCTCGCTTAGAGGTGCCGGCGGGCAATGCGTTCCCTAAGATTACAGAGACTTAGCGCTCGCCGGGTCCGAAAACCGGCTAGTCTACTAGTTTCGCGCGGGTTTCAGTTGACCGTCACGGCGATCGCGCCGCTCGTCGTGGCGCGCAGGTCGAGTGCGCCCGGGTACCACTGCCGTTGCAGGGTGCCACCCGGATCGCTCGAATTCCATGCGCGTACTGAGACATAGTAAAGCGCCGTGGTCGTTCCGGCCGGAACGCTCACCGACACACTGCCTCCCTGCGCCAGCACCGCGTCGAGGGCCACCTGGGAGACGAGTTGCCCTTCGTGCGAAACCAGTAACTGGCCGTGATCGTACTTGCCGGGCGTGGCCGGGGTCACCTCGGCCACGATCGAGCCCTGCGTGGCGCCCGCGGCGAGCGCGACCGCGGGCACCGTGACCGTAACCGGATTCGTGCCCGAGGCGGGAGGGGAGGCGGTGGGGCCGAACTTGCCGTCAGCATAGGAGGGGGCGCTTGCGGCCACGAGGTACTTGCCGGCGCCTTCACGGGGCGCCGCGCTCACCAGGTTGATGTTGTCGCCGCTGGCGACGAAGGTGCCCGAGTCAATCGTGCCCTCCGAGAGTCCCACGGCAGCGACGAACTTTTGGTTGAAGGGATCGATCGGCCCGGCCTCGATGAGGTAGGGAACCTCGCTGCGCGCGCCGAGCGTCTGGTAGAAACCCACCACAGCGCCGGCCGGCAGCGGGCTGCCCGACCCGGTGGCGACGTTGGCACTGTAGGAACTCGCGGCACGTGCGGTCAGGATGCCGACCGACACGGCGTTCACGCTCGGGGCGATAGTCGCGCTTGTCGTGGTGCCCGTGTTGGTGGTGTTGGTGTTGGTGTTGGTGGTGGTGTTGGTGTTGGTGGTGGTGGTGGTGTTGGTGGTGGTGTTGGTGGCGCTCGCCGTGTTGGTGCTCGTCGTGGCGGTGGTGCTGTCGAGTGTCACGGCCACCGCCTTGATGATGATGGTCGCGATGTCAGGCCCGTGGATCACGACGTCATAGCTTGCGGCGGTGGAGGAACTGGTGGGCAGCGGATAGAGCAGGAAGGTGCCGTCGGCGTGCACCGGTGTGCTCAGCACCACCACGTGGCGGCTGCCATCGGCGCTCAATACTTCAGCGTCCGCCTGGATGTTGGGGAGGCTGTTCAGCGTGGTGCTGTTGGTGAGGCCGGTGAGCGTCAGCGTGCCTGAGATCCCGCCCACCTGGGAGAGGTCGTACGCACTCGGGTGCGCACTCAAGAGGATCCCGTTGGCCGCGGTACCGTAGGTAAAGGGCACCAGGTCGCGCGTGCCGTCGAGGCTGATGGCGAACGAGGCGCTCGTGGTACTGGTCGTCGCCGTGGTGGTGCTCGTCGTGGTGGCCGCTGTGGTCACGCCACCGGTGGCATCAATGGTGCCCGCCGTGCTCATGGCATCGCCGGTGCCGGTGCCCAGGGCACCGCTGGTGGCGGTCGCTGAGCCCAGGCCGCCGCCGAAGCTGCCGACCGGCACGTGCAGGGAGGCGGGGATGCCGATACCCTTGTCGGGATTCAGCAGCTCCAGGCGCAGCTGCTGGGTGACGCCGTTGCTGTCGACATAGTCGGCCTCGGCGTTGAACGTCGCGCCGAGCGTCTGCGCCGAGGCAGTCAGCGGGTCGGAAGCATCGACTGGAATCAGCCGCAGCTGTGAATAGTTGCCCGCGATGAGACTGAGGCTCGTGACGAGGCTGCCGAGGGTGCCTCCCTGGTCTGCCACCAGGTCCACGGTGGTGGGGGTCGAGAGCGGAAACTTCTGCCAGCCCGTGTCATCGGGTCCGGCTGTGCCGTTGACGTTGAACCACAGCTCCTTGGCCGTCACGTAGACGTGCGAATACTGGGCCGGAGCGCTGCCCGTGAGCGACACATCCGTGCGCGCCGAGCACCCGCACAGCACGGCGCACAGGACGCCGAGTGCGGCAGAAACGGGGTATTTCATGCAAATCCCTGTGCTTGCGGAGACAGAAATGATGCGCCCGCCGCCGGTACCCTGCAACGTGTAAGTAGCTGAGAAACGTATCGAATTGTCGATCCTGTGACCTGGATTGGACGTAACGGTGCTAAGTCTGTACAGTGCGCGGCGCCAAACGTCCTTAAGTGCTCGGTCAGCACCGTTTCGCTCGCAGTCTGTCTACCGACGCACTTCGATTTACCATTAACTTTCAGCCTCGCGCCTGACCGCCGCAGCAGGAATTGCTGTCGGGCGAGCTCAAAGAAGCAGAGGTTTTCCAAATCATGTCATTTACAGAACTCGGGCTGAAGCCCGAGCTGTCCCGTGCTGTGGCCGAAAAAGGCTACACCGTTCCCACCCCCATCCAGCGCGAGGCCATCCCGGCCGTGCTCGCCGGCCGCGACGTGCTCGCGGGCGCGCAGACCGGCACCGGCAAGACGGCGGCGTTCGTGCTGCCGATCCTGCAGAACCTGGGCGCACCCCAGGCCGGCGCGCCGCGCGCTCTGGTGCTCACGCCCACGCGCGAGCTCGCCGCCCAGGTCGCCGCCAGCGCCCAGGACTACGGTCGCTTCGTCGAGTTGCGCACCGTGGTGATCTTCGGCGGCGTCAGCGAGCGCCCGCAGATCGAAGCCCTGCGCCGCGGCTGCGACATCCTGGTCGCCACCCCCGGGCGGCTGCTCGATCTGGCCCAGCAGGGCGTGCTCAAGCTCAGCGAGGTGCGCGTGTGCGTGCTGGATGAAGCCGACCGCATGCTCGACATGGGATTCATTCACGCCATCCGCCAGATCGTGAGGATGCTGCCCAAGGAGCGCCAGAACCTGCTGTTCTCGGCGACCTATTCGGAGGACATCCGGGCGCTCGCGGCGCGCATGCTGCGCACGCCGGTGGCCATCGAGGTGGCGGCGCGCAACGCCACCGCCGACCGCATCGAGCAGCACGTGTATCGCGTGCCGAAGGATCACAAGCGGCACCTGCTCGCGCACCTGATCGAAGACGGCAACTGGCAACAGGTGCTGGTCTTTACGCGCACCAAGCACGGTGCCAACCGGCTCGCGCAGCAGCTCGAGGGCAGTGGCATCCGTTCGGCGGCGATTCACGGCAACAAGAGCCAGGCGGCCCGCGTGCGCGCGCTCAGCGACTTCAAGGAAGGGCGTGTCACCGCGCTGGTCGCCACCGAGGTCGCGGCCCGGGGCCTGGACATCAAGGAGCTGCCGTTCGTGGTGAACTACGAGCTGCCGAACGTCCCGGAGGACTACGTCCACCGCATCGGACGCACCGCCCGTGCCGGCGGCAGCGGGGCCGCGGTGTCGCTGGTATCCCCGGACGAGGCGCCGCTGCTGCGCGACATCGAGCAGGTCCTGCGGCGCACGCTGCCGGTGGCCGCGCTGCCGACCTTCAAAGTCTCCGCGCCGCCTGCGAACGCTGCGCGCGAGCCGCAGCCGGGTGCACCCGGCGGCGCCCATCGGCAGGGGCATCGCCCGCAGGGCCCGTGGCAGGGAACGCGCCGTGGCCCGACGCGCTCCCACGGCGCGCACGCGCCGGGATCCTTCTCGCGCGCACGTCGCTCGGTGTAGCCTGATGCGATGAGGCGAGGGCGCTGCGTGGCGGGCGGGCTCGCGCTCCTGTGGAGCGCACTGGCCCTCGCGCATGCGCACCTGACCGGCAGCTCGCCGGCGGACGGCACTCAGGTAACGGCCGCCCCCACCGAGCTGGTCTTGAGCTTCTCGGAGGCGGCGCAGCTCACCGCGCTTGCGATCGCGCGCGCGGGTGGCGCAAAACAAAAGCTGACCGCGCCCGCCGCCGCCCAGGCACGCATCCGCGTGCCGCTACCGGCGCTCGCGGCCGGCGACTACGTCGTCAGCTGGCGCGCCCTCGGCGCCGATGGACACCTGGTCCCGGGCCAGATCCACTTCACTATTACCCGATGATCGATGCCGGCTGGCTCGTGCTGCGCGCCGCCGGTTTCATCCTGGTGCTGCAGGCGAGCGGGGCGGTGCTGTTCCTGGCGCTGTTCGCGCGGCAGCTGGCGCCGCGCTCCCTGGGCGTAATCCGGATGACCGCCGCGCATGTCGCGCGCGCCGCGCTGCTGTGCGTGTGCGCACAGGGGCTGGTTGAACCATTACACCTGGCAGGCGAATGGGAAGGCCTGAAGGACCCGCTGCTGTGGCGTCTCGCGTGGTTTGGCCCGGGCGCCTGGATCCTCTGGCTGCGCCTGCTCGGCCTGACGCTGCTGCTGCCGGTGCTGCGGCCGAAGCGTGCAGTGCTGCCGCTCGCCGCACCGGGGATACTGCTGGCTCTCGGTTCATTTCTCGTCGGCGGTCACGCACTCGTCGATGCGCATCGATTGCTGCTGGCGCCCCTGCTGGGGCTGCACGTGCTGGCAGTGGCGTTCTGGTTCGGCGCCTTGTGGCCGCTGCGCCAGGTGGCGGAACTGGAGCCGGCGCCGCGCGCCGCTGCGGTGCTGCACAGCTTCTCCCGCCGGGCCGTGTGGCTGGTGCCGCTGCTGGGGCTCGCTGGCCTGGGACTCGCCGCCGTGCTGCTGCCGGATCTGGCGGCGCTGCGCCGGCCATACGGGCAGATACTGTGTCTGAAGGTGCTGTTGTTCGCGGTGCTGCTCGCGCTTGCGGCCCGCAACAAGCTCGCGCTGGTGCCGGCCCTCGCACGCGCGGATTTGCGCGCGCTGCCGGCGCTGCGCCGTAATCTCATGCTCGAGTACGCACTCGTCTGCACGGTGTTGACCGCGACCGCGCTGCTGACCGGGCTGTTCTCGCCGGCGGCGGGCGCCTCCTAAGGGGCGTTTGCGGCGGGTGCCCGCATGATGGCATGGCGCACGTCAGCCAGCGGCGCAGCATCGTTGAGCCGCACCGTGGCGCCGTCGGGTTCGACGCCCAGCTGCTTCCACAGCGCCATCAGGTCCGGGCTCACCGCGGCGTCCTTGTAGCGCGCATAAAGATCCGCGAGCACCGTGCCGCCGACCGCGGCATCCCCGGTGCGCAGTACCCGCTCGATCGGCCAGTCCGCCGCCAGCCCGCCGCTGCCCTTGAGAATCGCGCGCAGCGCGTCCTGCAGGCCCATGCGGTTTTGCGTGTGCTGGCGGATCTGGACATCCGCGAGCAGGCAGAACATGGCGCCGCCCCAGTAGGTGCGCCCCCAGGTATGGGTGTTGTCGAGTCCGCGGTCCCCGGCCGCGGGCAGGCCGCGCGGCATGGAATTGACTTCCTCGGACCAGACGTCCGCCTCGCTGCGGTTGCCCGACTGCACGCGGGCCACGCCCTCGACGTAGGTGGCGAGCCCTTCGGAGAGCCAGGCGTGCTCCTCCCCGGTGTCCGGCAGCGCCAGGTGCGTCATCTCATGCACCAGCACCCAGTCGGCCTGCAGCTGCGAGGCGGTGACTTCCCGGCCCAGCCCGACGCGGATGTAGGCGTCCGGGTTCGCAAAGGTCTTGCCGCCGTGCACGCCGTCGCCGCTGTGCGCCTCGAGCGCGAGCTGCAGGCGTCGGGTGGGAAATTGTCCGTAGTAGGCGGCCACGGTCGCGGCGCTGCGCCGCACCCACTCGAGCACCATGCTGTCGCCCTGGCTGAAATCCTGGGGATTGAGCTGCACGCGGATGGCGGCGCCGGCGACCGTCATCTCCAGCGGCGGGGCGGCGCCACCGGGGGCGGGACCCAGCAGCGCGAGCCCGCCGGCCACTGCTGCGGCGGCGAGGGCGCGGTTGGCCTTGGCGTGCATCGGGTGGCGTTTCAGCGCGCGGTCTGGCCGAAGAGCACTTTCTTCGCCTCCTCGGTGAGAAAGGTCTCGGTGCTGATGGCCTTGCCCGCGTCGTAGGCGCGCACCGTGGCCGCCCGGGCCCGGATGCTCTCGAACCAGCGCTTCAGATGCGGGAAGTCCTCGAGCTTCTGGCCCTGCCTTTCGTACGGCACGATCCACGGGTAGCAGGCGATGTCGGCGATGGAGTAGGCGCCGCCGATGAAGTCCCGCTCCGCGAGGCGCTTGTTGAGGACCCCGTACAGGCGGTTGGTCTCATTGACGTAGCGCGTGATGGCGTACGGCAGCTTCTCGGGCGCATAGCGGACGAAGTGGTGGTTCTGCCCCGCCATCGGCCCCAGTCCGGCCACCTGCCAGAACACCCACTGCAGCACCTCATAGCGCCCGCGCAGGTCCGCGGGCAGCAGCGCTCCGGACTTCTCCGCCAGGTACAAAAGGATGGCGCCGGACTCGAACACCGACACCGGTGCCCCCCCGCCTGCGGGCTGCGTGTCGAGGATCGCGGGCATGCGGTTGTTGGGTGCGATGGCAAGGAAAGCCGGGTCGAACTGCGCGCCGGTGCCGATGTTGACCGGTACGATGCGGTAGGGCATCCCGGTCTCCTCGAGAAACATCGTGATCTTGTGACCGTTGGGCGTGGGCCAGTAGTGCAGATCAATCATGGGGCGGCGCCTTTCCTTTGCCAAACACCACGGGCCATGAAAGTGTCACGGCGCGTCATCCCGCGCGAGGCTCTTCCGGGTCGCACAGCGCTCCGCCTTTGGCGGTATTGATATGGTACAAGCGCAGCGATGAATCCTGCGCGTTCCCTGGTGCTCAGAAGTCTCAGCGAGAGCGGCTACGCCCGCCTCTCGCCCGCCGAGGCTGCCGCCGCGCTCCAGCTGGACCTCGCAGGACTTGAGGCGTTGCGCGCCAGCTGGCAGCGCCTGCCGCGCGATACCTACCTGCGTGACACGGGCGACTACCGGGCGCGGCGCCACAGCTGCTACATACAGACGCTGGAAGGATCGCTCACCGAGGCAGCGCACCGGGCGCACTGGCAACCCACCTCCTACAACGCACTGCACGGTGGCCTGACGCGCTGGTTTGAGCCCGTCGAGGCCGCGGTGCGCGCCAGCGGGGCGTGGACTGAGCTGATCGGCGCGCTCGGTACGCTCTTCGCCGCCTCTCGCGCGGTGCCGCGCTGGTACATCGAGGCGCATCAGTTTCGCATCGACACACACCAGGGCCTCGGGCGCCCGACGCCCGAGGGCGCCCACCGCGACGGGGTCGATTTCGTGGCCGTGATCCTGGTGGGGCGCCATCACGTCATCGGTGGCGAGACGCGCGTGTTCGACGCCCACGGTCCGACCGGGGTGCGCTTCACCCTCGAGGATCCCTGGTCGATGCTGCTGTTGGATGACGCCCGCGTGATCCACGAGACGACCCCGATCCAGGCCGACGGTGCCGGCGGCGCCCGCGATACGCTGGTCCTTACCTACCGCGCCGCGGGATTCCAGGCGCCGCAGTAGGGTGCGCGGGCAGCGCGGATTGCATTACGCTGTCCTGCGGTCACCAATGGAGTCTTCACCATGAGAATCTGGCTAGGCATTTGCGTCACGTGCTTACTGGCGGTAGGCCTCGCACCGCTTGCAGCCCAGGACGTGGCCGGGGTTTCCCCGGAGACGCACAAGCTGCTGCTCGACAACCAGCACGCGCGCGTCTTCGATGTGCGGGTGAAGCCCGGCGAGCGCGTCGGCATGCATACGCACCCGGCCGGCGTGGTGTACTTCATGAGCGACTCCAAGCTGCAGATCACATACCCGGACGGGCGGCAGGAGGAGCGCACGGTGCACGCCGGCACGGCCACGTGGATCGATGGCGTCACGCACGCGGTGCAGAACGTGGGCAGCACCGAGTTCCATGAGATCCACATCGAGCTGAAGGATCGGCCGGCGGCCAAGCCGACGAGCGGCTGAGCCCTTGGGCCTGGGGCGCGGGAGCGGCGGTCAGCCCCCGCTCGTGCGCCCGTCGATCCAGGTTTCCAGGACCTGCAGTTCCGCGTCCGCGAGCACCAGGTTGGCGCGGTAACCCGGAGCGATGCGTCCGACCTCATGACCGAGGCCGAGGAAGTTTGCGGGCCACTCACTCGCCATCCGCACCGCCGCCGCCAGGGGGAGGCCGAGCATCGAGACCGCGTTGCGCACGCAGCTGGCCATGTCGATGTTGGAGCCGGCCAGGCGGCCGTCCTCATCGAGGCAGGCGTAGCCCCTCACGATGATGCGGCGACCTTCGAGTACGAACGAGCCGTTGCTCGTGCCCACGCTCGGCATCGCATCGGTGACCAGCATGAAGCGATCATGCGGCTTGCAACGCAGCGCGATGCGCAATACCACAGGGTCGGTATGGTGGCCGTCGACGATGATTCCGCACCAGCTCGCCGGGTCATCGAGGGCCGCCCCCACGACCCCGGGCTCGCGCCCGGTGAGCTGCGACATCGCGTTGAACAGGTGCGTGAAGCCGGTCAGTCCGTGCTCGAGCGCGGCACGCATCTCCGCATAGGTCGCGTTCGTGTGGCCGGCAGAGACGATGACGCCGGCGCCGGTGAGCTTGCGGATGATCTGCGGCGTCGTGATCTCGGGAGCGAGCGTCACGAGCGTGCGCCCGCCGCGCAGCGAGGTTAAAAGCCCCAGCGCACTGGCGTCGAGGTCGCGCAGCTTGGCCGGATCGTGCACGCCCTTGCGCGCCACGTTCAGGAACGGTCCTTCGATGTGGATGCCGAGCACGCCGGGCACCTGCGCCTCGACGGCCGCGCGCACCGCGGCGATGGCGCGCGCGACGATGTCGAGGTCGGCGGAAATCAGTGTCGGCAGAAAGCCGGTAGTACCGAAGCGGCGGTGCGCCGCGCCGATGGCACGAATGGACTCGATGCTCGGTGCGTCGTTGAAGAGCACGCCGCCGCCGCCATTGACCTGCGAGTCGATGAAGCCCGGCAGCAGCAGCTGCCCGCCAAGATCGTACTTCTCGGCGCCGCGGCAGCGCGCATCGGATGCCGCGACGATGTCGAGGATGCGGCTGCCCTCGAGCAGCACGCACTCCCCCTCGACGAAGGCGTCGTCGCGCAGCACGCGCCCGTTGACTAGGGCTACGCTCATCAGACGGTCTCGGTCACTTTGTTCAGGTGCGGCGGGCGGTCCGGATCAAGGCCGCGCGCCAGCGAGAGCGCGTTGGCCATGCGATAGAAGGCCTGCGCGAACAGCAGGGGTTCGATGACCGGGTGGGCCGTGAGCAGCGGTAGGCCGGTCGTGCCCGCCGCCGTGGCGCCGGCCAGCAGCACGTCGGCGCCCTGGGTCGCGACTTCGGCCGCCAGCTGCACGGTTCCGGCATAGCTCTCATCGTGCTGCGCGAAGATCAGCAGCGGAAAGCCGGCACCGACCAGCGCCATCGGACCGTGGCGCAACTCCGCGGCGCTGATCGCCTCGGCGTGCAGGCCGCAGGTTTCCTTGAACTTGAGCGCCGCCTCCTGCGCGACCGCCAGCCCCGGCCCGCGGCCGATCACGTACAGGTTGGTCGCCGCCGTGAGGCGGGCGGTCGCCGCGCTCCAGTCAAGATCCCAGCAACGTGCCAGCTGCTCGGGCGCTTCCAGCAGCGCCGCGGTAAGTTCAGCGTCGCCGCTCCAGGTTGCCACCAGCTGTACGACCGCAGACAGCGAGGCGATGAAGGACTTGGTTGCCGCGACGCTGCGCTCAGGTCCGGCGCCGAGCGGGATCAGGTGATCGGCGAGCTGCGCCAGGGGCGAGCTCTGCGCGTTCACGAGCGCCACGATGCGCGCTCCGGCGGCCTTGGCGCTGCTCACGGTGGCGAGCAGATCCGGGCTCGCGCCGGACTGGGAAATCGCGAGCATGACCGCGCCGGCGAGGTCCGGTGCGGCCTCGTAGACGGAGCTCACCGAGGGCGCGGCGGAGGAGGTGAGCAGTCCGAGTCGTGTCTCGATGAGGTAGCGGGCGAAGGTGGCCACATGATCAGAGCTGCCGCGGGCGCAGGTCACCACCGCGCGCGGCGGCCCGCTCCGCAGGCGGTCGGCGAGGCGCCCGAGGCGCGCGGCGTTGGCGCGCAGCTGCTCGCGCACCACGGCCGGCGCCTGCGAGGCCTCGCGGAACATGCGCGTGCTCGAGTCCGGGGCGCTCACGAGATCTGGCTGAGCTCGGCGACGAAGTCGTAGATGTCGCCGCGATAGTAGGACTGGGTGAATTCGGCGGCGCGGCCATCCTGCAGAAAGCCCAGACGCTCCACGAGCAGACCCGCGTCGCTTTCCTTGGACTGCAGCAGTTCGGCCTGCTCGGCGCTGAACAGCACCGCGCGCAGTCGCTGCAGCGCGCGCACCGGACGATTCCCGGCGCGCTCGAGCGCTACATAGAGTGAGGACTCGACCGCATCGATCGAGGGCAGGCAGGAAGCGAGGATCGTGGCGTACTCGAGGGCCATCGGGGCGTCATCGGCAAAGCGGATACGGTGAAAGCGATACACGGGCGTGCCCGGACTTGAGCGCAGCGTGAGCGCTTCCTCCGGAGTCACGGTGCCGGAGGACTTGCGCAGCCACACGCTGCGCGGATTGCGGCCGCGGGCACGCATGTCCTCGGAGAACGAGGTGAGCTTGGAGAAATTCTTCTCAACGCGCGCGCGCACGAACGTGCCTGAGCCCTGGCGGCGCAACAGCATGCCCTCGCCGACGAGTCCGTCGATCGCCTTGCGTACCGTGATGCGCGAGACGTTGAAGTCGCTGGCGAGGTCGCGTTCCGGGGGCAGGGCGTCATCCGGTCCCAATACGCGGCTCTCGATGGCCTGGCGCAGCGCCCGCTGCAACTGTTGGTAAAGCGGCAAACTGCTCGTTTCGTCGAGCTTTCCAACGACCTGCGACAGCAGCGTCACGGTGTGCCTCCCAACAATTCGGCCGGTACCTATACTACCACTATAAGACCAGTTAATTCCTAGTGGGCAATATGAATAAATCTAAGATTATGAAAAGACACGTTAAAACCGGTGTGGTTCACGACTGGTATTCGAAGGTATAGCATTCTATAGGCAGTGGTACTATATTGGCCCGTAAGTGGTCCCAAGAGGGAACCCGCACGGAATCCGGTCCACAGCCTGCTTCCGACGGTCTTGCGGGTATTTTGCAACGAAGCAGTACATGCATCGGCTAACGACAACATCTGGGGTGAGTCAATCATGAGAATCGCACGGTCGACCCTGATCGGAACGGCAGTGGCCATGGCGCTCTTCGGGCGCAACAACGTGGTGCAGGCGCAAACGAGCGGCGACGCGACGACCTCCAACCAGAACGAGCAGCTGCAGGAGGTCGTCGTCACCGGCATCCGCGCCTCGCTCGAACAATCGATTGAACTCAAGAGAAGCGCCGACTCGGTCGTCGATGTCGTCACGGCGGAGGACATCGGCAAGATGCCCGACAAGAACATCGCCGACTCGCTCAAGCGCGTCCCGGGCGTCACGATCAGCTCCGCCGGCGCCAGCGAGGGCGGCTTCGATGAGAACGACCGCGTCAGTCTGCGCGGCACCGGGCCCAGCCTCACCCAGACCCTGATCAACGGCCACAACGTCGCCTCCGGTGACTGGTTCGTGCTCAACCAGGTCACCACGGTCGGCCGCAGCGTGAGCTACACGCTCCTGCCGTCGGAACTGGTGAGCAAGGTGATCGTGCACAAGAGCTCCGAGGCTGACCTCGTCGAGGGCGGCGTTTCGGGAACCGTCGACATCATCACCCGCCGCGCACTGGACTTTCACAAGTCGTTCAACTTTGAGGTTTCTGCCGGCGCCGTGTACGCCGACCTGCCCTCAAAGACCGACCCGCAGTTCAGCGCGCTGCTGGGCTGGAAGAACAGTGATTCCAACTTCGGTGTCATGCTGCAGGGATTTTATGAAAAGCGCCATCTGCGCCGCGACGGCGTCGAGCTCCTCGGCTACGACACGATCGCCGCGGGCAGCGCCGTGGCACTCGCCCATCCGGATCTGGCGGGCGTGCAGTACCCGACCGACATCGGCGCGGCGTTCTTCGAGCAGGAGCGCAAGCGCACCGGCGGCCTGATCGACTTCCAGTTCAAGCCCAACGACAACATCGACCTCGACCTCTCTGGCTTTTACTCCAAGCTCGAAGGTCCGAACTACAACCGCAACTACCTGCTCTGGAACACGCACTTCATCAACTTCGGCGCCGGCCAGGGGCCCGACCCGGGCTATGTGGTGAAGGACAACACCCTGACCAAGGCGACCTTCTCCGGGGTGCCGGGGACGCTGTACGGCGTCTACGACCAGATCTCGCGTCCGGACGAGGAGGCGACCACCTACTACGTGAACTTCGACGGCAACTTCCGCTTCAGCGAACGCATGTCACTGTTCGCGCAGGCCGGCACGTCCGAGGGTCACGGCAAGACCCCGACGCAGGATGTCTCCGAGACGGATCCGGGCACTGGCCAGGGTGCGCAATGGTCCCTGAACGGCCTGGGCGGGGCGCCAAACTTCGGCTTCCTCGGCAACTACAACAACACCACGCCGTTTCCCGGCGGTGTGCCGGTCGACTTCAACTGGATCTTCGGCGCACAGAACGTCGACGTGGTCGACAAGGAAACCTGGGCCAAGCTCGATGCGACCTACCTGACGGCGGACTCGGGCGTCTGGAAGGACCTGAAATTCGGCGCGCGCCAGACCTGGCACAGCCGCGAGTCCAACAGCGCCATCGCCCAGGGTCCGGCCGGCAGCAACTTCACCAATCCGACGGCGAACTATCCGACCACCTGGTCGAACTACCCGTCCGACTTTAATACTTTCGGCGGCAACATCCCGACCGGCATCTGGTACTGGACCCCGGCACAGCTGCACACCTACAACGGCCCCGGCCTGGTCAACCGCGATCCGGTGACGCGTGAGTATTACCAGTATCTGTTTGGCCTGAGCGAGCGCGACACGGCCGCTTACCTGCAGGCGGACTTCAAGGGCGAGCGCTGGGGCGGCAACCTCGGGGTACGCTACGTGCGCACCAACGGAGTATCCACCACCTATACCCAGGTCCCCGCCACTTACCCGGGCGCCATCACGACCTCGGCCTTTGGGCCGTTCGCCGGCATCCCGGTGGAGCACACCTACAACGACGTGCTGCCTAGCGCCAACTTCAAGTACGACGTCACCCACGACCTGGTCGCACGCTTCGCGGTCGCCGAGACCATGACACGGCCGGACTACTCCGCCCTGGCAGGCTTTACCGACCTGACCCCGCCGGGCAACGCCGGTGGCACCGGCAGCGGCTCGGGAAGCAATCCGGACCTGAAGCCCATCAAGTCCTGGAACTACGATGCGGGCCTGGAGTGGTACTTCCAGCCCAAGGCGTTGGTGTCGGCCACGCTCTTCTACCAGGACCTGAAGAACTACATCGGTTACGGCAGCCAGACTCTCAACTACGTCACTTTCGGCAGTCAGTTCCCGCCCGAAGGTCAGGTGGTGCCTTACCTGCTCACGGTGCCGGTGAATACCAAGGGTCGTGTCCAGGGCGTCGAGGTCGCCTACCAGCAGCAGTTCTTCGATCACTTTGGCATCGATGCCAACTACACCTACACCGACGGCAAGCAGACCGAGGGTGTGGTCAACAACGACGACCGCCTGGTCGGCACGTCGAAGAACGTCTACAACGTGAGCGGCTTCTTCGAGAGTACGCACTTCAGCGCGCGCGTTTCTTACAACTACCGCTCCGCGTTCTACAGCGGCCTGGATCGCAAGACGGCCTTCTCGCAGGACTCGATCGGTACCCTGGCGGCCTCGCTGGCGTGGATCTTCAACGACAACTTCAGCGTCAACTTTGATGGCCAGAACCTGAACAACCCGACCCTCAAGTACTACGCGCTGGACTCCACGCAGCCGCGCGCGTTCTACCGCAATGGACGGCAGTACTACCTCACCCTGCGCGCGAAGTTCTAAGCATTTCGGGGCGCCACGGGGGACGCGGCCGCGCGGGCTGCGTCCCCCGCTCGCCGCAGCGCGGGCCGTGCACCCTTGTGCCTCCTCTGCCTTGGCACTTGGCGCCCCCGTGGCAGGACGGGTAACGTTCCGGCAGGGCAGGACGAGTTGTCGTCGCCTCATCGAGGGGGATACCCATGACGACCGCGACTCTTTTCAACTATTCCTATGGGCCGGGCACCAGGCGTGACACCGCACCCCTGCCCGGCATCCGGCGGGTGGTCATCGTGGGGGGTGGCACGGCCGGATGGATGACGGCGCTGATCCTGGCACGCTCGCTGCTCGATCGCGGGGTGCAGATCACGCTGCTCGAGTCCCCGGTGGTCGGCATCATCGGCGTCGGGGAGGGCTCGACGCCGTGGCTGCGCGGCTTCTTCGACAGTCTGGGCATCGAGGAGGCCGAGTGGATGCCCGCCTGTCATGCCACCTATAAATGCGGCATCACCTTCGAGGGCTGGTCGACCAAGCCGGGGTTCGAGAAGTACTTCCACCCGTTCGCGTCCATGCTCGACAACCTCACGATGCGCCAGTTCGTGCACAACGTCGAGGCGCGCATCAACGGCGCCAACGTGCATGCGCACCCGGACCGCTTTTTCATAGCCACGCGCCTCGCCGCCAACCGCCGTGCGCCGAAGTCGAGCGAGGCCTTCCCGTTCGACATCTGGCACGGCTACCACTTTGATGCCGTGCTGCTGGGCCAGTTCCTGCAGCGCAAGGCGGTCGAGCGCGGCGTGCGCTACCAGAGCTGCCACGTCACGCACGCCACGCTCAGCGCCGATGGCGCGATCGAATCGGTCAGCACCCAGGAGGGTGAGACGATTGCCGCGGACCTGTTCGTGGACTGCAGTGGCTTTGCCGGCCTCTTGATCGACAAGGCGCTGCACACCCCGTTCGTGAGCTTCGCCAACAACCTCTTCAACGACGCGGCGGTGGCGCTGCCGACCCCCATCGATGCCGCGATTCCGTCGGAGACCGTGTCGACCGCCCTGAAGCACGGCTGGGCCTGGAAGATTCCGCTCACCAGTCGCTTCGGCAATGGCTACGTCTACAGCACGCAGTTCTGCACCCCCGAGGAGGCGGAGACGGAGCTGCGCCAGCACCTGGGGCTCATGCAGGCGGACGTGCCGGCCCGTCACCTGAGGATGAAGATCGGGCGGGTGACGCAGCATTGGAACAAGAACTGCCTCGCGGTCGGGCTGTCGCAGGGATTCATCGAGCCGCTCGAGGCGACGGCGCTGCTGTTCATCCAGCAGACCGCCACCACCTTCGTTGACTTCCTCGAACGCGGCGAGTGCGACGAGGCCGGCCACGCGCGCTTCAACCAGCGGGTCAACGAGCACTTCGAGGGCATCCGCGACTACATCGTCACGCACTACAAGACCAATTCGCGCACCGACACCGAGTACTGGCGCGCCAACGCCGCGAACCTCAACCTCTCGGACGACCTGAAGAAGCTGTACTCGCTGTGGATGGGCGGCAAGAGCATAGCCCCCGGCGTCGGGCAGCAGGTGATTGGCAAGGGTTATCCCGTGTTCAGCTGGTACGCGCTCATGGCCGGGATGGGCATTTTCCCGGACCCCCAGGAGCTGCACCCGCCCACCGCGCAGGATGCCCGCTACAACCTGGCGGAGATCGACAATCTGCTCGAGCGCAGCGCCAGCAACTATCCGCCGCACGGCAGTGCCCTCGAGCGCATCGCGCCGCGCCGGACCGACCCGACGCTACAGATCTACTTCTGGTAGCCCCGCCGCCCATGAGCCCCACCCCGGCCGCAATCCGCGAGTGCACGGATCTTGATCCGCAAGTGCTGCGGCGCGAGGTGCTGACGAGCGGCGCGCCGTGCGTGCTGCGCGGCCTGGTGCGTGAGTGGCCGGCGGTGCGTGCCGCGCGGACGTCGCCGCGCGCCGCGGCCGAGTACCTCGCGCGCTTCGACAGCGGCAAGCCGGTGGATGCGATCATGACGCCCCCGGAGGTTGAGGGCCGGGTCTTCTACAACGCCGATATGAGTGGCTTCAACTTCGTGCGCAACCGCCTGCCGCTGGCGCAGATTACCGAGCAGGTGCTGCGCTATTCGCAGTTCCCGCACCCCCCCGCGGTCGCCGCGCAGAGCGCGCTGGTCGCGGACTGCCTGCCCGGATTCGCTGAGGCGAATCCCTTGCCCGCCCTGGAGCCCGCCGTGCAGCCGCGGGTGTGGCTCGGCAATGCCATCACGACCCCCACGCACCTTGATGAGTGGAACAACATCGGCTGTGTGGTGAGCGGCCGGCGACGCTTCACGCTCTTTCCGCCGGCGCAGGTCGTGAACCTGTACATCGGACCGCTGGATTTCGCCCCGACCGGTGCGCCGATGAGCCTGGTGCGGCTGCACGCGCCGGACTTTGCGCGTTTCCCGAGGTTCCGCGAGGCGCTGGCGGCGGCGGTCAGCGCGGAACTCGGACCCGGCGATGCGATCTTCATCCCGGCGCTGTGGTGGCATCACGTCGAGTCGCTCGAGCCCTTCAACCTCCTGGTCAACTATTGGTGGCATGCAAGCGGCGGCGCGCAGATCGGCGGTCCGTGCGGCTTTGACGCCCTGATCCTGTCGATGTTGAACCTGCGCTCGTTGCCGCCAGCGACGCTGCAGGCCTGGCGCGCGCTCTTCGATCACTATGTGTTCGGTCCCCCGCAGGAGGCGACCGCCCACATTCCGCCAGCGCGCCGCGGCATCCTCGGGCCGCTGTCGGATGCGGATGCCGAGCGCGTCCGCGCCCAACTCGCGCAGCGCGCGCAGAAGCCGAAGTGAGGCGGCGCCTGCCAGCGCGCCGTCCGGCGCCGGCCCTGTGGGCGGCGCTCGCGCTGCTGGCGGGCGCGGCCGAGGGCGCAGTACCGCCCCCCGCGCCCGTCCTGGCCCCGGCGGCCCTCGTGCCGCGCCCGGGGCAGCTGCTGACCGGGACGGGCAATTTCGCGCTCAGTCCGCACACGCCGCTCGTCGCGACGGGGAATGCCGAGGTGGAACGCATCGCGGGCTACTTTGCGGAGCTGCTCAGCAGCAGCCGCGGTATCAGGCTCGCC
>Ga0207693_10001058_pt1 | contig 24605 bp, 19 predicted proteins | sample LARL81metaG_FD_184347 | JGI IMG/M metagenome (GOLD analysis project Ga0207693, IMG submission 184347) | Corn, switchgrass and miscanthus rhizosphere microbial communities from Kellogg Biological Station, Michigan, USA - LAR L8-1 metaG... | ecosystem: Host-associated > Plants > Roots >... | reverse complement strand
TATACCAACAATAGAAGCATCGCTCATCCGGAGAGGAGTGGTTGCCATGAACGTCGGAGATATCCTGCGCAAGAAGGCTGCTCGCGTTGTCACCGTTCGCATGAACGAAACGGTAGGAGTCGCAGCACAACTGATGCGTGCGAGTGATATCAGCGCACTAGTCGTAAAGGATGTGGTGCGGACCGAAGGCAACACAGCCGTCGGCATGTTCACTGAACGCGACGTGGTGCGAGCCGTTGCAGAGCACGGCGCAGCCGGAGTCGGTCTGAAGGTTTCGCAACTGATCTCGGTACAGAAGCTCGTCGCCTGTTCGTCGAGCGACTCGCTCGAGCATGTCCGTCACCTGATGAAACTGCACCACATCCGCCATCTGCCAGTGATCGACAATTTCAGCCTCGGCGGCGTCATCAGCATGCGTGACATCTCGGCCGCGTTCGATGAGGCGGCCAGTGGCGCGCCCAAGGCGGCCTGAACAGAATTCCGTACGCGCGCCGCTCTCCCCCTGTTTCGATTCCGATATCGAACCGGGAAGGAGGGCTTGTGCCTGATTTTCACCCTCGATACGTTTTGGCCATTCGATCGAAAAGAGATCCCCATGCCGAGCTTCTTGCGGCCGCCAGCACGAAAGCGCCGGTACTCGATCGCATTCATGACGAAGTCAGCGCGTTGACGCATGCCAAGCTGGATCTGATCTGCTCCAAGCTCGCGACTCTCCTGTCAAAAGCGATCATGTTGGAAGTTCAGGCGATCGCCGAGACCTTTGGCGACAAATTCCGTGTCGAGGTCGAACGCCGCATCGAAGGCGCACGCTAGGTCGGTGCTCACAAGCTGGTACGCGTTACCCAGCGCGCAAAGCAAAGGTGGCCGGATTGTACGAACACAATATCGGTCCTACGGAAATCAAAACGTGCACTTTGCATGATCGCGGTACCCTGAGCTCTCCGGTGTCCGGTAGACTTTTGCCGGACATGACGCCATCCTGCCCGCTCGAAATCTTAAAAAGCATGGTGCGGGCATATATCGGTGCCGTTCCGGGGAAACAGAGGCCAGATATGTTGAAGACGCGATTTACCGAATTGGTCGGCGTGCAGCACCCGATCGTCCAAGGCGGGATGCAGTGGGTCGGCCGAGCCGAGCTGGTCGCCGCCGCCGCCAACGCTGGCGCGCTCGGCTTTATCACCGCGCTGAGCCAGCCGACGCCGGAAGACCTCACTAAGGAAATCGCGCACTGCCGAGGCATGACCGACAAGCCATTTGGCGTGAACCTGACCATCCTGCCCGCGATCAAGCCGCCGCCTTACGCAGAATACCGCCAGGCCATCATCGAGAGCGGCATCAAGATTGTCGAGACTGCCGGCAACAAGCCGCAGGAGCACGTTACCGAGTTCAAGAAGCATGGCATCAAGGTGCTGCACAAATGCACCAGCGTTCGCCACGCTTTGTCCGCCGAACGCATGGGCGTCGACGCGATTTCGATCGACGGTTTCGAATGCGCCGGCCATCCCGGCGAAGACGACACTCCCGGCCTGATCCTGATTCCAGTCGCCGCGGATAAGGTAAAAATCCCGATAATCGCCTCCGGCGGCTTCGGCGACGGCCGCGGCCTTGTCGCCGCGCTGGCGCTCGGCGCCGACGGCATCAACATGGGAACGCGCTTCATGTGCACCAAGGAGAGCCCGATCCATCAACTGGTCAAGGAACGGATCGTGGCCAATGACGAGCGCGAAACCGAGTTGATTTTTCGCACGATGCGCAACACTTCGCGCGTCGCCAAGAATACGATCTCGACCAAAGTCGTGGCCATGGAAAAGGAAGGCGCGACATTCGAGCAGGTCCGCGGCCTCGTCGCCGGCGCGCGCGGAAAGATGGTCTATGCGACCGGCGATGCCGATGAAGGCATCTGGTCAGCGGGCCAGGTACAGGGCCTAATTCACGACATTCCGACTTGCGCGGAACTAGTGTCGCGCATAGTACGCGAGGCGGAAACCATTATCCGCAGCCGGCTCGAGGGCATGATGTCCGGTGCGCGACGGGAGGCCGCAGAATAAGCGGCTCTAAATCAACCCAAAAGAGATAGCTCCATGAAGGCCTATGTCTATGGCGCCAACGGCGCCGCTATCACCGATGTCGTCAAGCCTGTGCCGAAGGGCACGCAGGTCCTGGTTCGGGTCCGCGCCTGCGGCCTCAACCGGGCTGACCTGGGTATGACCAAGGGCCATGTGCATGGCAGCGCCGGCGGCATGGGCACCGTGCTTGGCATGGAATGGGCGGGCGAAGTCGCCGAGCTCGGGCCGGAGGCCAAGGGAGTCAAGGTCGGAGAGAAGATCATGGGGTCTGGCGGCGCTGCGTTCGCCGAATATACCCTGGCCGATCACGGCCGGCTGTTCCGCGTACCCTCGAACATGAATTTCGAGGAGTCCGCCACCCTCCCCATCGCGCTCACGACCATGCACAACGCCGTTGTCACCAATGGCGCGCTGAAGGCCGGCCAGTCGGTGCTAATCCAGGGCGCGAGTTCCGGCGTTGGCTTGATGGCGATGCAGATCGCCAAGCTAAAGGGTGCCTCACTGGTGGTCGGCTCCTCAACGGATGCGATGCGCCGCAGCCGACTCAAGGAATACGGCGCCGATATCGCCATCGATTCCAGTGATCCCGGCTGGGTCGATCAGGTGCTGAAGGCAACTAACGGCGAAGGCATCGATCTGATCGTCGATCAGGTCTCTGGCAAGCTCGCAAGCCAGAATCTTGCCGCGACCAAGGTCAAGGGCCGCATTGTCAACGTCGGCCGGCTTGGCGGCTCCCGCGCCGAATTCAACTTCGACCTCCATGCCGCCCGTCGGATCAACTATATCGGCGTCACCTTCCGCACACGAACGATCGATGAAATCCGCGAGATTTTCGACGAGGTCAGGAAGGACATCTGGGGCGCTGTCGAAGCACGCAAGCTGCAATTGCCGATCGACCGCGCGTTCGCCTTCGACGACATTGGCAAGGCGTTCGAGCACATGGAAGCCAACAAGCATCTCGGCAAGATTGTCGTGACGCTTTGATGGGCCGCTTTAAATCGGAATAATTCGCAATTCGCTGCTGCACATGAGTGGCGATAGCGCAATCATGACCAATGCTTTCTTGTGGTGCACGGGACTGCTAAACCCGCGCACATGAATCATTCGCACGGCCATCCTTCCCCCAGCGCAAAAACACGTGTCGCAGCGATCTCGGTGTTCGCCAGCGCCGGCATGGCGGCTGCGAAATTCGTCGTGGGCATCATCATCGGCTCGCTCGCGCTGATTTCCGAAGCCCTGCACAGTTCGGTCGACGTGGTGGCAACCATTATCACCTGGATGGTGGTTCGCGTGTCCGACCGCCCCGCCGATCAAGAACATCATTACGGACACGGCAAGCTTGAGAGCGTCTCAGCGCTCGGCGTGATTGCCCTGCTCTATGTGCTGGCAGGCGGCATTTTGGTCGAATCCTACAGCCGTTTGCGGGAAGGCACGCCGCCACCGGTAATTTCGGCGATGCCCTTTGTGGTGCTTTTGATCGACATTGCCGTGAATTTCTGGCGGGCGCGCGCGCTGCATCGTGCGGCCAAGGAGACGCAAAGCCAGGCCTTGGCTGCCGATGCACTGCATTTCGCATCCGATGTACTCGGCTCAATCGCCGTCATCGCTGGACTGGTGTTAGCAGGCTTCGGTTTCTGGTGGGGAGATTCAGCAGCTGCAATCGCGGTCGCGATTATGATCGCCGCGCTCGGCCTCAGGCTGGCCCGTTCCACCGTCGAGACCCTGGTCGACCGCGCCCCGGAAGGCGCCTCAGAGAGAGCGCGAGAGGCGATCATCTCGGTGGCCGGCGTTGTCGATGTCGAACGCGTCAGAGTCCGCATGGTGGGCGCGACGCATTTTATCGACGCCATTGTGCATGTCCCGCGGACCTATCCCATCGATCGTGTCGACGAGATCAAGCAGAGGGTGCAGACTGCGGTTGCGGGCGCACTCGGCGATGCTGACTTAACGTTTACGGCCGTGCCGGTGGCGCTTAGTAATGAGAGCGTGCGCGAGCGTATCATGGTCATCGCCCGCAATTCGGGGCTCGCCATCCATCATGTTACCGTGCACGATGTCGCCGGCAAGCTCATCGTCGGCATCGACCTGGAAGTCGACGGCGCGATGACGCTGATCGCAGCTCACGACATCGCGCACGAACTGGAACGCAACATTCGCGACGAATTCGGCGATGATGTTGAGGTCGACACGCACATCGAACCGCTGGAGCCGGAGTTGCCGTTTGGCGTCGATGCCGCAGATGAGCGCATCGAAACCGTCAGGACCGCGCTGTCGCTCTTCGCCGCGAACAGCCAGATTCATGACATCCACAATGTTCGTGTGCGAAATACCGAGGCCGGCGAGATCGTTAACTTTCACTGCCGCGCTGCGCCGTCAATGAGTGTTATCCGAGTGCATGAGAATGTCGACGAGATCGAGCGCGCGTTGCGTCGCGAGTTCCCGACAGTGAAACGCGTGATCAGTCACGCCGAACCGCCTCGTGCATAACGCCCAATAGATTCACAATACGTTCCCGTTTCGGACTCGGCATCGCAGCCTTTTCACGGCGGCAATTCTTCATTGGACAAGAAATATTTGCGCTGCGGAATCGTTGACTCTCGACAGCCTGCAAAAACTGGATTCAAATCACGATGATTCGGAAGCAGCGGCGTGGGGGTTCTTCCGAAGCTGGATGAATCTCCGTGGGGGTCTAAGGCATGGCGCGCGCGCATGCGGCGAACGCGTGTGCTCAATCCGATTCGATCAAGGGATTGGCGCAGTCGATCGCAAAGCCAGCCTACCATAGGCTATTGGTGGCGGAGCCCGCGCTGCGCCGTGCCGTACCTACTTTGATTATTGCCTTCTTGATCACGATCTGCCTTGGCGCTTTCGTGCAGGTTCTGGATCAGAGCCGCCAGAAGCGCGCGGCGTCCAAGCGTGATCTCGCTGCGCTCGCAGATGTGCTTGCTGAACGAATCGACCGCCTTGCCTCCGTCCGGCAGGAACGCCTTACCCAGATCGAACGCCTGCCATTCCTCCTGCCTGATCTGGTCCCGGTGTGGGGCATTGCCCCCGGACGGCACGTCATCGTCGTCGCGGCCGATCGCCGCATCCTCGCCCGGATCCCCGTGGAGAGCAGCCTAAGCGAAGCCGATCGCATTCTCGATGCCATTAGCTCTGCCCAGCTCCTCACCGCGCCGAGCTTACAGGGCACCGTCATCGACATGACGCTCCCGAACGGCTTTGGCGCCCTGGCTACGTCCCAACTCATCAAGTCACTCCCCGGCCAAGTGATCGTCATCCAGGAACGGACTGAACCACTCTGGGGTTCGGATTCGGCATTGTCCGTGACGCTATCGGCAACCACCGGCTTCGTTGTCCTGATCCTGGGCTTTGCGTTCCATTGGCAATCGACCCGCGCCCGCGAGGGAGACCTCATCAACGACGCCGTCCGCGGCCGCATCGACACGGCGCTCAACCGCGGTCGCTGCGGACTTTGGGACTGGGACCTGTCCCGCGGCCGCATCTTCTGGTCGCAATCGATGTTCACCATGCTTGGGTTGGACAGCCGCAGCGATCTCCTGACTTTCGGCGAGGTCAATGCCCTAGTGAAGTCCGACGACATAGACCTGTTCGAAGTCGCCGATCAGCTCATTTCAGGCGAGATCGATTACATCGATCGTACGTTCCGGATGCAGCACACCGATGGGCACTGGATCTGGCTGCGCGTCCGATGCGAGCTCAGTCATGGCTCGGGCGATGCCGGCTTGCACCTGATCGGCATCGCGGTTGATATCACCGAACAAAAGAGCCTCGCCGAAAAGACCGTTGAGGCCGATCTGAGGCTTCGTGACGCGATCGAGACCATTCCCGAAGCTTTCGTGCTCTGGGATGCCACCAACCGCCTCGTCCTCTGCAATTCGCATTTCCAGCGTCTGCACAAGCTGCCAGACTCCGCGGTCACCCCCGGCACTTCCTATGAGACCGTGATCGAGGTCGGCAGCATGCCGCAGATCCGCAGCCGCCAGCACGAGAGCGGCAGCCAGACGCCGGGCGCCCGCACCTTTGAGGCGCAACTGGATGATGGCAGCTGGCTGCACATCAGCGAGCGTCGCACCAAGGACGGTGGCTACGTGTCGGTCGGAACCGACATCACGCGCATCAAGGAACACGAGCAGAAACTTGTCGAGAACGATCTGCGCCTGCGCGCCACTGTCGAGGATCTACGGCGCTCACAGGCGGCACTGGAACGGCAGGCGATCGAGCTCGTCGATCTCGCCGAAAAATACGCTCAAGAAAAGACCCGCGCCGAGGAAGCTAACCAGACTAAGTCAAAATTCCTCGCCAATATGAGCCACGAACTGCGCACCCCCCTCAATGCCATCATCGGCTTCTCCGAAATCATGGAGAGCGGCATGTTCGGCTCGCTCGGCTCGGAGAAATACCAGGAATATTGCCACGACATCCTCACCAGTGGGCACTACCTGCTGGAAGTGATCAACGACATCCTGGACATGTCGAAGATCGAAGCCGGCCGTATGAAACTCGACATGGAGTCGCTCGATCTTTCCAAGACACTCGCGGAGTCGCTTCGCGTGGTCTCCGGACGCGCCGAGGACAAGAATCTGGTTCTGGACGCGGATATCGAAAGCACCATCTCGGTCGTTGCAGATCGCCGCGCCACTAAGCAGATCATTGTCAACCTGCTATCCAATGCCGTGAAATTCACCCCCGAAGGCGGCAAGGTCGTTGTGCGCAGCCGCGTGCTCAGCGACAAGATCAGGCTGATGATTGCCGACACGGGCATCGGCATCGCCCCGCAGTCGCTAGTTCGACTTGGCCGGCCATTCGAGCAGGTCGAGAGCCAGCTCACCAAGACCTATCACGGCTCGGGTTTGGGCCTCGCCATCGCACGCTCTCTCACCCAGTTGCATGGCGGTTCGATGAAGCTGCGCTCGAAGCTTGGGACCGGCACCGTCGTCTGCGTCACCCTGCCACGCGATCCCCGCGCGGCAACCAAACAACATCTGCCAGCAGCCGCCTAGTTTAGCGATTCCTACGACTGCAACGTCGGAGCGACTTCACGGGCGACATGCACCAACGCCGCGATCAGTGGCGTCATCGGGTCGCGCTGTGGGATCACCATGCCGATGCTGTAGTTAACGATGGGATCGACAATCGGAATGCTGCGCACTCTATTCGACAGCCCCAGCGTTTCCGCCAGTTTCGCCGGCATGACGCTAGCCCAGCGTCCTGTCTTCACATGCGTATATAGCACCAGCAGCGAGTTCGACGTCAGCGTCGGGGTCGCTTCGGCCCCGACAGAACGAAGCGCCCGATCGATGATGCGACGGTTCTGCATGTCCGGGGTCAGCAGGCACAGCGGCACCTGCCCGACCTCCTTCCAGGTCACTTCCTTGCGATCGCCAAACATCGCGTCAGGCGCAGTCAACAAACGGTAGCTCTCGTTGTAGAGCGGGATCGTGCGCACTTTTCCGATCGGCTCATTCTCGATGTAGGTCAACCCAGCATCGACCTCGAGATTCTCCAACAGGCCGAGCACATCGGCCGAAGTGCAGGACAGGATACTGAACCGCACCTCTGGATGGCGCGCGCGGAACGGCGTGGTTAGCGAGGCCACCATACCGAGCACGGTGGGGATCGCCGCGATCCTGATTTCGCCCGAGAGTTGGTCCTTGAGGCCGTTGATCTCCTGGCGCATCGCACGGGTGTCACCGACGATGCGTCTCGCCCAATCCAGCACCCGCTCGCCTTCGGGCGTGAAACCCTGGAACCGCGAGCCACGCTGCACCAGCATGACACCCAGGATTTCCTCGAGCTGCTTGATGCTGGTGGACATGGTCGGTTGGGTGACGCCGCAGGCTTCTGCAGCCCGACCGAAATGTCGCTCCTTGGCCAATGCCAGCAGAAGTTCAAGCTTGTCGATCACAGGCGCCTCTTTGCAACTTTATACGCATTTGTCTCAATATCACGGGCGGTGCCCCGCAAACATGCAGAATGGCAAGAAGGACGTTCGCGACAAGGCCATCATTCCATTTTCAAATCGATCGATTTTTCTTTGCTATTAATCGCTATTCCCTATCGCAGCATGAGACAGCTTTATTGATATTTGCAAGGATTCCAATTCCTATCGCACCGCGCATAACCCACTGATCAAGAAGGCGGATGATGTCGGTATACGAACCTTGGGATGAGGCGCGCGGCGCCGAAATCATTGCCGAACATTCGCAGTTGGAAGGCGGGACACTAGTGATCCTGCACGCCCTGCAGGAGGCCTTTGGCTACGTCCCTGAAGCGGCCATCGCAATGGTTGCTTCCGCGCTCAACCTGTCTCGCGCCGAGGTATATGGCGTATTCACATTCTACCATGACTTTCGTAAGAAGCCGGCCGGGCACCATGTCCTGAAACTATGCCGTGCAGAAGCCTGCCAGGCTGCCGGCGGCGATCGGCTTGCGGCCCTTGCCGAGGCCAAGCTCGGCATCACCATAGGCGACACCACCGCCGATGAGCGCGTCACGCTGGAGCCGATCTATTGCCTTGGACTATGCGCCACAGCGCCGTCGGCAATGCTCGACGGCCGGGTCATCGGACGGCTGGATGAAGCCCGTATTGACGCCCTCGTTGCAGAGGCACAGCGATGACAATGCGCATCTATGTTCCTCGCGATGCCGGCGCCGTTGCGGTAGGCGCCCACGACGTTGCGCTCGCGCTGGAGCAGGCCGTCGCCGCGCGCGGCCTCGTCGTGGAGATCGTCAGGACCGGGTCGCGCGGGCTCTATTGGCTGGAGCCGATGATCGAGGTCACGACGCCCCCGGGCCGGGTCGCATTCGGTCCGGTTAGCACCCGCGACGTCATGTCGCTGGTCGACGCCCTCGTCTCCGGCTGCCCGCATCCCCTGCAGCTCGGCCTCGTCGACAACATTCCTTGGCTGAAGCGGCAGACGCGCTTGACCTTCGCGCGCTGTGGCGTGGTCGACCCCCGCTCGCTGGACGACTATCGCAAGCACGGGGGCTATAAGGGCCTCGAGCGCGCTCTAACGCTGACCTCCGACGCTATCCTGGCCGACATCACGGCATCCGGATTGCGCGGCCGGGGCGGGGCAGGCTTTCCAACCGGCATCAAGTGGAAGACGGTGACCCAGGCGAGCGCCGATCGCAAATTCATCGTCTGCAATGCGGACGAGGGCGACAGTGGCACTTTCGCCGACCGAATGATCATGGAAGGCGACCCCTTCGTGGTGATCGAAGGCATGACCATCGCTGGCATCACTGTCGGCGCCGCTAAGGGCTACATCTACATCCGCTCGGAATATCCGCACGCCGTCGCTGCTATGAACGCGGCAATCATCGCAGCCAAACGCGGCGGTTATCTCGGGACACGCATCGTCGGCTCCAGCCATAGCTTCGATCTCGAGGTGCGGGTTGGCGCCGGCGCCTATGTCTGCGGCGAGGAGACCTCGCTGCTCGAGAGTCTTGAGGGCCGCCGCGGCCTCGTCCGCGCCAAGCCACCGCTGCCTGCGCATCAAGGTTTGTTCGGCAAGCCGACCGTGATCAACAACGTGCTGTCGTTTGCGGCAATTCCCTTCATTTTGGACGGCGGCGCCAAGGCCTATGCCGAATTCGGCATGGGCCGCTCGCGCGGCACGATGCCAATCCAACTCGCCGGAAACGTGAAATACGGCGGCCTGTTCGAGACGGTTTTCGGCGTCACGCTGGGCGAGCTCGTCGACGATATCGGCGGCGGGACGTTCACCGGCCGCCCGGTGCGCGCGGTGCAGGTCGGCGGTCCGCTGGGCGCCTATTTCCCACGTGCGCTATTTGACACGCCGTTCGATTACGAGGCTTTCGCCGCGCGCGATGGCCTGATCGGCCATGGCGGCATCGTGGTGTTCGACGACAGCGTCGACATGGCCAAGCAGGCACGCTTCGCGATGGAGTTCTGCGCCATCGAGTCCTGCGGCAAATGCACGCCGTGCCGGATCGGTTCCACCCGCGGCGTCGAGACCATCGACAAGATCCGTCGCGGCGAACTCGTCAGCGAAAATCTCGCTGTGGTCGAAGACCTCTGCAACACCATGAAATTCGGCTCTCTCTGCGCGCTCGGCGGTTTCACCCCCTACCCCGTGATGAGTGCGCTGAAACATTTTCGTGAAGATTTCAGCCCGGCGCCGCAGCGCTTGCAGGCCGCAGAATAGAGGAGATCGCCATGTCTCTCATTGAAGAAACGGACTTCGGTACGCCGCGTTCCAAATCGGAAACGACGGTTACGCTGACCATCGATGGCAACAGCGTTACAGTGCCTGAGGGCACGTCGATCATGCGTGCGGCGATGGAAGCTGGCACTCAGATTCCAAAGCTCTGCGCGACCGACATGGTCGACGCCTTTGGCTCCTGCCGGTTGTGCCTGGTTGAGATCGAGGGCCGCACCGGTACCCCCGCCTCGTGCACGACGCCCGTCATGCCGGGCCTCGTCGTCCACACCCAGACGGAACGATTGAAGAAGTTGCGCAAGGGCGTAATGGAACTCTACATCTCAGACCATCCGCTGGACTGCCTGACCTGTGCCGCGAATGGCGACTGCGAATTGCAGGACATGGCCGGCGCTGTGGGTCTGCGCGACGTGCGCTACGGCTATCAAGGCGAAAACCACGTTTTCGCCAAAACCGACGGCGCGCCCAACATCGCCTGGATGCCGAAGGACGAATCCAATCCCTATTTCACGTACGATCCGTCAAAATGCATTGTCTGCTCGCGTTGCGTTCGCGCCTGTGAGGAGGTGCAAGGCACGTTCGCGCTGACGATTTCCGGCCGCGGATTTGACAGCCGGGTCTCGCCCGGCATGAGCGAGAGCTTCCTCGGCTCCGAGTGTGTCTCCTGCGGCGCCTGCGTCCAGGCATGCCCGACCGCGACGCTGACTGAAAAATCCGTGATCGAGATCGGCCAGCCCGAGCACTCGGTGGTCACGACCTGCGCCTATTGCGGCGTCGGCTGCACCTTCAAGGCCGAGATGCGCGGCGAGGAAGTCGTCCGCATGGTGCCCTACAAGGATGGCAAGGCCAATCGCGGTCATTCCTGCGTCAAGGGCCGTTTCGCCTGGGGCTACACCACCCACAATGAGCGCATCCTCAAGCCGATGATTCGCGAGCGGATCGCAGATCCCTGGCGCGAAGTGTCGTGGGACGAAGCGTTCACTTTTGCGGCCCAAAAGCTGAAGGGCATTCAGGCCAAACATGGCCGCGGTGCAATTGGCGGCATCACCTCCTCGCGCTGCACCAATGAAGAGACCTATCTGGTGCAGAAGCTGATCCGCGCGGGCTTCGGCAACAACAACGTCGATACCTGCGCCCGCGTCTGCCACTCGCCGACCGGCTATGGTCTGGCGACGACATTCGGTACCTCGGCCGGCACGCAGGATTTCGACTCGGTTGAGCATACCGATGTGGCCATGGTCATCGGCGCCAATCCGGCTTCCGCTCACCCCGTGTTCGCCTCGCGGCTGAAGAGGCGGCTGCGCCAGGGAGCCAAGCTGATCGTGATCGATCCCCGCCGGACCGAAATGGTGGAATCGCCACATGTGAAGGCACTGCACCTGCCGCTGCTGCCGGGCACCAACGTCGCCGTGCTCACCGCGCTCGCCCATGTCATTGTCACCGAGGGCCTCGTCAACGAAGCCTTCGTGCGTGAACGCTGCGACTGGAGCGAGTTCGAGGAATGGGCCGCATTCGTTGCCCAGCCAAAGAACAGTCCGGAAGCAACGGCGATCATGTCCGGCGTCAATCCGAAGGACCTGCGCGAGGCGGCACGGACCTACGCCACCGGCGGCAATGCCGCGATCTATTATGGGCTTGGCGTTACCGAGCACAGCCAGGGTTCGACCACCGTGATCGCGATCGCCAATCTCGCGATGGCGACCGGCAATATCGGGCGGCCAGGCGTCGGCGTGAATCCTCTGCGTGGCCAGAATAACGTCCAGGGCTCCTGCGACATGGGCTCGTTCCCTCACGAACTGCCAGGCTATCGGCATATCTCCGGCGACGTGGTACGCGAACAGTTCGAGGCGATGTGGAACGCCAAGCTCAACCCGGAGCCCGGCCTGCGCATCCCCAACATGTTCGACGCCGCGATCGAAGGCACCTTTATGGGCCTCTACGTGCAAGGCGAAGATATCCTCCAGTCCGATCCCAATACCACCCATGTGGTGACCGCCCTATCAGCGATGGAATGCGTCATCGTCCACGACCTCTTCCTGAACGAGACTGCGAACTACGCGCATGTGTTCCTTCCTGGATCAACGTTCCTGGAGAAAGATGGAACTTTCACCAATGCCGAGCGGCGCATCCAGCGCGTGCGCAAAGTCATGACGCCCCGCAACGGCTATGCTGACTGGGAGGTCACCATTGGCCTTGCTAGAGCAACTGGCTTCGACATGCACTACAATCATCCGTCCGAAATCATGGACGAGATTGCCGCCCTTACCCCGACCTTTACGGGCGTGTCCTACGCGAAGCTGGATGAGCTCGGCTCGGTCCAGTGGCCCTGCAACGAGAGGGCACCTGAGGGCACGCCGGTCATGCACGTCGGCGGTTTCGTGCGTGGTAAGGGCAAGTTCGTCATCACCGAATATATCGCGACCGACGAGCGCACCGGGCCACGCTTTCCGCTCCTGCTCACCACAGGCCGCATCCTCAGCCAGTACAATGTCGGCGCACAAACCCGCCGCACCGACAACGTAGTCTGGCACAACGAGGACCGGTTGGAGATTCATCCACACGACGCCGAGCAGCGTGGCGTACGCGACGGCGATTGGGTCAGGCTTGCGAGCCGCGCCGGCCAGACTACGCTGCGCGCGCTAATCACAGACCGGGTTGCGCCAGGCGTCGTCTACACCACGTTTCACCATCCGGACACGCAGGCCAACGTCATCACGACCGACTATTCCGATTGGGCAACTAATTGTCCAGAATACAAGGTCACGGCCGTACAGGTGTCACCATCGAACGGGCCGTCGGAATGGCAGAAGGCCTATGACGCCCAGGCGCGACAGTCGCGCCGCGTCGCGCCTCCGATGGAAGCTGCGGAGTAGCGGATGCACGACCCCGTTCGCACAGTCAGGCGCCAAATTTGGCGCAATGGCAGCCTCGGTGATGGTACACGCCTTATCCCCGAGGAGACTGCGATCGCGCTCACCTATAATGGCGGCACCTACGCAGTCATGATGGGCACGCCGAAGGACTTGCGAGACTTTGCGGTCGGTTTCAGCCTCAGCGAGGGCATCGTGCAGTCTGCCGATGAAATCTCCTCGCTGGACATCGTCGATCTCGACGACGGCATCGAGCTCAGGATGTGGCTCGTGCCAGCCAAGGCCGAACTCGTCAACGAGCGGCGACGTCATATCGCGGGTCCGACAGGCTGCGGCATCTGCGGGATTGAATCGATCGCAGAAGCCGTTCGGCCGGCGGCAATCGTCCCGCACGGATCGAGCTTCGCACCGCACGAGATCATGGCTGCGGTGGCGAGCATTGCGCCCCTGCAGGCGATCAATATCGAGACCCGCGCGGTGCACGCCGCCGCGTTCTGGGCTCCTGCGCATGGTTTTGTCGCGTTGCGCGAGGATGTCGGCCGTCACAACGCCCTGGACAAGCTGGCCGGCGCGCTCGCGCAAGCCAAAACACCCGCGAGCGATGGCATGGTGCTGCTGACCAGCCGCGTATCCGTCGAGATGGTGCAGAAGGCCGCCGCGATGGGCGCGCCGCTGATCATTGCCGTCTCAGCGCCCACCGCGCTAGCCGTGCGCACAGCCGAACGGGCAAGCGTCACGCTCGTTGCCGTTGCCCGGGCCGACGGATTCGAAGTCTTTACCCATCCGAAACGAATCGCGGCGAGCGCGAGCGCCACGGAGGCCACGTATGTCGCCTGACCGTTTGATCTACATGGCCAACCAAATCGGCAAGTTCTTCCAAAGCCAAAGCGACGACAAGGCGGTTCCGGGTATCGCCGAACACATTAAGAAATTTTGGGATCCTCGCATGCGCCGGGCGATATTCGCTCATCTGGACGCAGGCGGCGCAGGTCTCGACCCGAACGTCCGCGAGGCGATCGAGATGCTGAAGAAAGCCTGAACCGTCAGCGCTCCTCCACCACCGCCCTGAACACCCGCCGCACATCGACCTGGGTCTCCTTCACGCGCGCCTGCAACGAGGAGAAGTCGGGCGCGTCGCCGGCGCGTGCCATCACCCGCAACAGATCTTCGCCCGCCGCATCCGGCTTGAAACGACCGCTGACGCAGAGTCGCAAGATCTGCGTGAGATCGTTGTAGAGTCGCCCGGCCGAACGCAGCACCTCCGCATCGGAGTGCAGCAAAACACCAATGCGCTCCGCATTGTCCAGCACTTTGAGCGTATTCACGTCGAGAATGTCAGGATGCTCAGCGGCATGCACAAGTTGCAGATACTGCGCGACGAAATCGATGTCTGTCAGACCTCCAGCAGCATTTTTCAGATCCCAACGATCGTCTTCACCTTTTTCCTGCGCGATGGCGCGGCGCATATCGGCGACGTCGGCGGCAATACCGACAGGCTCGCGGGACCGAGTCAGCGCGTCGCGAATGACCCGCTCGATTCGGCTACGAAACGCGGGCGACGCTGAAATCACCCTAGCCCGCGTCAGTGCCATGTGCTCCCAGCTCCAGGCCTCGTTCTCCTGATATTCTGCGAAGGAACTGATGTGCGACGCAAGTGGGCCGGCTCGGCCCGATGGACGCAGCCGCATATCGATCTCGTAGAGCACGCCATAGTTCGTCCGCGTCGTGAAAGCGCTGATTAAGCGCTGGGTGAAGCGCGCGAAATAATGCGCGCCCTGCAGAGGACGGGCGCCATCGGAATCGGGATGCTCGGGATCAAAATCATACAGCAGGATCAGGTCGAGATCAGAGGATGCCGTCATCTCGCGACTGCCAAGCCGGCCCATCGCCAGGATCGCGGTCTCCTGCCCTTTGATCTGGCCATGCTGGGCTGCGAAGCGTTCTGTCACCAAACCATGCACAGTGTGGACGATTCCCTCGGCGGCATTGGCAAAGGCGCCGCTGGCCTGCTGAGCGGACACCGTTCCGGACAGGATGCGCGTGCCGATGAGAAAGAGACTTTCTTGACCGAACAAGCGCAACCGATCGAGAAACTCTTCGTAAGAATCGGCGTCCTTCACCGTCGCCGCGAGTCGCCCGGACAATTCGCGTTGATCAGGCATCGCGCCAAAGAAACGCGGGTCGATCAGGCCGTCCATGAGCTGCGGCTGCCGCGCCAGCATGTCACCGAGACGGGGCGCCGCGCCGAGCACCAGTGCCACTAGCGCAACGAGATCGCGGTTCTGACCAAGCAGGGTGATCAACCGACCGCCGCGTTGGAGCGCTTGTAGAAAGCGGTCGAAGGCAACGACCGCCCGATCCGGTTCCTCGGCATGTGCCAAGCCATCGATCAGCGCAGGCACGAATTCGGCGAACGCATGCCGGGTAGATTCGGTTCGGAACACCCGATACTCGCCTATGAGCCAACGCTGGACAGTCTGGGCGACGGTGATCGGTTCCTTGAAGCCGAGCGTCGTCAGATGTGCGAGCAGCCGGGGATCTTCAGGTCCTACGCCATAGTCCATCTCCGGCAGTTTCGCCGTGCCAGTCGGATCGCCCTCAAACAGCTTGCTGTAATGTCCCTGAACGATGTTCAGATGCCGAAGCAGATCCCTGACAAAGGCGGGACGGTCCTGGTATCCAAGGAAGCAGGCGAAGTGCCCCACGGCCTCTGTGTCGGCCGGGAGGCTGTGGGTCTGTTCGTCAGCAATCATCTGCAAGCGGTGTTCGAGACGACGCAGGAACTGGTAGGCCGCGGTCAGCTCGTCGCGCGCCTGTGAAGTGATCCAATTGCTGGAGGCCAGGACCTCCAACGCTTCCAGAGTCGGGCGTACACGCAATTCGGCATGCCGGCCGCCCGCGATCAATTGCTGGGTCTGCGCGAAAAACTCGATCTCGCGGATGCCGCCCGGTCCTATCTTGACGTTGTGACCTTCGACGGAGATTTCGCTCTGACCGCGGTAGGTCTGCATCTGCCGCTTCATGTCGTGCACGTCGGCGAGCGCCGCAAAATCCAGATGCTTACGCCACACGAATGGCGCGAGTTCAGCGATCATGGCCTCGCCTGCCCTTAGATCGCCGGCGCAAGGCCGCGCCTTGATCATGGCAGCGCGCTCCCAGGTACGACCATCCCGCTCGTAATAATGCAACGCGGCGCCGATCGACATCGCGACCTGCGTCGAAGCAGGATCGGGCCGCAGCCGCAGATCAACCCGAAACACATAGCCATCGCTGGTACGCTGCTGCAGTAACCGCGCCAGCGCTTGCGTGATGCGTACAAAGAACGGTTGCGGTTCGATATCCCGCGCTAGCGTTGGCGCCTCCGGATCGAAGAACACGATTAGATCGATGTCGCTGGAATAGTTCAGTTCGCCTGCACCCATCTTGCCCATCGCAAACACGAAAAGGCCGCTGCTCTCTTCCGGCCTATCGTGGTCTGGCGGCGACAACCGCCCGCGAACTGCCTCCTGTCGCAACAGATAGCGCAAGGCCGATTGCACTGAGGCCACCGCCAGATCGGTGAGCGCCGCCGTGACCCGCATCACCGGCCAAACGCCTCCGATGTCACATAGCGCGATTAAGAGCGCGGCTTCCGACTTCATATGCCGGAGCACACGCATCACGTCGGTCTCGCCAGCGGCAGCAAAGATCTCATTCGACGTCGTTTCTATCAGTGCCGCAAGATGTGTCTCCGGCTCGCATCGCAAAAGTCGGATTAACCGCGATGCATCGGCGCGGATCAGGTCAAACAAATAAGGTGAATGGTCTGCAATTCCGACCAGGATTGTCTTCGCCAAAGGATAGTCGAGTAATTCGTCAAGTGCCGCCGACTGTTCCGGCTCAAGCTGGGCAAGCCAGCCTGCGAGCAGGGCACTCGCTTTGCCGGACCCTACGACGTGCGGCGCGTCAATGAATTGCGCAGCCAACTCGGAATGTTCGATTGTCCTTGCCAGTCCCACTTCAATTCCGACCCTTGTATGAGATCGGCGCGGTGTAACACGAACTCTGGGGGCGGCGCAGTACTACTTGGCCGGTTACGCCACCTTCTGCGGAACATCCTGGGTTTGCGGCGAAATCCTTTCGATTGAAGCCGTCCGTGACGGAATCGCCAAAGTCGCGACCAGTCCCGGCCGGGCGTCGCCGAGCCGGAGTTCGCCGCCGTGCAGCGTCGCCACCGCGGAAGCGAGGCTCAATCCAAGGCCCGAACCGGGCTGGGTCCGGCTCGAGTCGAGCCGGACAAAGCGTTCCACTGCATGTTTTCGGTCGGCTTCGGGAATTCCCGGACCGCGATCGGTCACGCTCAGCAGCACAATATCATCCTTACGTCGGGCTTCGATCAGGATCTGCTTGGCATCCAGGCTAACGACCGGCCCCGGTTGCGGGCCGGCCGCCGGCTGACCGTACTTGATCGCGTTTTCCACGAGGTTTGCTAGTGCCTGACTGATCAGTTCGCGGTTACCATGCAACGGCGCCGCCGCCGTCTTAAGGCGTAGGGTCATACCATCGTCTTCCGCCACCGGCTCATAGAGTTCATGGATTCCACTTGCTACGTCGGCAGCGTCGAAATTATCCATATTGCCGCGCGCTTGACCGGACTCGGCACGCGCGATCATCAACAACGCGTTGAACGTGCGGATCAGTCCGTCAGATTCCTCGATCGTCCGCTCCAGGGCGACGCGATAATCAGCCTCGCAACCGGACTTCGCGAGTGCCTCTTCCGCGCGATTTCGCAGGCGCGTCAACGGTGTCTTCAAGTCGTGGGCGATATTGTCGGAGACTTCCTTCAAGCCCATCATCAAAGCCTCGATGCGCTCCAACATGGCATTGAGGTTTTCCGCCAGACGATCGAGTTCGTCACCACTGCGGCCGACCGGCAACCGTCCACTGAGATCGCCCGCCATGATGCGTTGGGTTGTGCCAGTCATGGCGTCGATCCGTCGCAACACGCGCCGCGCGACGAAGATACCGCCACCGATTCCCAGCACCACCACGACGAGGAGTGACCATTGCGCCGCCTGAGCAACGATGCCGAATAGGCGCCTTCGTTCCTCCAGGTCGCGCCCGATTAAGAGCCGAAAGCCGCCACTCAACTGAGTCACATTGACCAACGCGCGATGTGTTGCGGTGTCCTGCTCGTCGAGCCGGCGGTAGGCGGTCTCGATCCAACCGGTGCTCGCCATCACACCCGGCATCAGCGAGCCTACATTGCCGGCAATGGCCTGCCCGGTCGGCGTCGTCACGAGATAAAGATTGGCACCGGGTCGCAGTGCGCGACTCTCAACCGTGAAGACCAGGCCACGCAGGCCGCGGCTAGTGTAGATGTCGGTCACTTCGCTGATCTCGCCGTTGACAGTGGTGGTGATCTGCTCGGTGATCAGCCGACGCGTATTCCAGGCGAAATAGCCAAGAAGCGAGGCAGCAAAAAGCGCAAACAAAAACAGGTAGACCAGCGTCAGGCGAAACGCCGTGGTTCGGATCAGCTTACCGAATGCCGTCACGGATCATGTATCCCGCGCCGCGAATTGTATGAAGCAGCGGCCGCTCAAACCCCTTGTCGATTTTGGACCGCAGCCGCGAAATGTGCACGTCAATCACATTGGTCTGCGGATCGAAGTGATAGTCCCAGACATTTTCCAGCAGCATGGTCCGCGTCACCACCTGCCCTGCGTGTTTCATTAGGTATTCCAGGAGGCGGAACTCCCGTGGCTGAAGCGTCAGTTCGTCTTTCCCTCGGGCCACCCTGTGCGACAGACGATCGAGTTCGAGGTCGCCGACGCGATAGGTCGTCTCTTCGGCCGGGCCGACATTGCGGCGGGAGAGAACCTCAACGCGCGCCAAGAGTTCGGCAAATGAATAGGGTTTGGGTAGATAGTCATCGCCGCCCGCACGCAAACCCTTGATCCGGTCATCGACCTGCCCGAGCGCCGAGAGAATCAGAACCGGCGTCCGATTGCTCTTCTCCCGGAGGGCGCCGATCACAGATAGCCCGTCGCGCCTCGGCAGCATCCGGTCGACTACTAACACGTCGTAATCGCCACTCTCTGCCATCGCCAGCCCCTCCTCGCCATCGCTGGCGAGATCGGCTACATGACCGACTTCGCGGAACGCCTTGACCAGATAGTCGGCGGACTCGCGGTCATCTTCGATGATCAACAGGCGCATCTCGGGGGCGGTTGCGGTCAAGTGGGGCAGCTTTCCTTCACCATGGCGCGGCCGGCAACTTCACGCAAGGCGACCTTCGCCATTGGATTAACTCAAAGGGGGGCGGTGAGGCTGGGGGACCTCACCGCCCTTAGATCCTCCCGACGGAGGGGGGCGTTTTCCGCCGGAAGGTAGCTGGCGGGAGCGGACTTTCGTCCGCTCCCCGGAAAGAGCCGTCGGCGGGGGCGACTGATGCCGGCGACACCCTCCATCTCGTCGATCCTTAGCCTTTCGCGAGCGGCACCGCGACGAAGCGTGATTGCCCGCCGCTCTTGACGCGCATCAGGACGCTGTTCTTGTTATCGCTGCGGGCGGAGCTGATTGCATCTCGCACGTCGCCTGCCGAGGCTACAGTCTTTCCGGCAACCTCAAGAATGACGTCGCCTTCCTTGAAGCCGCGTTCAGCTGCCGCGCTCTTTGGATCCACCTCGGTAACAACGACACCTTCCTTGCCGGCGCCGGCCACGCTGTTAGCGGGCGCGACGGTCAAACCTAGCTTCGGAACGTCAGTGCCGCGAGTCACGCCGCCACGGTCACTATTGTCATTGTCAGCTTTGGCTTCGACCGTGTTTGGCAACTGACCCAGTGCGAGGTTAACAACCTTGTCTTGGCCCTTATGCAGCACGTTCAACTTGACCGCGGTACCTGGCGCAATACTACCGATGGTGCGGGCGAGCTCGCGAGCATCCTTGACCGCCTCGCCATTGACCGAGGTGATTACGTCGCCGGATTCGATCCCAGCCTTGGCAGCGGGTCCGTTGGACTGGGGCTCGGCCACCAGCGCGCCTTCGGCCTTCTTCATACCAAGGCTATCGGCGATGTCCTGGGTAACCGGCTGAATCTGCACGCCGATCCAGCCACGGCTGACAGAGCCCTTGTCCTTGAGCTGCGCCACAACATTTTTGACTGTTTGAGCGGGGATCGAGAAAGCAATTCCGACGCTGCCGCCTGAGGGCGAGTAGATCGCAGTATTCACGCCGACAACATCTCCTTCCGTGCTGAAGGCCGGGCCGCCCGAGTTGCCCTTATTCACGGGCGCGTCGATCTGAATAAAATCGTCATACGGCCCGTTGCCGATGTCGCGGCCCATCGCCGAGACAATCCCGGCCGTTACCGTACCACCAAGACCGAACGGGTTACCGACAGCAAGCACCCAATCGCCAATTCGAGGCTTGCCGTCAGACAGCTTGGCGAACGGGAAGTCGCTGCTGCCTTCCACCTTGATCAAGGCAAGGTCGGTGCGCTGATCGGTGCCGATAACCTTGGCGGTATAGGTCTTGCCGTTGTCCGTCGTCACCTCAACCTTACTAGCGCCGTCGACCACGTGATTGTTAGTGACGGCATAGCCGTCAGCCGAAATGAAGAAACCCGAGCCCTGGCCCGTAATCACGCGACCACGGCCGCCGCGCATGCCAGGCGGCATGCCATCCGGTCCGCCAAAGCGGCGGAAAAAGCGCTCCATGGGAGAACCGGGCTGGAACGGCGAGTCGTCGTCGCTATCGTCCTTGGCGACTTTCTCGTTGATGTTAACCTTTACCGAAATGACCGACGGTTTCACGTGCTCAACAATGTCGGCAAATCCGACCGGCTGCGCGACCTTCCGTACCTCGTTGTCGACCTGTGCGTGCGCCGGGCTCGAGAAGACGTTGACCGGACCGTTCGACGGCGCAAAGCCGTAAACGGCGACACCAAGTCCGGCGACAACAGAAGCCATCAGCGCGAATTTGCGGGCAGACAACAACGAGCGGCGAGGTCCACGATTGGGTTGCAAGGACGAAAGATCGGTCGGACAGTCGGTCATAAAGTTCTCTCCAAGAGCCTGAATTCCGCGGCGCGTCGGAAGCACCTTTTCAAATCTGAACATGGGGGCTGCTGCCTTACAGCACGCTGGCGGCGGAGTTAAACTTTTGTAATAAAGCGGCCAATGGATGCGGCAGTTTATCGCAGGGAGAACAACGGGTTAGCCAGTTGGCCTTTCGGGCATGAATCGAAATCGGCTGGTCGTTCGCCCCATTTCTTTGCGTGAGCGATTATCCTGTTCGCCTAACAGTGTTTTTCACGGCGGCCGCCGCCGACCCAGGCTATCCGGCCAATGCCTAAAGCGTTTCCTGGGGCGCGTCCTGCGCCGTTATTTGCCTCAGCTGCGCCTCCTCCTCCGCCGTTAGCGGGGAACTCTCCCCCTCCTGCCCGACCTTCCCACGGCGTTTAAAATGCATCCAGAGGGCCAACCCGCCCCCCAGCAGCGCCAGCGGGGGCATCGACCAGAGCAGTAACGTCTGGCGCTCGAAACGCGGCTTGAGCAGGACAAACTCGCCATAACGTGCCACCAAAAAATCGAGCACCTGGGAGTTGCTATCTCCGGCCGCGATTCTTTCGCGCACCAGCAGGCGCAGGTCGCGCGCTAACGGCGCCTCCGAATCGTCGATCGACTGATTTTGGCAAACCATGCAGCGCAACTCGCGCGACAAATCTCGCGCGCGCGCTTCCTTCGCGGGATCGTTCATGATCTCGTCAGGCTGTACGGCGTGGGCGGAAGACACGCCGAGAACTGCTGCAAAACCGAGCGCCATCAGAATCAGCTTCATCGGGTCACTCCGCCGCCTGCAAGCCGCGCACCGCTTTCGCGGGCTTGGGTGCACCAACGCGCAACCGCCGATCCGACAATGAAAATATGCCGCCGAAGGCCATCATGACCGGGCCGAACCAGATCAGGAGCACCAGCGGTTTGTGATAGACGCGCACCCCGATGCCACCGTTCGGAGTCGGGTCGCCGAGCGAAATATACAACTGGCTCACACCGCGACTTAGAAGCGCAGCCTCCGTGGTCCCCATACCGCCGCGCGTAGTGAAATTGCGCTTGGACGGGGTCATCTCGCTCAGCTTTTGACCGTCGAGGCTGACCGCGAAGGATGCGATCAACTCGCGATAATTCGGCCCCTCCCGCTGCGTCAAGCCGTCCATCCTCAACTCATAACCGGCGATTTTTGTCGTATCCCCTTCCTTCATCGTACCGATATATTCGCTATTCCAAGTCGTCTCGCAGACGATCCCGATTAGCGCGACGCCGATACCGGCATGCGCGAACGCTGTGCCCCAAGCCGAACGAGGCAATCCGCGTGCGCGCCGCAGCACGACGGCGAAGGGATTGCGAAACAGCCCGATCCGCTCCGCGAGGTCGATGAGCGCACCGGTGACGACAAAGACCGCAAGTGCAATGGCAAGCGGCGCAAGCGCACTGCCTCCGCGGGCCCAAGCCCAAGTCACAGCGAGCGTGACCAGGGCCACCACGCCCGCAGCGAGCAGGCGTTGCGCCGCGCCCAACAGATCGCCACGCTTCCAGGCCAACATCGGCCCGAACGGCACGGCGATCATCAGCGGTACGAACAGCGGCGCGAAGGTTAGATTGAAGAACGGTGCACCGACCGAGATTTTGTCACCTGTTACGACTTCCAGCGCCAGCGGATAAAGCGTGCCGATGAACACGGTCGCGCAGGCCGTGGTCAGGAACAGGTTGTTGAGAACCAACGCCCCCTCGCGCGAGATCGGCGCGAACAGTCCACCCTGCTTGAGCGCCGACGCCCGCCACGCGAACAGCATGAGGCTGCCACCGATGAAAACGCAGAGGATCAAAAGGATGAACACGCCGCGCGTCGGATCAGTGGCGAAAGCATGCACCGATGTCAGCACGCCCGAACGCACCAGGAAAGTACCGAGCAACGACAGTGAGAAGGTCAGGATTGACAGCAGGATAGTCCAGACCTTCAGCGCATTGCGCTTCTCCATGACCAGTGCGGAATGCAACAACGCGGTGCCCGCGAGCCACGGCATCAGCGAGGCGTTTTCGACCGGATCCCAGAACCACCAGCCACCCCAGCCCAACTCGTAGTAAGCCCAGTAAGAGCCCATCGCGATGCCGAGTGTTAGAAATATCCAGGCGACGAGAGTCCAAGGCCGCACCCAGCGCGCCCATGCCGCGTCGATGCGGCCCTCGATTAGCGCGGCAATCGCAAACGAGAACGAAATCGAGAAACCGACATAGCCGAGATAGAGCATCGGAGGATGCACGGCGAGGCCGATGTCCTGCAACACGGGATTCAGGTCCCTGCCCTCGATCGGCGGATTGGGTATACGCAGGAACGGATTTGAGGTCATCAGGATGAAAAGATAGAAGGCGCTGGCGACCCAGGCCTGTACCGAGAGCACGCGGGCGCGCAACGACAGCGGCAAATTGCTGCCGAACGCTGCGACAAGCCCGCCGAACAAAGCGAGAATCGACACCCAAAGGAGCATCGAGCCCTCGTGATTGCCCCACACGCCGGTGATCTTGTAGATCAGCGGCTTCAGCGAGTGCGAGTTCTCGAACACGTTCACAACAGAAAAGTCCGAAGTGATATGTAGGGTCACGAGCGCTATAAACGACAAGCCAACAAATAGGAGCTGTGCGAGGGCGCTTGAGCGCGCGACACTCATCAGAGCGGGATCGTGCAAACGCGCGCCGAGCAGCGGTATGGTGGACTGAATCAGTGCCAGCCCGAGTGCGAGCACCAGCGCATAGTGTCCAGCTTCCGCAATCATCGCACTCCCCCCGGCGCCGTAGTACCTTGCGAAGCAACTGTGTCGCTAGCCGCTTTGGCACCGTAGTCATCTTTCCAATGCCCCTGCTTCTTCAGGGCGTCAGCGACGTCCTTTGGCATATAGGTCTCGTCATGCTTGGCGAGCACCGTGTCGGCCTTAAAAACGCCGGCAGCATCAAGCGCCCCTTCGGCGACGATGCCCTGCCCTTCGCGGAACAGGTCCGGCAGAATTCCTTTATATGCGACAGGCAGTTTCGCGTTGTTGTCCGCGACCTCAAATGTGATCGCGAGGTTGTCGCCACGCTTGAGCGAGCCCGGTTGGACTAGCCCACCGAGCCGAAACCGCCTTCCCGGTAGGATATGTTGCTCGGAGACCATGGTCGGGGTCGAGAAAAATACGATGGAATCGCGCAATGCATTGAGCACGAGCCCTGCAGCGAGGGCGAGCACGCCAAGCGAGCATCCAATCATCGTCAATCGCCGTTGTTTGCGCGTCATATCCGGCCCTTTGTCCGTACTCATCCATCAAGCTCGAGATCCTTCAGGCCTTCGTTGAGCTGCCGCAAGTGCGCAGCATCATTCCCGACGGCCTGACGCGCATCGGATAGCGCACCCTTTGCCTTCTCGCGGTCGCCCATCACGACA
>Ga0207693_10001053_pt1 | contig 24674 bp, 25 predicted proteins | sample LARL81metaG_FD_184347 | JGI IMG/M metagenome (GOLD analysis project Ga0207693, IMG submission 184347) | Corn, switchgrass and miscanthus rhizosphere microbial communities from Kellogg Biological Station, Michigan, USA - LAR L8-1 metaG... | ecosystem: Host-associated > Plants > Roots >... | reverse complement strand
CATGAGCCGCGCCACGAAGCGGAAGAAGACGCCTTGCTTGGCCGTCAAGTCGGCTCCAAGAAGGCCATTGAACAGGTAATCAAACGTCTGAATGACACCAGCGACGACTTGTTCTTTGGTCGCTTCGTCGTAACGACCCAGCCGGTCGCGATTGACGTCGAAGATGTTGAGTGCCGGGGGGTGATGAATGTCGCGCGGGCTGATCATAATCAGGCGGTCGGCCAGCTTTCCGCCGTTCGGATCGAACAGTTCCAATTTAGACAGCTTGCTGATGAGGTCAGTCTGGCTGTCGACGATCACGAGCGCCGGGGGATCGTCCGATTGCAGGTCATGCAGTATGAGGTGTTGCAAGAGCTGCGTCTTGCCCGCGCCGCTGCCTCCCACCACGTGCATATGGCTGAAGCGCTGTTCATAGGAGAGCTTCAGTGGAACGGGAATGTTCAAATACTCCAGAAACGGCGTGCCCGCGAAGTACGTGTCTGCCAGTTCGAGAATCGGCTTTTCGAGATCCATCGCATGTTTCAGACCTTTGTGATTGCTGTGCGGAACCACGTTTGAGGCCTGACAGAGATTGGCGTAGCACCGCTCGCGCAAGTTGGTGAACAGGCCATGATCGATGAACTTCGCATCGCACAAGATTTCGTAGACCCGGTCGATGACGAGTCTCGGCTCATTCAAAGTGTTGCCGAGCGGCACCACGAACGGTGAGGGGCCCAACGTGAGCGGTAGGCCGTAGGTCAGGACTTCCATGATCCGCGCCGCGCCGTCTTGGAAAAGCGAAACCATGCGGGCTTCATGCGCATGGAAATATTGTTTTGCTCTAAGAAAGCGGCGGAGATCGACCTGCTCCTTCAGGGTCAGATGGGCAATATCCCACTGGATGTCGGGGAATTGGAAGAATGTCTGTTCTTCTCGCGTGATCTTCTGCAGCAACCAGGAGAACGCGCCGAGAAGACCCTCCGGCAGCACGTCGGCATAGCTGGCGTAGAGATCGCGACCGATTTGATAGGTCGCGCGGTCACCCGAAAAGGACGACTGCGCGTGAAGACGCTGGACCTCCTGATAGAGCGCGCGCGTTTCGTCGAGGTCCAGTGCGCGCTCGTCCGTAAACCGCCGCAGAAAAGGCGTGAAAACGGAGGGGCGCTCAGCCTCCATAGCACCGCGACAGCATGATGAGGAACAGGAACCCACCAACGCCCCACGCGAGCCATTTGATGTGGCGTGGCTGTTCCAGCCAGTGCATCACATGGTCGGAGAGTGGCGCCTCTGCGGTGGGGGGCGCCAGGAGTGCTGGCGGCTGTGACGTGGTACCTGGCGCCGCTAGGGCGAAGAGCGCCTGCGCATTTTCTCGGACTTCCATCTGTTCGCCGTTGGCATAGTCGATCAGAATTTCACTGCCGTTGAACGTTGCCGCTGCTGCGAGATAGCCCGTGACCTTTCGGCCAGCTTCCTTGATGGTCTCTTCGGCTTGGAGCAACTCCTCAAGGTCCTTGCACTCGATGTGATGGCCACGACCCAGGCTGGCAATCGAAATATTCAAATTCAATTTGGCCAGCGCGAGTGACACGGCACCTCTGGCAAGTCCGGACGCCTTTTCCGACAGACTACGGCTCTCGATGCGATCGAGCTGCGCGCTCATGTTCGCGGCGTGTCGCTGTGCGGCCTGGCTGCTGTAGATGATCTCCTTTCCGATTCGATACTTCTCAATGTTTGCCCGTTCCTCTTCTGTGTAGGCGGCACGAACATCCAGGCAAAAGATGATGGTGGATCCGGAAATTCCACCTTCCCGTTGGGACCTTTGAATCTTCAATTGCATATGGTGCCCCGCAATTTTTTTACTGGGCACACCGCGCGCGCCGTTGTGCCCGCGACGGGCGCAGAAGGAAGTTCGACGCTCTTAAGTCGGTGCGACTCGTAGCAAGACGCCGCCCATAAGCACTTGTTGGCAAAGGGGAATTCGGCGCCAGGTCGGTGGCGCGAGGGGGATGCAGTATCGCCCTCTGCATCGCCATCTTGATCGCCATCAAGATCTACAGCGGCGGCGCACGGTCCGCGCTCACGCCGTTCGGATCGCGCGCGCGTCCGACCGGTCACATTTTGGATGTCGTGAATGTGCAGCGACACGAACGATTCCCCTGAAGTGAATCATTTCATCGCTCGGTTCGATTTTGAAGCGTATGGGAAACAAACGAATAATCGTTCGACCAAATGAGGACATGAGAAAGAAGATTTCGACCTCAATGTCGTCGCCATGGGCGCTGATATGAGAAAATCATGAGACAGAAAAAGGGGGACTGGTCGCGAACCAGTCCCCCCCACTAACCCTTCAAAGGGAAGAGTTGTCTTCTCTGCTCGCATCTCGACTGGCGATGCGCTCGTCGATCCAGGTTTCCACTTCCGACATCACCCACGCAACCCGATTTTGACCGAGCACAATCCGCTTGGGAAAACGACCGGCGGCTTCGAGACGCGCTATGTGTTGTGGCGAATATGGAATTCCCAAAATCGCTTTCAGCTCCTTCTTTGAAACGATCTGCTTCGGATGCTGACTCATCGAACACTCCCTAAAGAGGGAGCGTCGACGCCCCAGTTGCACAAGCCGCACCTGTGGGCTGCTTAAGCCTAGTGAGTGATTGTTCTTCCGTCGAGACGGGCGCCACAGCTCTTTTGGCCCGATTTTTTCATTCCTTTCGACCGAACGCGATTCGGTCGAAATATTCTTCCGCCATTTCAAAAAAAAGTCCCGGCAACAGCCGGGACTCTCTCATCAACAGACAGACGATCGTTGCTGCTCGGTGTGTCTCTTGCGCGTCAGGAGTCGGGAGGCCGCTGCCGAGCAGAGCGCCCTGACGACACGAGCGCCGCGTCTCATATGTCCGAGCTGTCGGGAGCATTGGTCTGCGCGGCGCGCTGGATGAGATAGTCGTGCGCTTCTTGGGCGGCGCTCGCGGCGGTGAAGATGGCGCGGCTATCGCTTTTGAGCACCTTCAGCCAGCTGCCGAGATAGGCGGCGTGATCCTGCCGCGGCTCTGCGGTGATGCCGAGCCACGAGCAGAGAAACGCCGACCCGAGCTCGGCGACCAACTCCTCCCTGGCGTAAGCTTCGTCACCGAAGCGCTTGCCATAGTCGCGCTTGAGACGGTGCTCGGCGCCAGTCCAGTGGGTGAGTTCGTGGAGCAAAACACCGTAATAGCTCTCTGCCGCCGTGCTCGTCGTGCTTGCGATAAACGATTCCCATTTCGGCATCTCGATCATGTCCGCTGTGCGGCGATAGCACGCCATGGGGTGGCCGTGCTCGATCCTGGCTCCGATCGCCTCGACGAACGCCTCTGCGTCCTCGATTCGCTCGAGCTGGTTCGACGGTTCCGGCCCGCGCGGCTCATAACCATCACATTGCGCTGCATTGAACACCCAGGACGGCTTTGCATAGTAGCGGCGTTCGATGCGCTGGTCGGGATCGGTCTCGTCGAGCGCGGACTTCTCGATCTGCTTGTAGAAGATAATGAGCGTGCCCTGCTCACCGTGACGCACCTGGGCGTCGATGGATTGCCACTGCTTGTAGCTTGCCCATTCGCCCGTCGGAAAATTCCTTGCAAAGGCTGCGATCCATAGCGACAGCACATTGACGCCCCGATAGGCGGCGTAAGTCGTGGCGTTCATGGGAAGACCGATGGGCTTACCCGTGTGCCATGGCATTTGGAAGGTTCCGACGCCGGCCTCGATCGCGTCGACGATCGTCTTGGTGATGGCCTCATAGAGGCTGCGTTTGGGTTGTGATGAACCTTGATCTGGCATGATGCTCTCCTGCGCTTGGCGGGAGCGTCCGAACGATTTCGGACGCTCCCGGACGCGCGGGAGCGAGCGGTGTCATGCCGGGTTCTGGAGCTGCGTGTAGTAGGTCAGGACGCAGGCCGCGGCGCAGAACAGGCCCATCTCATGCTGCTCGCCGATCCAGATCTTGCGGGGTCCTTTCCAACGATCGCGCAGAACACTGACGCGATTGGCGACTGCCGCGGCGATTTCCTCCCGCGTCTGTGCGCCGGCGAAGGACTGCTGGATCTGGTCGCGGGTGTACACGTGAATCTGGATCGCCTTGGCTCGCTTGACGATCGCGTTGAAAAGACGCTTGACGCGCGAAGAACGGCCCTTGGTGGGACCTTTTGCCGGCGACTCGAGCACCAGCACGCGGGGTTTGTATGTCGTAAGCAGTGCCTCGATGCGCATAAGAATTCTGGCGTTCTTGTCACCTGACATCTCGGCGGCGCCCCAATCCACCGGCGCATCTGGGCCGGCGAAGACGATCCAGCCAAAGCCGCGCGACGTCGGATGAAGACCCAGCACCAGAGCGGGCTTGGGCGTCATGGCGGGGAATGTTGTGACAGCCGGCTGATAAGGGCAGCGAGATAGTGGGCCGCGCTCTGGCGCGCCGGATCGTCTACGATCGCGTCGTGGAGCTTGCGCGCGCGCACCAGCACGTCGTGCTCGACGGGCCAGACCAGTTGCGGGAACAACTGGTCGACGGGAACATCGAGCGCGAGCGCGCAGGCAATGGCGACGTCAAGTCCGGGTCGCCTGGCGCCCAGCTCCACATCGGAAAACGCATGCTGCGAGCCGAGACCGACAATGGCCGCGAGCTCTCGCTGCGCGAGAGCGGCGGACTTGCGATATTGACGCATTCGGCTGAGGTCGGTGGCCATAGGCTGCTGCCCCCTAATGGTCGCAGCTGACCCCATCGTCCCTCTATGCGCGAGAACATCGCTGGCGGCGATGCCCTTGAGGGTCAGCTGAATCCCGGCGTCGCGCTTTGAGGCGGCGCCGTATCCGGCCCTCGGACGTTCGTGTTTCGTGGAATCGCCTTGGCGCTGAGCGCGCTTTTTGGCACGCCAACCGTACCATTGCTCTTGGAAATCGGCAAGGAACGCGCCCGCAGCACGCGGCCCACGTCGCGCGGCGAGATGGTCTCGCCAATCTCGTCTTGATTGACGCGTTCGGTGAGTTCTTTGAGCGCGATGAAGTTGCGCGCATCGCTGCGCACAAATTCCGCAAGCACCGCAAGGGTGCGCGCCTCGAAGCTCGCGGCCCGTGCGGCCGCGATCTGCACCTGGCGCGCCCGCAGCATCGTTCCGATCTCATCGCGCAGATCTGTGTCGTCGACCAGCGCCAAGAGCGACGAGCCCATCTGGTTGAGTCTCGGATCGATACCCGCAATGAGGCGCGACGGGTCGCTCCGGATCGCAAAGAAGTTCGTGAGCCGATAATGCAACAAGCGATTTCGCAGGTGAAGCGCGTCCTGTTTCAGAGCGTTCGGCAACTGAATGGGAACATCGGCGCGCAACGCTCTCTGTCCCATCTCCTCCGTCAGGAAGCGGCTCTCCAGCGCCTGATCGCGGAAGCTGCCGCGCATGGCGACGATCTTGGGGCCGAAGACCGTGAAGGCGGCGGGATTGAACTCCTTGTTCTGGTTCTGCAACGTGCGCAGGACGGGCAATCCCTTGACCGATCCGTTGTTGAGAATCTTCACGAGGTCCGCCGTCCTGTCGGAAAAGTGCAGGTCCGCCTCATCGAGAATAAGCGTCCCGCCGAAGCGATCGAGCGTGTGGAAAATGGGCGATACGGTCGAGGCCGCCGAAGCAAAGAAGCCTTTGTAGACGATCGATCCCAACGCCAGGAGCGCACGCGTCTTGCCAGTCCCGAAGTCGCCTTTGAAGCGGATGTACGGCACCTCCCCGAAAGCGTCGTATACCCAGCTCAGGAGCACATAGTGCGCCGCGACGCGCTCGAACGGCGGTGACAAGTCCACATAGCGGTGAAGATAGGCCTCGATGTCGGCGAGCGTCTGCTCCTTGCCCCCATGAGCAACTGGTTTCGATGGCAGGAGGACGCAATCGTGGCGAATGAGGTTGTTGGTCGGCGCGTAGGGCACCAGGCGCTCGCCCGTCTCAAGGTCCAGAGTTTGCTCGATCGTCCAGTCTTGGCCGCGCGCCACCACCAGGTTCGTCGTTCGCGCGCTCGCATCGTAAACGAGCTCGATGAGCGTCTCGCCGTCAACGCGCGAGACGGTCGGCACGATGCGCTTTTCGTTTGGTGGGTCCTCCATGAAACAACAGTCTGACAGTGCGATGCGAGCTCGCCTATGCGCGTAAGGATCGCCTTGCGCGATGTCTTCGCGCCTTCTCCCATGCCGAGTCGCAGGGGTCGCGATCTGTCGAGTGACAAGATCAAGCCAGTCGAGCCGTCATGGCAGACATCAGCCCTTCAACGGGTGGACGATGCAGTCCGATCCCCGTGTCGGGTCCGCCGAGCGACAAAATGATGACGCGCTCGACGGCCGCGCCATCCCTCAAATAGGGGGTAGCGCCCCATGGCTCGCCGTTTACATTGCTGCCTGCCTTGATGGCCAAGGACTTGACGGGCCGGGGCCACGGATGCCGGGAATGGATTAGGGGAAAGCCTTCATGACAAAGATCTGGACCATCGCCGGCGTTGCAGGTTCCTTTTTGCTTCTCGCAGGCTGCGGCAGCCTTGCCAACTTCAACTCCCTAAATCGCGAATTCAAACTGACAGACGGACGTAGTCACTTCGTCGATGCATCCGCACGCGGCGTCTATGTCGGAACGAACGCCGGTGTGAATGACAAGGCTCCTGGCGGCACCTTTCTGTGCACCGACCCCAGTCCCGACGCTGTGACCTCCTACAACGCGACCGTTGCCGCCGCACTTCAGACAAAGGCCGGCACGTCAGGCAACATCAATGCGTCGGACGCGGCATCGGCGGCAGCCATCGGCGTGCGAACCGTCGGTATCGAGGGGCTGCGCGATTTCAGCAGCGAGCTTTGCCTGGCTGAGTTCAGTGGGCGAATTGACAGATGGCGCGCCGATATCGACTTCAATCAGCAACAGCGCTTCATGTTTGGGCTGTTGGCCATCGAGGAGCTGGCGAATTCTGCCAGCCCGGCGGCCGCGGGGCAGAAGCCGAACCCTGGCGACGGCGGTTCCAAATCGGGCGACACGCCTCCGCCGAACCCCAAAGACCCCAAGACCGCCAAGAGCGCTGCCAGCACCCTCGTTGCGCCGGGCCAGCAGGCGCTGGTCATTCCGGCAGCCTATGAGCTTGCGGCAAGCGCAGCGCCGGCATCGAAATCGCCGGCCGCAAAACCGCCGGCCAAAAAAACCGTCAAGCCAAAAACACAAAAGTCTGATCAGACGGGCACGCCAAGCTCAGAGACGGCCACGAGTCCCGCCGCCGTGGTTGGGAGCATTGCGCAGGAACTCTTGTCCGAAGATTATACGCTCTCGGTCTGTGCCACTTATTTCGCCGACAATATCAAAGACAATCCGACATTCATGGCGGCCACCGGAAATCCGACAACCGATCTTTGTCGGAGCATCATCTCGCAAGCGCAGGAATATGATGATGCCGCGCGACAGGTCAACGTCGCATACGTGCAATATTGTCTCGCTCCAACGTCATTCCACGCCAACAAGGAGTTCTGCAAATCCCTGGGCGCACAGATCGACGCGGAGCCTACCCCAGGCCGGCTCAAGACGGCGGAGACTCCAGTTGGTCGCGGCGGCAAACTACAGCAGCTGTACATATTGAAGCTCGATCATGTGGCACCGAACGAGCTTTCGACTCCGCCGCCGCCCGCTGACAGCGCTCCTCCAGTGAAACAATAGCGAGGACTCATCAGGACGAATTGCGGTCAGACCTCTATCGCTCGATAATGGCCCAGCCTGGTCGTTCGGTGTCTTTCATAAGGAATCGACACAATGCACCGGGATGGTGATTTACGCCACAAGGTGCGGTCCGTCCAACCTGGCACGAAGATTACTCACCTTGCTTCGTCAGAAGTGACCCTTTCGAACTCCGCTAGTCCTTTCAACCGAAAGCACTCCATATGTTGGTCGCTCGCGGTTGTCGTTGAAGTATTTTCCCCTAACGCGACCCTCGGTCGGAAATACCTCAAGCTGGGCAAAGCCATCGTGCGCTCTCATATCTGTGTCCGATGTCACAGTCTGAGGTATATTCCGGTATGCGTACACGAGGACATCGTTTCCGCGGTCATTCTTCCCAATGTCTGCGATCAAACTCGCAGAAGCCGACCGCTCAGTGAAAACCCGGACTTGCACGCTTAGAAGTGTCTGCTCAATTTCGAGAACGATCGGATATTTAGCACCATCGTAACTACTCTCGACATTTCCTTCATATCGTCCATTCAAGTCGGGACGACTGTGCAGATAAGGAATTCCTGGTATCCGCCAAATGAACATTTCGTAGATCCAGAACAGCAAGCCTCCGATCGCCATCGCGGTAGGGGCTTCGACAATTCTATACGTCACCAGGTTCGACAGTGGCGGCCCGAGATATGACAGCAACTGCCCCAGCCAAACCGCGATCGCGGTGGCAGGTAGCGCGACTACCAAAACGAACAAAGCGTAAAACTCAAAACCGAGTCGCTGAAACTTCATCGATCAAAATCCGAGCGCGCGTCGCCAGCTACTTTCCGCGGCTGTCCTTGTGGTTGCGTTGTATGCATCTAGTGCGTGGTTCACTGATAGTCCTAATGCCTCCCCAAAGGTCTTAAGACCGGTCGAGTCCCAGTTCGACATAATATCTTCCGAGCCGCACACGCTTGGAACTTGCACTGTCGAACCTGACATGTGGGGAGCAAGTCGAGTTCTGATCACATTCGCAGCCAGGATGAAAGCTGCCGGGTAATCACCGACAAACGTGTCATTTGGCACGCCATGCAGAAGTGCTTCCAGCTTGAAAGAGGAGACTATGGATTTATCTCCTCCGAAGTGATTCTGCGCCCAATTCTTGAACATGCGCACGATTGGCTTGTAATTGGAGCTTGTCGCCTGATGCTTCGCGACGCTGTTCAGGTAATGCGTGCGTGGCCGGTTTATGATTTCAAGGCCGCGCTTGTTTGAATAGATGGCGATGGGGTCTTGCTTCGAATCAGTCCCGATAAGGACGGCCGGAACGACGTCGGCGTCAAAGGCTCCGCGAACCTTGATGCACTTGTCATCGCGTGTAACGGTCCAGCTCGAATATGTCCGTTGTGTTCGAAGTCTCTGCTCGATCTCGGAGAAAATCGTATCCCAGGCGACCCACGACGAAACCGGTTGCGATGAAAAGACGCCGCTAAAGGTCGTGAGCCTGATCGCAACGATGTCGACGTCATTTATGTCTGAAGTTGCCGTATCATTCTTATACGATCCCTGCAGAAACGTTTCGTGCGTGGAACCCAATAGCCCCTGAATGAAAGTTTGCATGTTGGAGACTTCCGTCACCTTTGTTGCGGAAGGACCAGCGGTCAAGAAGTCGATAAGATTTGCGGGGATGAGATGCGCCACAGCACAACAATACTCCTCAGCTTAAATCCTCGCAAAGTAAGAGCATCGGCCGGCTCCGTCATACGGCGCGGCTTTGTTTACTGCCAGCCGCGCCTAACCGAACCGCCGGTGCTCACCTCGAGGTTTTGGGGATGTGGGGACGTGGGGACGAGATGTGGTCCATGGCCTCTCCCCTGTCTCACCCGCTCTGTCGGCTATCTTCTTCAATGTATCGAATATACGTTCAATTCGAACATCACTCCGACAATGCGCACCGTATTGAGGATCACAGGTTTCTGCGATCTCTTTGTAGGGAGTTCGCAGCGTAAACGTTGGGGATTTACGCGATACCGAGAATTTCGAACAGACGATTTCGACCAATTCGCGTTTTTCGTCGTTGTCGAGCGTATCGTAGCGCAGAAGCTGACTATTCGTGTTTTCGAACTCTTCGAACAGCTGCTCGAGGGGTGAGCGCCCGTCAGCGCTGCTCATCTGGTCGAGTAGCCCTTGGCGCTCCATGAGGAGCTCATCCTTGCGTGCGGTGTACGCCGCGCGGTCGATTGTGCGGTCGAGTAGGAGATCCATGAGACGCCTCATCTGGTCCTCGATCTTGTCGAGCCGCAGCTTGAGAGAATGCTTCAGCCGGCCTTTGTCCGCTCCCTCCTCTCGGCTCGCTTTCTCGACGAGACCTCTCAGGCACTCAATCCCACCGGCACCCCATGGGTGACTTCTCGTCCCCACGTCCCCACGTCCCCCGTTTTCGGGGACCTTCCAAGGGCGAGGGTTGCTCCCTGATTCCCGATCTCCCTGAAGGGGGAGCCGTATCTGGTCGAGGTGATCGCGAACGACCTCCTCAAGAGCCGCTTCGGTCCAGGAAGTGCCGTGGCAGGTTCGGCCGTGACAACGGTAGTAGGTGAAGGACGTGCGGTGGTTTTCGCCCGTGAGCGTCCGAGTGCCGCAACTTTCGCAGTGGACCATCTGCCGGAAGAGGAACAGATGTTTCCTGGCCTTGGGCACCGTCTTGCCGCGCACGATGGATTGCACCCTCTCAAAAAGCGCTTTGGAGATGAGCGGCTCGTGAATACCCGGGAATGCTTCGTCGAGCGTTTTGAGGCGGAGGATGCCGCAATAGAAGGGATTGCGGAACGCGCGCGTGAACGCGTCATACGCCAGCGGCTTGCCGCCCTTGGTCGAAAGACCGAGCGCGTGCATCTCGTGGCGTAACGCCTCGAACCCGACGGTGTTGGTCGCGTATCGCTCGAACATGTACTTGACCAAGGGACCCTTCACGGGATCAATCGTCTTGGGTTTTCCCTTGCCGTTGTCGAGGTATCCCAGAGGTGCGGTCCAGGGATAAAGGCCCTGCTTCACGCGGCCATACATCCCCTTCTTCACTTCGCTGCTGAGATTGATGCTGAAGTCGGTTGCGAGCAGAGCCTGGAAGTTGCCCATGAGAAGACCGCCACGGCTCTTGAGATCAATATTGTCCGCCACGAGGCGTACGTCGACTCCGTTTTGCGAGAGCTCGGTGAGGTATGCCCAATCGAAGAGATTACGGGCACCGCGATCGACCTTGTGGATGATCACACCCTCGGCTCTCCCGGCGCGCAACTCCTTGAGCATCTGGTTGAACATACGGCGCCCCCGCTTCGCCGCCGTTTCTCGATCCTCGAACCACTGAGAGATGTGACAGCTGTTCTTCGCTGCATATTCTTCGATGGCGCTCTTCTGCTCGTCGAGAGACACACCAAGCTCACCTTGCTTTGTGGTCGAGACGCGCACATATCCGAAATAGCGTGGTGACTTGTTCATGCCTGTTGGTGAAGCGAATCCAACTCTACCGTGGAGTGCTCGATCGCGCGAATCTTCACCTGGGGATTAGCGAACCGTCGTCGCCGATGGACGCGCACGATGAAACCCGCCAGTCGCTCAAGGTTGGCGCGTGCCTCCTCTCGCTTTTCAGGCGAAGCGTGAGGGAGATACCGGTCGAGAATTCGATCTCCGGGACGATGCTCGGGCATACCGGAAGGATATTCGGGTATGAGCAGAAAGGTATGCGCGATACTGCAATCTATCCGATATGGTCGTCGCGCATGCCCAGGACCCTGACGAGCGCCTGTAGCCGGTCGCTTACCTGCAGCAACTCGCGCATCAGGGCGCCCAAGATTTCTTCCTGCTCGATGGCCTCCTGCCGGATCAGCTTCGACACGATCGGCACCATGACCTGTTCGCACAACGCACGAAATTTGTCTTTTGTCATGGAAGTATGGTCGTACCCTCACGCCCTCCTCTCTATGCGCGAGAACATCGCACGTTGCGATGTTCCGCCTGGTTCGGACTGCTCGCGTCTAGCCAATTCGCTTCACCCCCATATCATGGGGTAATGCCGTCGCCCGACATTTCCTATTTCGCACATACAAATCACCGCAACGTCCGCGTTCGCTTCGGCATCAGACAGGACGACAGGTTGATGCACATGTACGTGATCGGTCAGACCGGCACCGGCAAATCGACCTTGCTCGAAACGCTGGCCTGGCAGGACTTCACATCTGGCCGCGGCTTCGCGCTGGTAGACCCGCACGGCGATCTCGTCGAGCGGCTCATCGACCGCATGCGGGACACAGGACGCGTGCTCTATCTCGACGCCTGCGACCCTCTGCAGCCCTTCGGCTATAATCCCCTCCGTCGCGTGCGCGCAGACAAGATTCCGCTCGCCGTCTCTGGTCTGCTCGAGACCCTCAAGAAGCTGTGGCCTGAAGCGTGGGGCGTGCGTATGGAGCATGTCCTGCGCAACAGTCTCTACGCCCTGCTCGATCGCGACGGCTCGCGACTTTCCGACATCCTCTCGCTCTTCAACGACGATGCCTTCCGCAAAGAGATCGTGCGCGACATTCGCAACGAAACCGTCCGCCGCTTCTGGGAGGACGAGTTCGAGCACTATCCCTTCCGGATGAGAGCGGAAGCCTGCGCGCCGATCCAGAACAAGCTCGGTGCCCTGCTCTCCGATCCGACCCTTTTCCGCATCCTGGTCGAGCCCAAGATCGACTTGCACTTCCGCGCGCTCATGGATGACGGCGCAGCGATCCTCGTCAATCTGTCGAAGGGCAAGCTCGGCGCCGAATCGTCCCTGGTGCTTGGCAGCCTCATCGCGTCTACCGTCGGTCTCGCCGCCTTCAGCCGCGCCGAGGCGCCCGCGCAGTCGCGCCGCCCTTTCACGCTCTACCTGGACGAATTCCACAATTTCACGACGCTGATGCTCGCGAATATGATGAGCGAGTTGCGCAAATACGGTGTGGGCTTGGTGCTTGGGCATCAGTTTCTGCATCAGCTCGAGCCCGAGATCCGCCACGCAGTCTTAGGAAATGTCGGCACGACCGTCGCGTTCCGGGTCGGACCGGAGGACGCGATTCTGCTCGCCCAAGAATTCCAGCCGAAATTCGAGGCGCTCGACCTCGTCAACCTGCCCAACCGCTCGATCTATCTGCGGCTCATGATCGACGGCACCCCGAGCCCGCCTTTCAGCGCCACGACCGTCCGTGCCGACGATCTTGACGCAGCGTCATGACCCTGGGTGACACTTATATATATGTAAGTCTCTTTGGAGCGGCCCGGCCAATCGCGCCGAGCCGGAACTCGCGCATTGTCGGCGCGGCCTCCGTACGAGATTCTGGACCAGGACCGTTCTTTGAGAATGGTCCCGCGCCGATCCGGGCACACGCCCGAATCGGCTGAAACCCCAAACAACCAAGGAGACGTACCCATGGGCAACACGCTCGTGTCCCTGCCGCTTTGCGCGCTCACGCGCTCGAAGCTCAACATCCGCAAGACTCATCGCTCTGTCGACATCGCGCAGCTTGCGGCGAGCATCGCCTCAAAGGGCCTGCTCGAAAATCTCGTCGTCCGCCCGAACGGTGGCGACAACTTCGAAGTCGTCGCAGGCGCCAGACGGCTTGCAGCACTCAAGCTCCTCGTCAAAAAGAAGAAGGTGGCGCACGACTATCCGGTGTCCTGCCTGATCCTCGAAAGCGGTGAAGCCTCGGACATTGTCGAGGTTTCGCTCGCGGAAAACGTCATGCGGGCGCCGGTCCATCCCGCCGACCAGTTTGAGGCATTCTCCAAGCTTCAGAAGGAAGGCTTACCAGTCGAGGACATCGCGGCCCGCTTCGGTCTCACGCCGAACGTGGTTCGCCAGAGACTCAAGCTTGCTTCCGTCTCTCCCAAGCTGATCGCGGAATACCGCGACGACGAGATGACGCTCGAGGACCTGATGGCGTTCACGATCACCGATGATCATGCGCTTCAGGAGCAGGTGTGGAAGGAGCTCGTGGACAGTGATCCGTCGCCGCGCACCATTCGGCATTTCTTGACACGATCGCATGTCGCCGGATCGGACCGCCGAGCGCTCTTTGTCGGCGCCAAGGCGTACGAGGCAGCCGGTGGCATCATCATCCGCGATCTCTTCGACGAGAAGGACGAGGGCTACTTCACAGACGCGGCATTGCTCGACCGACTGGTGCACGGGCAGCTTGAGAACGAGGCCCAAACTATCCGCAAGGAAGGCTGGGGATGGGTCGAGGTGAAGCCCGACAATGGCTACCTCGACCTCTCGGGTTACGGCCGAATCCGCATGGTCGAAGTGCGGCTTTCCGATGAAGAGGAAAGCCGCCTCGCTACTCTCGCCGAGCGTTATGACGAACTCGTAGCACTGCTGGAGGATGAAGAGAATGTGGAGCTTTCACGCGAACTCGACCGCGTCTCGGCCGGGCTCGAAGCTCTGCAGGACAAGCGCGAGACCTGGCCGGACCAGGAGAGGTCGCGGGCCGGAGCCATCATCAGTCTCGACTACACCGGCTGTCCGCAAATCGTGCGCGGACTGGTCAAGCCCGAGGATCGCAAGCAGATCTCGAAGGCCGACGATGCAGAACCGGACGCCACAAATGAGAGCGTCAGGGACTATTCCGAGTCGCTCCTCGTCGATCTTGCGGCACAGCGGACCGCCGCGCTGCAGGAGTCACTTGCCGGGAGACCGGATGTTGCGCTCACGGCGCTGTTGCATGCTTTGGTGCTTCAGCTGTTCCTTGATGGTGGGACCTGCCTCGCGATTACCCCAAGGGACGTCGCAGTCGGCGCGATTTCACCAGCGCCCGGCGAGAGTAAAGCGATGTCCATGCTCAAGAAGCGCCACGCCAAGTGGCAAGCGCGTCTTCCCGAACGGGACGGGCTCTGGCCATGGATCGAAGCGCTCGCTCGGCGCGACAAGCTTGATCTCCTTGCCTATTGCACGGCGATCACGCTCGACGCGACGCATCGGCGTGATCGCGAAGGTGACGACGACTCCGCAGAGATCGCCAAGGCGCTCGCGTTCGATATGGCTGAGTGGTGGCAGCCGACGAAGGAGAATTTCTTCGAACGGGTCACCAAGGCGGACATGGTTGAGGTCATATCGGAGGCCCGCTCCGCCGACGTGGCGCGATCGCTGGACGGACTGAAAAAGTCCGAGATGGCGGCAAAAGCCGAGGCGTTGGTTGCCGGCACGCGCTGGCTGCCTGCCATGTTCAGGGTAACCCGCGAGGTGCACGTTGAGGTAACATCTTCAGAGCTCTGACATTTCAAAATACTTTGAGCCGGCGAAACCGCCGGCTCTGCTTTTATCTGGGGAGTGCTCGAGCAACACGCCAGGCAGCTCCTGCTTGGGAAGCTGGTGAGTCACATTTTGGCTCGCACAGGTACAAGGTTTCGGTCAATCACCTCCCGCATTCGCTTCAAAACGATTGCCGAACGGTATACCCCCCATTTAGGGGAATACTCCGACAGAGAACGGCAACTTACTGTCCCGGCGGCCGATGGACGGCCGAATCGGTGGTCGCCACACCTGCGCGGAGTGGGCCCCAATTCATATCGAACAAGCCGATCAAACCACTTGAAACACATGGAGGAGCACAATGCGTCACGTAATTAGCGTGTTCACTTTTGTCCTCTGCACGTTATTTTTGGTCATCATTTCAGGCACCACGGCAGGTGCCCAGACATGTCCTCATCCCGGCGCATGCCAAGTCCATCCGACAATTAGTCTGAAAATCGGTACCGTCACGACAGCTACACATCACCCTGTTGTGCCCATCGAGCACCAGACATCACTAATCGTTCCGGTAACCATCACATTCACTCCCCCCACCGGAATACCGAACGCGACCGAGGACGCTTTCCTGTGCTGGGAAGCGGCAAACGGACAGTGCAATTTCAATTTCTCGAACGTCACTTTTAAGCTGTCGTCCTCCCAACCAATCTCTCGCACGCTAAAAATCCTGGCACCGTCGGCTGGAACATCGAGCATTGTTATCGACGTTTGCGAAGCGCCGATTTCAAATACATGCTCCAAATTTCTTACCAAAAGCGATGCGCCGATCGCGGTCGCAGCAAACTACTCGATAAATATTCTCGGAATAAATGTTCTTAAGTTGGCATCGCCAAACGAAGACACACTTTTTGTTGCGCAATGGGCCATTCCTGTGAACAACAGTGCGCCACTCAACTGTGCGCCAATCAACTGTACCAGCGGATTTGTCGGCGGGACACCAGGCTTCGCCCAGCATGATCACCCAGTACTTGACCACCCGGCCATACCCGTTGGTCCCTTCAAGCTGACGCCATCGGTCGACCCAGCACTCAAGTATGCATTTGCAGTGGTGAACTTTGGCGCCAGCGGATACTCACCGTCTCAACACGCCGCAGCACAGAACCTCATAGTGGCGGCCGTAGGGGGTGGCCTCGTTTTCAGCCAGTTAGATCCCATGGTTGGAAAACTGAAATCATTCACTGGTTGGAAGGGGTGCGACGGTCCGGTGGCGGCCAATTTTACTGAACTGGTCAATGATCGCAGTGCAAACTCGTTCGTTTCACTTACGGAGGCTACGGGTGCGCACATTTTTACCACGCCGGTCATGACAGAGCCGCACTCAAATGGCGGTAACGGCTGTCACCAATCCTCGTATCAAATTACTTGGCGACTGTCCCGCACAACCTGGAAGCCCTAGCTTCTAGACATTCCGTATTCGGCACGCTCCGTAACGCGGGCGTGCTAGTTCTGGGGAACCAGGAGAAAGCCCATGGTGTCTGCTCCGTTCGAACCGCCTTTTCGAGCCACGTTCTCAAGCACGAACCGATCATTCCGCTGTCGCAGGTAGCCACACCGCCGGCTCTGGGCGCCGCGCAAACTTTGACTGCAAACCACCATCCGATGATGGCCAGGACACTCCTGCTGCTGGCGCCGTTCTTCCTTTCGGCGTGTGCGTCCGTTGGTGCGGCACGCGACGGCTCCGGAATGGCGCTCGAATTCTGCGGGATCATTCCCGAAATAGGTGGCTAATATTATTCCTTCTTCGCTCTGCGTTGCTTTTTCACTTCGCTTAGAGTGATTCGAGCCACGAGATAAATTGCAATCAACATGAGCAAAGTTGGTAACAATAGACCGCCGACTGCGGCAACAAACTTTGAATTACCCGAACGTGCAAAAATGCCCTGCTGAGCGCCAATGCGCCCATGATATTTGGCCAGTACAGAATTGGGCTTAGGTGCGATGGTAGTTAAACCCAATGGAATTATCTCATCTTCGGACAACAAGACAACATCGCGCGTCGATTCTGCAAAGCTGATCGGCTCGACTCTGTATTCGACATAGGTGCCCGCTAGAAACAATGAGCAGATAATTAGAGCAACGCCGATCACGAAGTGACTTAGATCAGACACATGAAACTCCGGTGGGTCTCATCCAAGCGCTACGATGGCATAGCCCGAGATTTCGTAATGCCCGTCCAACACCGAGACGCGGCCCGACTGAGTAAAGGGGGGTTCGGCCTCATACAGAAAGACGTTGTAATAGGGGTCGGGGCCTGAGTTTCTGATTGAAAGCAATAACCACATGCCGCAAAAAGAGTGTGAACTTTCGGCAACGTGGCCAACTATGATTGCGTTGCTCCTACCGGTGTCCGAGGGAACAACTCTAAGAACTTCGACATTAAACGGTGAAGGTAAATCGATAGCTGCCTTGTTCTTGGTCCATCCATATCCATAGATTGGGCTTATGTTTGCAGTTTTCATAGAAAATGGCTCAGTGAGGAATAGGTATTATAGGGCGTGGGGGTGACACGCCTTCTACCAGGCGAAGCGAACGCCGGCACGACCACCAACATTTCCGCCTGACAAGTCCCCCGCAATGCCAGCGTTGAATGATAGGTGGTCAGCAGCCCTGACCGCCACTCCTGCAGCCAAGCTGTTCTGTCCCTGGAATGTGCCCCAATTGAAACCCACTGCCACGTGCTCGTCGGAGGCCAAGTCACCAATTCCCGACAGGGCGAAGGCCATTGAAACGCCGCGTTCGTTGATCTTGGTCTGCCTAGCAACACTCGCAAACTCGTTATTGAGATGCGTGAAGGACGTCGTCAGCCCGTTGACAGTCGCATTAATCTGATCGACGTAGCTTGCCGTCGGGAAATCGCTCAACGGAACTAGAAACTCATGGGAAGCATCACTGGCAAAAATCTTTGCGTCAGGACCTGGCGCTGCCGTGCACGGCGGAAACAATTGCGTTGTCCAGGCGGGGCATGATGGAACGTCATATGGCAGATTGAGGTCTGCAAGAGTTTGTGCGGACGCGGGAGCTGAGATGCATAGCGCAATCGCGCCAATGAGTCGTTTCATGGTCTAGGTTCCCTTCTGAGTTGAATTTGCGTCTATGCAAGATATCTACCAACTGATTAGCGGTTCTTACCTTTGGCCGTTTTTTGATGCTGATTGATCGTGTCGCGGCACCTGGAAGATCTTGCCCTCGCGCTGGTAGATGTAGCGTTCGATCTCGACGTATTTCTTCTCCTACTTTGCTTCGGCGATCGTTGTTCTCCTCCCAATGAAGAATTGAATTTTTGTGCAACTCGCGACGATGTCCAGAGAAAGATCAATTGAACCTGCACACTGCGACTAATAACAAATATGTTTATAACGTTTCTGACTTCTGAGAGAAAGTGTCCGACGCGGCAAGCATCGTTACGACAATCTTGCCTCTTCTCTAACCGTGCAATCGCGCTCGCGCCTTAGCACTGGAATTTTGGTCGCGCGCTAGCCCCCACATCTTGCGCCATGTTGCCGGAGCGCTCCCATCGGTGCGATTTGGCACCAGCTCGAGCGGACTGCGTTCTGACTCACCGGGAGCGTGTAGAACAAAAATCATGAGGACGTTCAATCGCTGCTGCATGAAGCTATTGAAGGCCTAGGCTGTCGCCAAAACAGGCGATTCCACTTGTGGCGCCGTGCTGTCGAGCCAGATCTGGATCTCGCTCGCTGCCATGATGCTGGCGGTGTTCAAGTCGGCCACGAGGCGTAACGCAGATTGGCCATTGTGATTCCGGCAGGCGTTCTCGAGCTCTCGTGCAATGGCGCTGACCTGGGCTGCCCCGATCGTGCCCGCCGTGCTTACCAGCATGTGCGCCTCACGGGCGACGCCGGCGAGGTCGGCATGGTCGTGTAACTTGTTGATGTGCGAAAGGTGGCTTGCCGTATCGGTTAGATAGAGAATCAAAAAATCTCGAACTGCCGACAACGGAAGGGCGGCTTCAAGCGTCGCCAGCTTTTCCAGATCGAGCGCCGGCTGTGCCGCGACGTTTTCCGGGGTACTCTCGATATCGTCTTTGTCGTTCGCAGTTGTCCCGGCGGTTTGCCAGCAGTCGGTCTCCAGCGTCTGAGCAATACGCGCAAGCTTGGCGAACAGTAGTTCGGGTTGAATCGGTTTAGGCACATAATCGTCCATGCCTGCGTGAAGATATTCCGCTTTGGCCCCCGTCATTGCGTTGGCGGTGAGCGCAATAATCGGAATGGCGCATTTCGGTTGGGGCAGTCCGCGGATTTCGCGCGTGGCGCCTACGCCGTCGAGTTCGGGCATTTGCACGTCCATGAGAACAACGTCGTAGTCGCTGCGGCGCACGGCATCCACCGCCTGGTTGCCGTTTTCGACAACATCAATCGCGTATCCTGCCTTTTGCAACAACGCGACCGCAAATTTTTGATTGATCTTGTTGTCTTCCGCCAGAAGAATGCGCAACCCCGATCCCGCCAAAGCCTTCAGTTTCAGTCTGCCGTGTGTCGGATCGACCGTCGACGCGTGTGGCGAGCCGCTATAGACCCGGACGAGACAATCCAGCAATTCGTGGTGGCGTACGGGCTTGTCGACTCTGGCGTCGACAAACATTGCAGTCGCGGGCTTAAGTCCGAAGGTACCGGCCGACGAAACCAGCACGAGTTTCGTCTCGTGGAGCGCAGGATTGGACCGGATGCGTTGCGCAAGGTCCTCGCCCGCGATTCCGGGCATCATTTGATCGAGAAAAACGATGTCGTAAGGCTTGCCGCGATGCCAGGCGCGTTCCAGTTCGGCCATTGCGGCGAAGCCGTCGCTGGTCGTCTCTGCCGTGATGCCGAAGATGTTCAATTGCCGGCCGAGAATTTCCAGATTCATCGCGATGTCATCGACCAGCAACGCTCGCAGGTGCTTGAAATGCCCCGGCAACGTCTGCAAATCCGGTAGCCGCGCAGTGGAGCGCATCAGCGCCAACTCGAACCAGAACGTCGTCCCCTGGCCGGGGCGGCTGGAGACGCCGATCTTGCCGTCCATCAATTCGACCAGCTGCTTGCAGATCGCCAGACCGAGGCCGGTTCCGCCATAGCGGCGCGTGACCGAATTGTCCGCCTGGCTGAACTTCTGGAACAGGCGGTCGCACACCGTTTCGGGCATCCCAATGCCGGTATCTTTCACTTCAAAACGCAAATGCGAAATGCCGGTTGCCGGATCCACCACGCGCAGCACGAACACCTGAACCGAAACGCCACCCTTGTCGGTGAATTTGATGGCGTTGCCCAAGAGATTGAGCAGCACCTGGCGCAGCCGTGTGGGATCGCCGCGATAGACGCCGCGCGCTGCCGGATCGACGAAAACGCCGAGCTCGATGTTCTTTTCGCGCGCCTTGCCCGCCATGAGGGCGGCGGCACTCTCCACCGTGTTCAGCAGGTCGAAATCGATATGTTCGAGATCGAATTTACCGGCTTCGAGTTTCGAAATGTCGAGAATGTCATTGACAATCGCGAGCAACGCTTCGCCGGACTCCCGCACGACTTCGGCGCATTTGCGTTGTTCGTCGTCAAGTTCGGTCTCGAGCAGAAGACCGGTCATTCCCAGCACGCCATTCATCGGCGTTCTGATTTCGTGACTCATGTTGGCGAGGAAGTCGGATTTGGCGCGATTGCCGGCATCTGCCGACTCCTTGGCGGCCCGCAGCTCGACCGCCAGTTCACCCAGCGCGCGGCGGGATTCACGGATTTTCTGGATCATCTTTTGCGAGTGCAGAATGATCGGAACGGCGACCACCGCCGTGATGACGGCCGCATCAACAAATTGATTCCATTTGAAAGGTTCGCCTTGGAGAAGCGACAAAACGAGATACGCCGCAAGGGCCAGGAAAATCGCAATGCAAGTCAGCACGGTCGTCGCGCCGACGGGGCCCAGTTTGCCCAGAAGTGAATCAATCGGCAGGACGCGATTCTTCGACGCTCCTCCTACCCGCGGCGGCGGAATTTCTGCCATGGCTGTCGGCTCCCGAAAGCGGCGATGCCCTAAACAAGACGGGCGATCATGCGCGCGATCGGTTGAATGCCTCGTTAATGTCGTCGGCAATAATGACAAGAATGTCTGTAATCGTCCGCCAGCGGCGGCGGACACGGAGCGGGCTTTCTGGACCAGCGGCGATCGAATAATACGTTGAATTTGTGGAATAAATGTCAGCTTATTTGTTCCACCCTTTTTGCTCGGACCGCTCGGTATGTGTGAGCGAAGGAAGCTATTAAAAACAATAATGTCAGCTATTTTCACGAATGGAACAGCGTTGCCAATCGGGGCGATTCTTGGCAATTTGTGGCCGGGGCTCGAGCGACGTCGGACGGCCGATTTGGCTGCTGTCGGCGCCGCTTCTTGGTTGCGGACCGTGGGGTTTATGACAAGCTGTCAGGCGATGTCGATTGGCGCACTCGCGTTGCTGTGCGCCGGCTGTGCCTCCGTCGTCGATGGCACCACACAGCCAATCTATGTCGCCACGACGCCCGTATCCGGCGCGACATGCACCTGTTCGAACGACCGCGGCCAGTGGATCGTTGTCACGCCGGGCACCGTCGTCATCGCGAAGAGCGAGAGCGTTCTCCAAATTCGCTGCAGCAAGATTGGCTATGTGGATGGAAAAGCCTACGCCGCAGGACATATGACGTCGGCCGGCATAGCGGGCGCGATGCTGCCCTATGTTGGTCTACTGGATGCCGCAGTCGATGCATCGACAGGCGCGGCGCTCACCTATCCCGGTTCCTACAGTATCGATCTGAAATCTGATCCCTCTCGGGGCACCCCATCAATTCCAGCGGCAGCAAGTGACTCGCACTCCAACTGAAGAGGATAAATTGCATGATGTCCGTTCGAACCCTTAGCGCTGCCCTACTGGCAGCATCGCTCGCCGGATGTGCTGGAAGCGTGTCGGCCCCAACGGTCATTCAACCGCTCACAATGGACCAAAAGGCCGCACTTCATCTCGCGGACGTTTCTGCGGATGCGGCCGATGGTGTCGCAATGTCCGATGGAGATTTCGGAATCATCTGCCAGAAGGTCAAAAGCTACATCCAGGCGCAATCTCCGGGCGCCTTCACCGATCCGGCGAGCCCGGGCACGGCTTTGAAGATGAAAATACATTTTACGCGCTTCGACCGTGGCAACGCGTTCGCACGCGCTATGCTCATCGGCCTGGGACAGATCGTCATCGAGGCGACGGTCACCCTGGAAAACGGAAACGGCGCAACCGTCGCGCAGTACAAGGTTGCGAAGGACTTTGCCATCGGTGGTGTGATTGGCGCCACCACGACGGTGGATGATGTCGAAGACGGCTTCGCCAAGTCCGTCGCCACCGTCGTAAAGTAACGAAAAGCATCGCCAGCAAGGCGTCAACAATGCCTGAATGTATTTGGCTGCGCATCATCTGAAGACGGATTCTGACTTTTGGCTCTCAGAATCGGCTAGATTGGTGCCAACTTGGGAGGGCAACTCGGGATACCGAAGCCGATGCTTCCAGAATGGCGATATTGGCCTGCTGTCCCGTTTGCGGCCCTGATATTTGTTGCGATAGCGGGCGTTTCGATTCCGAAATCTCCACCGCAACAAACCTCTGCGGAACACGGCTCCTACACCGTCGCCAATGACGAGCCCACCCCGGACGAACGGCTTGCGGACTACACCCTCTGGCTCGAGCGGTTTACGGCCCTTCTGGCCGTTGTTTCAGCATTGCAGGTTGTTTTGCTGATCCGCTCTGACAGGAAAATGGCGGACACGGCCGCCCTCACGGCTCGGCAAGTTGATCTGGCCGAAAAACAATTCTTGATGGAGGGCAAGCAGGCTGATTTGGCAGAGCGTCAGCACGGACTCCAGCGAATACAGTTTTTTGCGACTCATCGTCCCAGGCTGCGAATTCGCAACATCCGGCCAAAGTTTCGCGACGGAGAACCCATCACAATCCACTGCACGGTCACCAACATCGGGGAAACCAACGCACGGCTTGAAGCGCAGGAGATAATCCTTTCCGTCTTCCCGGACAGATCCGTGCAGGGTTTCCAGAGCCCGATTCGTCTTTTGGCTAGTGATCTCGTTGCGGGTCAGTCGGAGGTCTTCCTGACCGAGAAAGGAACGAGCTTTGTCTACTCCCAAGCCTGGAGCATGGACCAGCCGCATGGCGGTCCTGTGTTAATTCGCGGCTCGTTCCTGTATTTGGATGACAACAACATTGCGCGCCGAATGGGGTTCTCCAGGCAATACAATCCCACCACCGGCCGCTTCGATATGATCGATAGCCATGAAGACGAATATGAAGACTAAGATCGCCGACGTGTACGGCCCTTACTCCAACCAAGGTCACGTTGTCAGAGAACATTATGGTTATCGCTGAAATTCTCACCGGCCTGAGCGGCATCATGACCGCTCTCGAAATTCTGAAAAGCCTGAAGAAATCGCGGGCGCGAACAGCATCCTTTCAGAGATTGCCGATCTTCAGACAGCTCTGATTGATGTTCAGCAAGGCATTATGGCAGCCAATCAAACGCATTTGGCGGACATCGATCGCATACGACAGCTTGAACAAGAAATGGCTCGCGCTAGAGCATGGGACAGCGAAAAGCGGCGCTACGCGTTGAACAGCATCGGTGGCGGGAGTGTTGCGTACATGTTGAAACCAGACGCCCGCGGAGCCGAGCCAGCCCATTGGCTTTGCGCGAACTGCTACGAGAACGGCCACAAGTCCTATCTCCAGCGAAACCCGATGCAGGAATTTGGCAATGTGTTCGATTGCGCCAAATGCGATGCTCGGATCATCGCAGGCACGAACAAGCCAGTGTGGCTGTGAGCAGTCTTGCGGCTCGATCAGGCGAACCGCACGCCAACCGCGTGGGGATTTGTCGGGCATCCGATCGCTGTCGTATCTGCAAAAAACAGACCGAACTTCCCTAAGAATGGAGATGGCGATTGTGCAACATGCGGCGGCGCTGCAAGTCGCATCTGGTTCGCGCTAATGGCCGATTGCGAACGCCGCAACGCCTTGGACGCTTTAGTGTGGGAAAGCGATCTGATCGCGCGACCTAAGTATGATTTCCGGACGGCCGCGGTAAAGCTGGACCGTGCCCGTGATGTCGAGGGTCTTGCCCTCATAGCTCTCGACGTCTGGAAATACGCCTACACTGCTTGAAAAGATGACACCCGTGAATTCTTCGTTCGGATAGCGGCCGCCCAGATCGATGAACGTCGCGCGCGGCGAGACATGCACCTCGCTGACGATCCCCTCGACCGTGATGGTTTCGCCAACATGAGTCGCGGCACTGTCAGCGCGCACGACATCTCGAGGCGAACGCTCGGCGGCGTCCGTACCGAGCGTCGCCCATGTGAGTCCGACAAGTATTCCGCACGCGATGATCGCCGCAGCGATCAAAAGAGTCTTTTTCATGTTGGACCAAGACCTAGACGGCCCCCCAGGCTAGCGCCAAACAGATTGCATTGGGCTTAAGGTCCTGGCCGCAATTTGCTCGAACGCGCCAGCTTCAGTGAATGGCACCTCCGTCACGAGGCGGCCTCGAGTCCATCCTGATCAAGTGGTCGATGAGATTGCGACGCGCCGCGGGACTACTCGCGCTCGCAACGGCGTGGCTCGCCAGGTAATTGCTCAAGCCGACGGACAGCTGTAGCGAGTAGTCCATAGACTGTCTACCAACGTCGAAAGGGAT
>Ga0207693_10001051_pt1 | contig 24699 bp, 16 predicted proteins | sample LARL81metaG_FD_184347 | JGI IMG/M metagenome (GOLD analysis project Ga0207693, IMG submission 184347) | Corn, switchgrass and miscanthus rhizosphere microbial communities from Kellogg Biological Station, Michigan, USA - LAR L8-1 metaG... | ecosystem: Host-associated > Plants > Roots >... | reverse complement strand
AGCATGCGCATCGAGACGTCGTTGAGGCTGACCACGCCGCCGAACCGCAACGTGACATGCTCGATGTCGAAGACGACGTCTTCGGCGCCGACCTCTGGCGTGGTCATTGTCGCGGTCATAGCGTCACAGCCCCTCGCCGGCGGGGACCGCCTCACGTTCGACTTCCGGCGCACGTTCCATTCCCACTCCGGTCAGCTCGGCCTTGCGACGTCGCGCCGGGAACAGCCCAGCCGGTCGGAAGATCATCATGAGCACGAGCAATGCGCCGACCCACATCTGCCGGTCCGGCCCAGGTACCTGGTCCTGAAGGAACCACGGCAGCCAGGTGAGGATGGCCGCGCCTGCCATTGCCCCTGGCAGCGATCCCATGCCACCGAACACGACGTACGCCACGACGAGGATGGAGTTGTTCAGGATGAAGTTGTCCGGGTTGAAGTAGCCGATCTGGCTCGCGAAGAACACGCCGGCCAGGCCGGAAGTCGACGCGCCGATGGCGAAGGCCATGAGCTTCACCCGAGGCGTGTTAATGCCGGTGGCCTGCGCGGCGACCTCGTCCTCGCGGATCGCCGCCCACGCCCGCCCGAGCCGCGAACCTTCCAGGCGGTAAAACGCGATCACCACGATGGTGATGAGCACGAGAAGCAGATACCAGTACTGGAGATTGTTCAAGCCCCAGGTGATGGATATCGGGCCGAGGTTGATGACCGGGTGCGGCACCGCAGGCGACGGTCCGCGGGTGCTGTTGGTGATGTTACCGGGGTTGTTGACAGCGATGATGCGGACGATTTCGCCGAAGCCGAGAGTGACGATCGCGAGGTAGTCACCGCGTAGTCGCAAGGTCGGAGCGCCCAGCGCCACGCCAGCGAGCAGACAGATCCCGATGGCGAACGGGATTGCGAGCAGCGGGCTCATGTGCAGCCAGGAGGGCGGCTTGTGGGGAAGCGAACCGACCAGATACGCGGTGGTGTACGACCCAATGGCGTAGAACGCGATATACCCCAGGTCGAGGAGGCCGGCCCAGCCGACGACGACGTTCAGGCCAATGGCGAGCAGAACATACACGCCTATTTCGGAGACGAGCACCTTCTGCCAGAATTCGGTCATCGTCGGCGGGAAGAACAGGGCGATCGCGATTCCGATCATGAGCGCCGTCTTGGTCGTAGACCGGCGGAGGTTCGCTGCGTCCGAGGTGTCCCTCGTTACTGGCAAGGCTGGGTCGGCGGCTCGATACCGCCGACCGTTCGCGGTTGCGGCGATGACCCCCGCGGTCGCCAGCAGGCTAAACCCCAGGCAGGCCAACCAGCCGCCCGAACCGAGGTTCTGCCACGGCCCACTCGCGGAGTCGACATTGTTGTCCGCGCCGATCTTGCTGATCCCATAGAGCGTGATCAGGGTAAGCACCACGCCGACGACGCCGAGGGTTGCTGCGACCCAAGCAAGAGCACGACGCCGCAGATAGCTCGCGACGACGGCCGTGATGGTCCCGGCGGCGAGGAGGGCCCAGCCGAGCCAGATCGTGAACTGCATTGCTAGTGGTGCGAGCCCGTATCCGGTGAAAAGCGTATGCAGATCGGTGAACTTGGCTTCGAGCCGTTGCGGCGAGAACCAGGCGGCGTACGTCATGGCTATCAAGGTCGCGACGAAGCCGGCCACCGCCACGGGCAGGCCCGGGCGCCAGTTCATGAAGCGGTCGATGCTGTCGCGCGTCGCCGCGACCTGCTGGTGAGTCAGGGCCGCGGCCGCACAGGCCACGGCCATGACCAGGTATCCGAACGCCGCGACGAACGGACCCAGCGAGTGGTCGACGCCACCGCCTTTTGAGACGACTTCCTGGTGGGCGACGACCGCTATGACACCAGAGACGACGCACAGCGCTGCCGCGATCCAGGCCAGCCGCCGGTCGCGACGCGCGATGGCGACGCCACCGAGCAAGACGGTGACGATGAACTCCGTCCAGTGCAGCCAGCCGAAGAACGCCGAGGCAATCGGCGATATGCCCGCCGTGTTGGCCACGGCCGTACTGACTGCTCCGAACTTGCCAAGCGGGTCGTACCACTTCAGCAGCGTGTACGCAGCCACGACCGTGATCGCTCCGGCCAAGAAAGACGGAGCGCCCGGCCGAACTAGATTCGGCTTCACCAAGGGCCAGAACGTGATCGCGAGGAACACGAGCACGCCGATGCCGAGGAACACCAATATGCGCGGACTGAAGATAGCCTGGCGGAAGGCGTACCCATAGTCCTCCTGTACGCCCTCCTGCGGACCCCACATCAGCGCCAGGACGAAGGACCCGGCCAGGCAGGCGATCAGCCGCTTGATCGCGGCCGGAGAGGTGAACTCGCTGCGGTTCATGCCGCCCGCCCCAACCGTTCGCCGAGGAGGCCGGTGGGCCGGAAGATCAGCACCAACACAAGCACGACGAAGGCGACCACATCCGTCCACTCGATGCCGACGACGGGTAACGGTGGCACGACCGCCTCAGCGAGCCCGAGCAGTAGGCCACCCAGCATGGCGCCGCGGATGTTGCCGATTCCACCAAGCACGGCCGCCGCGAAGGCCTTGACCCCCTGGTCGAATCCCATCGTGTTGCCGAAACCGAACGCTGTCGCGAACAGGAAGCCGGCGACACCGGCCAGCGCTCCCCCGATGATGAAGGTGCGCGAGATCGTCTTGTCGATATCGATGCCCATGAGGGCCGCGGTCGGCGCGTCCTCCGCAACACCGCGGATGCTGCGCCCGAGTTTGGTTTTCGAGACGACCCGATCGAGCGCAAACATGGTGACGACCGCGGTGACGATGATCAGGACTTGCAGCACGCGAACATCGGCCGTACCGATGCTGAACAGCCTCCGGTCGGTCTGGTAGTAGGACGGAAAGGCGTTGCCCGGAAACCGGTTGAACAGCTTCCCGGCGAGCTGAACGAGAAAGAACGATGCACCGATGGCACTGATCAGGAAGGCCAGCTTCGGTGCGCCCCGATGTCGGAGCGGACGATAGGCGACCCGCTCGAGCAACCAGGCGATGCACGACGAGACGAGCGCTCCGGAGAGCAGGCCGATGGCGATGATTCCGACGACCCCGACCGGATTCTGATGGCCGCCAGCTCCGACAATCTGATGCACGACGATGTAGCTACCGAACGCGCCGAACATGAACACCTCGCTGTGCGCGAAGTTGATCAGTTGCAGCACGCCGTAGACGAGCGTGTAGCCCAAGGCGATGAGGGCGTACATCGATCCGCGGGTCAGGCCCAGCAGGATGTAGGCCGGAAGTTCGTGGATCCATTGGCTCACGGATACCCACCTCCAGGGGCCACCGAGAACGAGAACGTCAAACGGACTCTACGCACCGCGCAGCGACCAAAGGCGCCTCGCCGAAAAATCGGATCGAGGCGCCCGTGGTCGCACATGCTAGGTGCGGTCGGTCAGCTGGCCGACGTGATGTTGCCGACCAGGAGAATCTTTCCGCCCTTCTGTTGGTAGAGGTTGATGACCTGCGCCTCGACCTCACCGTTCGGCTGGAACTTGACCTCGGTCGTAATGCCCTTGTAGTCAACCTTGTTGACCGCGTCCCAGACGGACGCACGCGTCGGCGTGCCGCCGGCGTTCTTGATCGCCGTCAGCAGCGCGTTGGTCGCGTCGTACGCCTCTGGGGAGTAGGTCGACGGCGGGGTGTTCCACAGCTTGGTGTACGCGTCGTTGAAGTCCTTCGCCTGGGGGGCGACGGTGGCGTCGAGGCAGCCGCAGGAGAAGTACCAGCCGTCTCCTGCCGCGCCGGAGCCTTCGGTGAACTTGGACGACTTCCCGCCGTTACCGGCCATGGTGATGCCGGTGTAGCCGGCGGTCTTCAGGCCTTTGGCGAACAGTGCGGCCTGCGTGTCATAGCCGCCGTAGAACAGCGCACCGGCACCGGAGGCCTTCACCTTCTGCGAGATGACGCTGTAGTCGGTCGTCTTCTGCGCAACACCCTGACGCGTCACGCTGATGCCCTTGGCCTTCAGCTCAGCCTCGACCGCGTCGGCAGCACCCTTGCCGTAGTCGGTCAGGTCGTCGACGACGAAAACGGACTTGGCCTTCTTGGCCAGCCAGTCGGCGGCCTCCTTGCCTTCGAGCGAGTCCGGGGGCACGACCCGGTGGAACGACTTGAAGCCCAGGCTGGTGAGCGTCGGGTTGGTCGCCGATCCACTGATCAGCACCAGGTGCGCGGCGTCGTAGGAAGCCCCGACGGCCTTGGTCGGTCCGGAGAAGGCGGGACCGATCACGCCGAGGATGGCCGTGTCCTGCTGCAGCGTCGTCGCTGCTGCAGGGGCCTTAGACGCGTCGCCGACGTCGTCGGACTTCACCAGGGTCACCTTGAAACCGAAGGTGTTGTTCTGGTTGGCCTGGTTCACGGCAAGGACGACCGCGTTGTACTCGTTGATGCCGAGCTGGGCGTTGTCGCCCGAGAGCGGTCCCTGGAAGCCGATCTTGACATTGCCTCCGCCACCGGCGGCTGAGCTGGAGCCGCCGCCGCCCAGACCCCCTCCGCTTGACGACGACTTGCTGGAGCTGGAGCAGGCCGCGAGCGCGAGCACACCGGCCGTGCCCACCGCCGCGATCTTGATCACATAACTCTTGTGCACTGCATGTCCTCCTACGAGGAGTCGAGCAGACCTGGCGTCTGCGCCTTCGTGGGCCGGAGGTTAATACACGCACATCACGAAGACAGCCTCCGGAGCATGCGCGATCCCGGTCGTAACCAAATCTCCACCACGTGTGCGTAACCTAGCCGCTTGCATCACCGCTCAGTACAAGCTCGGCTACGGAGCGCATCGATGTCCGATTGTCCATCGCCGCCCGCTGAATCCACCGGAACGCCTCCGGCTCGCTCATTGCATGCTTGGACATGAGGAGGCCCTTGGCCCGTTCGATGAGCTTTCGAGCCTCCAGGCGCTCGCGTAAATCGGTCACTTCGCCCTCAAGTGCCCGGATTTCAGAGAATCGCGAGGTTGCCATCTCGATGGCCGGCAACAGGTCACGCTTCTGGAATGGCTTGACGAGGTAGGCCATGGCCCCGGCGTCCCGGGCCCGCTCGATCAGGTCCCGTTGGCTGAATGCCGTCAGGATGACCACCGGCGCGATGCGCTTGTCGGCGATCTGCGCCGCAGCCGCGATTCCATCCATTTTCGGCATCTTGACGTCGCAGATGACGAGGTCCGGGTTCAGGTCGATCGCCAAGGCGACAGCTTGCTCACCGTCGGCCGCCTCGCCGATGACGTCGTAACCCTCCTCCTGCAGCATCTCCCGCAAGTCGAGGCGAATAAGGGCCTCGTCTTCGGCAATGAGTACTCGCGGCCTGCCGTTGCCCTCGGTGGCCCGGCTTGGGCTAGCACGTCTACTCGATGACGCAGCAGACAATGGTGCGCCCCTCCGGTCGATCTGACGACAACGCTGTGGGTCAGCCTAGCCCCGGTAGCATCTCGTGTGGATTAAGCCCCTGTATCCCAACCGGAAGAGGAAGCGGTCTCAAACACCGTCCAGTGTGGGTTCGAATCCCACCGGGGGCACCAAATGTCGTATCTAGGTTGCAAAGCGGTGATCTCGGACATAATACCTTGCTGGCCCACACTTCAAGATCATCTTTGGAGGGCTGGTCAACTGTCGGCCGGATCGCTCGTGCCGCTTCTATGTTTGTCAGGCGTGGTCTTCCACTTGTCGCCTTGGGACAACAAGTAAGTCCAAGATCACCAGCAGGTCTCCGACGCGGCCGCCCGTGGCAGGACCGAGGGATGTGAGCAGCATGGACGTATTGCTGGTTACCGCAACCGGCGTCGAGTCGAAATCCGTCGACGAGCTGCCGGCACTGCTCAAAAGTGGCGACGGCATCGTGTGGGTGGACATTCCCAGCGTGGACGACGAGGCCGAACGCATTCTCTCGGACATATTCAAGTTCCACCCGCTGGCGGTCAAGGACGCAGTCGAGCGCAATCGGGTGCCGAAGCTGCACGCCTACAGCGACCACGTCTTCGTCGCGCTGCACACACCCGAGCTAGGCAAGCGAGGGCATGTGCACTACATCGAGTTGGACCAATTCATCGGCCGCCGTTATCTGGTGACCGTCCACGGCCCGATCAATCCGGCGGTCCACTCCGACGTCGCGTTGCGCCAGACCCGAGAGGCGTTGAAGCGGATCGAGGCCGGCCGCCTCCGGCCGGCGACGCCGTTCGAGCTGTCCCACGCGATCGTGTCTGCCATGACGCGGGGGCAAGACGACTTCGTGGAGAACCTGACCAGAGATGTCTGGCACCTGGAGCAGCAAGTCACCGGAGGGGACGTCTCCGATCCCGAGGAGTTTCTGACCGAGCTGTTCCAGACCCGGCACGGCCTGCTCGCGGTGCGCACCATGGCCGCCCTGGGCGATGCCATCTACGACAGCATGACGCACCTTAGTGGGATCACTTCGGACGAACGGAGAATGGTCGCGGATAACGCCCGGCAGTTCGACCTCGTCCGCAACACCGCGGACGGCGAGCTCAGCTATCTCCACGGTGTGATCGAGTTCTACCAGACCACGCTGATCGTCAAGTCGACCCTCGTCGGCCAGCGGCAGAACGACGAAATACAGCGAATGTCCGAGGCCAGCTATTCGCAGAACGAGGACGTCAAGCGAATCTCCGCGTGGGCCGCGATCTTCTTCGCACCGACCCTGATCGGCACCATCTACGGCATGAACTTCGAGCACATGCCGGAACTGGGCTGGACGCTCGGCTATCCCCTGGCGCTGTTGGTGATGGTGCTGTCGTCAATTGCGCTGTATGTCGTGTTCAAGCGAAACAAGTGGCTCTGACGACGAACTCCCGTGCGGGAGTGAGGGCAGACTGGCCGGCGTGACCGGTCACATGACGCCGGACGAGTTCCGGGAGTATGGCCACCAGGCCGTCGAGTGGATCGCGGCGTACTACGAGCGGCTGGAGTCCTTTCCGGTGCTCTCGACGGTCAAGCCCGGCGAAATCCGGGCTGCCCTGCCGGCTGATCCACCCGAACACGGCGAAGGCTTCGACGGCGTGTTACACGACCTCGATGCGGTGCTGATGCCTGGCATCACCCATTGGCAGCACCCGTCTTTCTTCGCCTACTTCCCCGCCAACGCAAGCGGTCCGGGGATCCTCGGCGATCTGCTCGCGTCCGGGCTCGGTGTCCAAGGCATGATCTGGGCGACCTCCCCTGCCGCGACAGAGCTCGAGACACATGTGCTCGACTGGCTGGCCACGCTGCTCGATCTACCGACACGATTTCGTTCGGCCGGACGGGGAGCGGGCGTGATCCAGCACTCCGCATCGGATGCCGTTCTGGTCGCCTTACTGGCCGCGATTCACCGGGCGACGGGCGGCCGCACGGCCCGCACCGGCGTCGGCACCGAGCGGCTCACCGTGTACACGTCGAGCCAGACGCACTCGTCGGTGGAGAAAGCGTGTCGGGTGGCCGGCCTCGGCACGGACGCCCTGCGCATGATCGACATCGATCTGGCAACCGGCGCCGCGCGGCCAGACCACCTGCATCAGCTGGTCGAGGCCGACCGGGCCGCGGGTTACACACCCGCGCTCATTGTGGCGTCCATCGGCACCACCGGTCTCGGGGCAATCGACCCGGTGGCCGAGCTGGGCCGGATCGCGCGCGGCGCCGGCGCGTGGCTGCACGTCGATGCCGCCTGGGCCGGAGTTGCGGCAGTGTGCCCTGAGCTGCGTTGGCTCAACGAAGGACTGGAATCCGCCGATTCCTACTGCACGAATCCGCACAAGTGGCTGCTGACGAACTTCGACTGTGACGCGATGTGGGTCGCGGAACGAGACAACATCGTGGCGGCCTTGTCGATCCTGCCGGAGTATCTCCGCAATGCCGCGACGGAGTCTGGGCAAGTCATCGATTACCGAGACTGGCATGTGCCGCTGGGTCGGCGCTTCCGCGCTCTGAAGCTGTGGGCCGTTATCCGGTGGTATGGCGCCGAAGGGCTCCGCGCGCACGTGCGACGCGACGTCGCGCTCGCGCAAGAATTCGCGTCCTGGGTTGCGGCCGACGATCGCTTCGAGCTCGTCGGTCCGCATCCACTCGCTCTCGTCACGTTCCGGCTGCGGTCCGGCGACGAGGCAACTCAACAGCTCATGGAGCGAGTCAACGCCGCAGGCCGGATGTATCTCACGCACACTGCGGTGGAGGGTCGGCCCACGCTCCGGATGGCTATCGGCTCGCCTCAGACCGAGCACCGGCATGTCGCCGCAGCGTGGGCCGAACTGCAGCAAGCCGCCGACGCGTGACTAAGCGCTGGGCACGCGCAGCATGCCTTCCTGGACGACGCTGACGATGTGCCGGCCGTCTCGGGCGAAGATCTTGCCCTCCGCCAGGCCTCGGCCACCCGAGGCCGATGGCGAGGTCGTTACGTAGAGGAACCATTCGTCGGCGCGGAAGCTCCGATGGAACCACATGGCATGGTCGAGCGACGCCGTCTTGACCGGGTCAAGCGCCGCGGCCAACCCGTGATGGATAAGCACCGAGTCGAGCACCGTGAAGTCAGAAGCAAAGGTCAGCGCGCAGACGTGCACCACCGGGTCGTCCGGCAACGACCCCGCGGCGCGCATCCACATCCGATGCGGGGCGTGCTCCCGCGGCCCGTGCGACCGTTGGATCCACGGTGGGTCGTCCACGTAGCGGATGTCAAAAGGCTGCGGCAACCGGGCATAGACCGCCTCCACCTCCTCGAATCCCTGATAGCGATCCTGCAGCGTCGGTAGCGTCTCCGGAGCCGGGACGTTGGGCATCTGCAGCTGATGGTCGACGCCGCCCTGGACCAGCTGGAACGAGGCGGCCAGGGCGAAGATCGCCTTGTCGTGCTGGAGGGCGATGACCCGACGGGTCGTAAAGGAGTGTCCGTCCCGTACCCGGTCGACTCGGTATCTGATCGGGACAGACGGGTCACCGGGTCGGATGAAGTACGAGTGCAACGAGTGCACGGGTCGATCGGGGTCGACGGTGCGCGCCGCCGCCACGAGCGCCTGCCCAGCGACCTGACCGCCGAAAACCCGCTGCAAGGAGATCTGCGGGCTGCGCCCGATGAACACGTCGGGTTCGACCAATTCGAGGTCCAACAGATCTACCAGCGCGTCGACGATGGGCTGGTTCTCTACGAGTGCGATATCAGCGGTCACGTTGCAGTACGTCTCCGATGTGATGCAGCCGGATGGTGTTGGTCGCTCCAGGCGTCGTCGGCGGCGTCCCCGCAACGATAATGACAAGATCGTCGAGGTGGCAGACGCCGCGCTGAACAAGTGCGGAATCGACTTGGCGAACCATCTCGTCCGTGGTGCGGACCGTCCAGGTCAGGTGCGCTTCGGCTCCCCACTGCAACGCCATTTGGCGATGCACATTCTCATCGGGCGTGAAGACGAGGAGACGCTGGCCCGGATGCAGTCGAGACAGTCTCCGGGCGGTGTCACCGGTCTGGCTGAACGCGACCAAAGCAACCGCCCCCAAGGCGTCGCCGATGTCCTTGGCTGCCTTGACGATCGCTCCTCCGGATGTCCGGGGAACGTGTTGCAGCTCCGGTGCCAGCGAACCCGAGGACTCGACGGTGGAGATGATGCGCGACATAGTCGCCACCGTCTCGATTGGGTAGCTGCCGATACTCGTCTCGCCAGACAGCATGACCGCGTCGGCACCGTCGAGTACCGCGTTGGCGACATCGGACGCTTCCGCCCGGGTGGGGCGGGAGTGAGTGATCATCGACTCGAGCATCTGCGTCGCCACGATCACGGGTTTGGCATTGTCGCGGCAGATCTGAACCGCTCGTTTTTGGACGACGGGCACCTGCTCGAGAGGCATTTCCACCCCGAGGTCTCCGCGCGCGATCATGACACCGTTGAATGCGAGAACAATTTCGGCCAGCCGTTCGACGGCTTCCGGCTTTTCGATCTTCGCAATTACCGGACGATGTATGCCGACGGAGGTCATGACCTGCTGGACGAGCTTCACGTCTTCGGGCGCCCGGACGAAGGACAATGCGACGAAATCAACGCCCAGCCGGAGAGCGAACTCCAGGTCCTCGGCGTCCTTTTCCGACAGCGCCGGCACGCTGACTGCGACGCCGGGCAGCGACAAGCCCTTGTTGTTGCTGACTCGGCCGCCCTCCGTGACGTCACACACCACGTCGGTGCCATTCTCGATCTCGACCACGACCAATGCGACGTTCCCGTCGTCGACCAGCAGCCGATCGCCAGGCCGAACGTCGTCAGCCAAATGCTTATATGTGGTCGATACGCGGTCGTGAGTGCCTTCGCACTCCTCGATCGTGATCCGGACCCGTTCGCCCGTCAGCCAATCGACCGGACCGTCGGCGAAGCGTCCGAGCCGGATCTTCGGGCCCTGCAGGTCCGCCAGGACAGCGACATTGCGGCCGGCGGCCTCAGCCGCGAGGCGAACCTCGTGGAATCGGCGCCCATGCTCCGCATGCTCGCCGTGGCTGAAATTCAAGCGGGCGACATCCATGCCCGCCTCGACGAGCGCCCGGGTTCGCTCTGGTGTGTCGGTAGACGGCCCTAAGGTGCAGACGATCTTCGCACGACGCCTCACGACCTCAGGGTAGGGGTTATCCCGGTCAGCTACGCGCGGCGGCCATCACGGCAACATCCACATCCTCGCCGGCATCTCGAGCCCGCCGGGTGGCGTCCAAGACCCGCCGGTAATCCCGTGGCACGATCGCCGAGAACCGAGACGGCGCGCCCGACCAGGAATTGAGCAACGCTTCCGCAACCGGTGATCCCGTGCGGCTGGCATGCTCGTGCACGATCTCGCGTAGCACGTTTTCCAGCTCGCCAGTGATGTCTTCCACATCGACGAGCTCACCGTTCACCAAGTCGCGGTCGAGATCGAGGACGAACGCGAGGCCGCCCGACATTCCCGCGCCGAGGTTTCGGCCCGTCGGGCCGAGGATCACCGCATAGCCGCCGGTCATGTACTCCAGCGCGTGGTCACCAACTCCCTCGGCGACCACGGTGGCGCCCGAGTTGCGAACGCAGAACCGCTCGCCGACAACGCCACGGAGGTAGATCTGCCCGCTCGTTGCGCCGTAGGCGATCACGTTGCCGCCGATGACGTTCTGCTCGGCGGCAAACGGTGCCGACTCGTCAGGACGCACGATGAGCCGGCCGCCGGACAGTCCCTTGCCGAGATAGTCGTTGGCGTCGCCGAAAAGTCGCATGGTCATACCGCCGGGTACGAATGCGCCGAAGGATTGGCCGGCCGAGCCGCGGAAGGTGATATCGATCGTGTCCGGAGGCAGGCCATTCGGACCGAACCGGCTCGTCACAAGCGAGCCCAGCATCGTGCCAACCGTGCGATTCACATTTCGAACCGGCAGCTCGAGCCGAACCGGCCGGCCGTCCAGCAACGCGCCTTCGCACAGCTGAATCAAGGTGTTGTCAAGCGCAGCGTCTAGACCATGATCTTGCTCGACATATCGCCGCAGTGGTGTGCCATCCGGAACTGGTGGCGGCTGCAGGATCGGCGTCAGATCCAGTCCGTCGGCCTTCCAGTGCGCAATCGCCTCCGCGTTGTCGAGCATCTCGACATGTCCGATTGCCTCATCCAGCGAGCGGAACCCGAGCGACGCGAGGATCTCCCGTACTTGTTCTGCGATGTACTCGAAGAAAGTGACGACGAATTCCGGCTTGCCGGTGAAGCGACGTCGCAGCTCCGGGTTCTGGGTCGCGATGCCAACCGGACAGGTGTCGAGATGGCAAACCCGCATCATGACGCACCCCGACACGATGAGCGGGGCGGTCGCGAATCCGTACTCTTCAGCACCCAGCAACGCGGCGACGACGACATCGCGACCGGTCTTCATCGCGCCGTCGACCTGGACCGTGATGCGGTCCCGAAGCCCGTTGAGCAACAGGGTCTGCTGGGTCTCGGCCAGGCCGAGTTCCCAAGGCAGACCGGCGTGCTTCAACGAGGTCAGCGGCGCGGCACCGGTGCCGCCGTCATGACCAGAAATGAGCACGACGTCTGCATGTGCTTTCGACACGCCCGCCGCGACAGTCCCGACACCTGTCTCGGCGACGAGCTTGACGTGGACGCGAGCCCGCGGATTCGCGTTCTTGAGATCGTGGATGAGCTGCTTCAGATCTTCGATCGAATAAATGTCGTGATGTGGTGGCGGAGAGATCAGCCCAACGCCGGGCGTTGAGTGCCGCGTACGCGCGATCCAGGGGTACACCTTGAAACCGGGCAGCTGACCGCCCTCCCCCGGCTTGGCCCCCTGCGCGACCTTGATCTGAATGTCATCGGCGTTGACGAGGTAATGACTAGTGACACCGAACCGGCCCGATGCCACCTGCTTGACCGCGGATCGACGCATATCGCCGTTCGGATCCGGGGTGAAACGCCGCGCGTCCTCGCCTCCCTCACCGCAGTTCGACTTGCCGCCGATCCGATTCATCGCAATCGCGAGCGTCTCGTGCGACTCGGCCGAAATCGAGCCGTACGACATGGCACCGGTCGCGAACCGGCGCACGATCTCGGATACCGGCTCCACCTCGTCCAGCGGGACGGCCGGCCGAACGCCTTGGCGCAGTGCGAACAACCCCCGCAGCGTGCCGCCTTCGCGATTGAGCCGCTCGACCGTCTCGGTGTATTCCCGGAACACCTCGTAGCGACGTTGCCGGGTGGCGTGCTGAAGGAGGAACACCGTCTCCGGATTGAACAGGTGCAGTTCTCCCTCGCGGCGCCACAGGTACTCACCGCCTACGTCGAGCCGGCGATGGGCGAGCGCGGACGGGACGACTGGATAAGCCCGCGCGTGTCGGGCCGCGACTTCGCTCGCGAGCACCTCGAGACCAACCCCGCCGAGCCGCGAGGGCGTACCTCCGAAGTACTCGTCGACGACGTCCTGGGCCAGACCGAAGGACTCGAAGACCTGGGCGCCGATATAGGACGCGATGGTGGAGATGCCCATCTTCGACATCACCTTGAGCACGCCCTTGCTCAGCGCCTTGACGTAGTTCCCGATCGCCTTCTCAGCGCTGAGTCCGCATATTGCCCCTTGGGCGACCAGGTCGTCGATGGTCTCGAATGCGAGGTACGGATTGACCGCGGCGGCCCCGTAGCCGATCAACAATGCGACGTGGTGCACCTCGCGCACCTCGCCGGTCTCCACGACCAGTCCGGCTTGCGTACGTTGGCCGGTCGAGACCAGATGGTGATGTACCGCTGACGTCAGCAGCAGTGACGGGATCGGCGCATAGTTTTCGTCGCATCCCCGATCGGACAGCAGCAAAATTCGGGTGCCGGCGCTGATCGCCTCTGACGCTTCTCGGCGCACCCGCTCGAGCGCACCGGCCAACGCTTCCGCACCACCGTGCACCGGATAACGCCCGTCGATGATCGTGCAGCCGAAGCCAGGCAGATCACCGTCGGCGTTGATGTTCCAGATCTTGGCCAGCTCGTCGTTGTCTATCACCGGACGCGGAATGACTATGTGTCGACAAGACGCCGACCCCGGCTTGAGGAGATTCTGCTCCGGCCCGATCGTGCCGGCGAGCGAGGTCACCATTTCCTCGCGAATGGCATCGAGCGGCGGATTCGTCACCTGCGCGAACAGCTCGCTGAAGTAGTCGAATAGCAAGCGGGCACGTTTCGACAACCCCGCCAGCGGGGTATCCGTGCCCATGGAGCCGATCGGCTCTACACCGCTCTTCGCCATCGGTGCGATGAGTACACGTAGCTCTTCCTCGGTGTACCCGAATATCTGCTGCCGCCGGGTGACCGATTCGTGCGGGTAAACCATGTGCTCGCGGTCCCGGAGCGCGGGCAACTCGAGCTGCCCGGAATAGAGCCACTCGCCGTACGGCTTCTCGGCGGCAAGCTCAGACTTGATCTCCTCGTCATGCACGATGTGCCCGCGGGCCGTGTCGACCAGGAACATCCGCCCGGGCTGAAGGCGGCCCTTCGCCACGACCCGCGCGGGGTCGATATCGAGCACACCGGACTCGCTCCCGAGGACGACCAGCCCGTCGGCAGTTTGCCACCACCGTCCAGGCCGCAGGCCGTTGCGATCAAGTACCGCACCAATGACCGAGCCGTCGGTGAAGGCGACACACGCCGGACCATCCCACGGCTCCATGAGCGCCGCATGGAACGCGTAGAAATCTCGTCGCGCCGGGTCCATTCGGGTCGCGTTTTCCCAGGCTTCGGGAATCATCATCAGCACACCGTGGGGCAGGCTGCGGCCGCCCAGATGCAGGAGCTCGAGCACCTCATCGAACGAAGCCGAATCGCTCGCCTCGGGCGTGCAGATGGGGAATAACCGAGTCAGGTCACCGGGAATGAGGTCGGACTTGAGTAACGCCTCCCGCGTTTGCATCCAGTTTCGGTTACCACGAATCGTGTTGATTTCCCCGTTGTGGGCCACATAGCGGAACGGATGGGCAAGGGGCCAGGACGGGAAGGTGTTCGTCGAGAATCGACTATGCACCAGTCCGATAGCGCTGCTGAATCGCTCGTCGGTGAGATCCGGGAAGAATGTCGGCAGCTGGTCGGCGGTGAGCATCCCTTTGTAGACAAGGGTGCGCGCAGAAAAGGACGGGAAATACAACCCGATGTTGCGTTCCCGAGCCCGTCGTTCAGCGACTTTGCGGAAGCAAAATGCCCGACGCTCCAAGTCCAGGCCGGATTCGTTGGCGGCACCGCGTACGAACAGTTGCCGAAACGCAGGCATAACGCGCTGTGCGGTCGGCCCCACTCCGGCGGGATTGGTCGGGACCTCGCGCCAGCTCAGGACGACCAGCCCTTCCTCGGTCGCGACCTGTTCGACGAGGGCGACCGCGTCCGCTGCCGCCCGGGGATCGACGGGCAAGAAGGCGATGCCAGTGGCGTAGGCACCGGCAGGCGGCAGCTGCGCGCCGATGACCTCGCGCAGGAAGGCATCCGGGATCTGCACAGTCATGCCCGCGCCATCTCCCGACGACGGCTCGGCGCCGGCTGCACCCCGATGGGTGAGGTTGTGCAGGGCCGCGAGGGCGTGCGCGACGATCGTGTGGCTAGCCCGGCCCTGTAGGTCAGCGATGAAGGCCACGCCGCACGAGTCGGACTCGTAGCGCGGGTCGTACAGCCCTCTCGCAGACGGCACGGCGGAGAATTCCACGGGCACCTCTCGGTAGCTGGAACGGAGCAAGCTGCCGGCAGCGCAATCGGCTGTGACTGATGCGGCGGAGACCCCGCCGGACGTCGTTGGCCCGCGAGACCACCTTCACATTACCGGCCAATCGCCACCGGTCTGTACACGCCCTCTGCCCTGACCCGGCGCCGCCTCCGGTCCCGTCGCGGCGCGCGCATCGGTGGTGTTTCCGAGCATTCCCGGGGTGCTCGCCTGTCCCACTGGTACCACCAGCACGCGGGAAACGACCGAAATGGGGTCAGGGGCGCGCTTGGGACGGAACGCGGCGAAGCGGCCGCGCACGCTGCTCTATATCTGCTGCAGGGCCGCCTCGATGTGCGTGCGGGAGGCAGCCGGCACCGGCTGGCCATCGGCGCCGGTCACGTAGAACGCGTCCACGACGGACCGGCCGAGAGATGAGACACGAGCTGAGCGGATATCGACGCCGCAGCGTTCGAGGACGGCCGTGACTCGATACAGCAAACCGATGGCGTCGTCAGTACGGAGTTCGAGCACGGTCGCCTCCGTGGCCGCGTCGTCCAGCCAGTTAATGGCTGGGGGTTGCCGACCTGGCGCATCTCTGCGGGCGTAGACGCGCTCCTTGGCCGCGAGCCGCTCGGCGAGCGGGAGTGATCCCTCGAGCGATCGGGCCAGGTCGTTTCTCAAGATCGCGACGGCCGGCGCCGTCCCGAACCTCGGCTCGACGACGAACGAGTTGACGGCCATCCCGGCGTGGGTGTGGATCGACGCTGACCGCACGTCCAGCGAGTGCAGGGCGAGCACGCCGGCCGCCCGAGACAGCACACCGGGCGAGTCCGGCGCGGCCACCAGGACCTCGTCGCCCACCATCTCGACGGCGAGCGCGCCCGCCTCCGCCAAGCGCCGGCCACGGTCGTCCAGCGCCGGCGCGGCGGGGAGGGGAGCGCCATCGAGCACCGCGCGGGTACGTCGCACGAGTTCGTCGACCAGGCCGGCCTTCCACTCGCTCCAGACGGCGGGCCCGGTCGCGAGGGCGTCGGCAACCGTGAGCGCGTGCAACAACTCGAGCAGCTTGACCGATCCGCCGACTGAGTCGGCCACCGCCGTTATCGTCATCGGATCGGCCAGATCGCGACGGGTCGCCGTGTTGGGGAGCAACAGGTGATGGCGCACGAGTGCCGTGACGGTCGCGGCGTCTCCGTGCGACAGCCCCATTCGGTTGGCAATTTTCTCCGCCATGGCAGCACCGGTCTCCGAGTGGTCAGCGCCGGGGTATCCCTTGCCGATGTCATGCAAGAGCGCGCCGATGAGCAGGAGGTCCGGTCGCGACACCTGGCGGACCAGATCGGCGGCTTGGGCCGCGGCTTCCAGCAGGTGGCGGTCGACGGTCCAGCGATGCACGGGATTGTGCTGGGCGGCGAAGCGGACCGCATTCCATTCCGGCATGAGCCGAACAAGCAGCCCAGCCTGGTCGAACGATTCCAGGACCGGCACCGCTCTGGGTCCGGTGCCGAGCAGGGCCACGAAATCGTCCAGGGCCTCGGCCGGCCACGGCTGCCGGAGCGGAGCGCTCTCGGTGGCCAACCGGTCCAGCGCGAAGGGGGAGAGCGGCAGATCGTTCTCGGCCGCCGCCCGAGCGGCGCGGACGACCAGCACCGGGTCGGCCCAGGGATCTGCGGCCAGGGCTAGGACCACCTCGCCGTCCTGGGCGACGACGTCCTTGGCCAGCGGCGTCCGATTGACCGCACCTCCGCCGAACGTTCCGGGCAGGAGCCGGCGAGGTGACAGTGTGCGTGGCGGTCGGCGCCTGATCTCGACTCGGCGCCAGGCGACATCCAGCGCCAGCCCGATCGTGCGCGCGGCTTCATTGGCCCGGCGGAGCAACGCGTCGGGGTTGCCCAGGCCAAAGGTGCGGGCCAGCTCCGGCCGCTCCTGCTGCCGGACGACGTCCTCGTCACGTTTGAGCCGTCGATGCAGCTCGCCGCGGATATCGAGCAGCGTGCCGTACGCCTCCCGCACCGCTTGCGGGTAGTCCACCAGTTGCGCGATCGCAAGCGCGTGCAAGATCTGCGCATCTCTAAGGCCGCCCCGCGCGTCCTTCAGGTTGGGCTCGAGCAGGAACGCCGCATCCCCGGCGATGCGCCAGCGGGCGGAGCAGATTTCCCGCAATTCGGGAACCCGCTTGGGCGCCGTGGCCCGCCACAAATCGAGGAGCCGCTCCCGCAGCGGGCCGGACACAGCCGCATCCCCTGCGATATGCCGCACGGCGAGGAGGCTGAGCAGCGCCTTCACGTCGTCCTGCGCGACCCGCAGCGCCTGGTCCGGCGTGCGCACGGCGTGATCGAGCCCGACCTTGCTGTCCCAGATCGGATACCAGAGCGCTTCGGCGACGTCCTTGACCTGCTCGGCCTTTCCGGTGTGCACGAGCAGCAGGTCCACATCGGAGTACGGAGCGGGTTCGCGCCGACCCAAGCCGCCGACCGCGACCAGTGCGCTGCCGTCACCCAGCCGGTGGCTGGCGTCCAGCCCTTGCAGCCAGGAGTCGTAGGCATCGGACAGCGCCGAGCGAAGGTGCGCACCGACAAGTCCGGGCTGGCGTAACACGCCAGCCCGGACTTGGTCTAAACCTTGCGACGCAATCGCCCGCGAGGGGTCAGAGCGCGTCGGCGTCCCGTTCACCTGTCCTTACCCGGATCACGGTGTCGATATCGGTGACCCACACCTTACCGTCGCCGATCTTGCCCGTTCGCGCTGCCTCGATCACGGCATCGACGACCTTGTCCGCATCCACGACGTCGACCAGCACTTCGACCCGCACCTTCGGCACGAGGTCGACTGTGTACTCGGCGCCCCGATACACCTCGACGTGGCCGCGCTGGCGCCCGAAGCCCTGCACCTCGCTCACGGTGAGGCCTTGCACGCCCAGCACTTCGAGGGCGGCCTTCACGTCATCGAGCTTGAACGGCTTGATGATCGCGGTGATGAGCTTCATGCATCCACCCTCTCTTTACTTCCAGCCTGGGCCGGCACGTAGTCACCCGCACCGACCCCGCCGATCGGGCCGAAGTCGTACGCCGACTCACCGTGGATCGCGAGGTCGAGACCCAGCAGTTCCTCGTCCTCGGTGACCCGAGTCTTGAAGAACAGACCGATCACCTTGGCGATGATGAAGGTACCGACGAACGAGAAGATCGTCACCGCTCCAGCCGCCATGAACTGGTGCAGCAGCAGGTTCCACCCCCCGTACTTGCCTCCGCCGCCGTACAGGATGCCGTCGTTCGCGAGCGCGTTCGTTCCGGTGGTGCTGAAGAAGCCGATGCACAGCGTGCCGATCCAGCCGCCGAAGAGGTGCACGCCGACGACGTCGAGTGAGTCGTCATAGCCGAACCGGTTCTTCAGGTTGATCGCATACGCACAAATGCTGCCGGCGAGCAGACCGATGAAGATTGACCCGATCGGGCTGACGAAGCCCGCGCAGGGGGTGATCGCCACCAGTCCGGCGACAGCGCCGGACGCGGCGCCGAGAGCCGTGGACTTCCCGTAGCGCAGCTTCTCCACGATGATCCAGCCGAGCAACGCCGTCGCTGTCGCCGTGTTCGTGTTGACCCAGGCGTAGGACGCAAGGTTGCCTGCGGTCAGCGCCGATCCGGCGTTGAATCCGAACCAGCCGAACCACAGCAGGCCGGCCCCGAGCATGACGAACGGGATGTTGTTGCCCCGCATCTTCTCCCGTGGCCAGCCGCGGCGCTTGCCGAGCACGAGCGCCATGGCCAGACCCGCTGCACCCGCGTTGATGTGGACAACGGTTCCTCCGGCGAAGTCTTCGGCGAAGAACTTGCCGGCCGGTTGCAGAGATCGGTTGAGCCAGCCATAGCCGTCGAAGACCCAGTGGGCGACCGGGGCGTAGATCACGATCGACCACACCGTAACGAAGGCCACGAACGCGCCGAATTTCCAACGGTCGGCCGCCGCGCCGGTGACCAAGGCCGGGGTGATGATCGCGAACGTCACTTGGAACGCGACGAACGCGAGAGTGGGAATCGTCTGCGCGGTACCCATCGCGGGCACGACGTCGTTGACGTTCTGCATGCCGAAGAAGTGCAGGTCGCCGAGGAACTTGCCCTCCCCGCCGAAGGCCAGGGAGAAGCCGACCAGGATCCAGGTGACGCTCACGACCGCAATGGCCGCGAAGTTCTGGATCAGCATGCCGAGGATGTGTTTGGCCCGCACCATGCCGCCGTAGAAGAAGGCCAGCCCCGGAGTCATCAGCAACACAAGCGCGGCCGCAGCCAGTACCCACGCGGTGTCTCCGGAGTTCAGCTTCTTCGAGTCGAACGGCACGTACTGCGTCGCCGCCACCGCTAGTTGTGACACAGGGGCTCCCCCTTGGGTCAGGTCGCAACGCGCCGGAAAGCGCGTTGCCGACAGGTTGCGGGGTTCCTGTTAACGCGATGGGCCGATGGTGTTTCGCCTGTGTAACCAGCCGCGTAGGCGTGGCGTAGACCGCACCCGCCGGCGGGCTATCGGCGGATCGGAACGCATCGTGGCCGGCGCTTGACCCTGACGCGGCGTGAGGGCGCACAGTGGTCGTGGCCGACGAGGAGGAGCACATGCGCACCGTAGGAGAGCTGGCCGACCTCGCGGGCGTGACCGTGCGGACACTGCACCACTACGACGAGATCGGCCTGCTAAGCCCATCGGCCCGGTCGCCCGCCGGCTATCGGCTCTACGACGAGGCCGACCTGCTCCGGCTTCGGCAGATCCTGTTCTACCGCGAGCTGGATTTCCCGCTGGACGACATAGCGGCCATCGTCGCTGACAAGGACGTCGATGCTGGTGCGCACCTACGCCGGCAACACCGCCTGCTGCGGGAGCGGATCGAGCGGATGGGTTCGCTGGTGGACCCGATCGAACACGAGATGGAGGCACAGAAATTGGGTATCTCGCTTACCCCCGAGGAGCAGTTCGAAGTGTTCGGCCCCGATTACCGCGGCGAGGAATGGGCCGCCGAGGCCGAACATAGGTGGGGCGACACCGACGCGTGGTCGCAGTCCAACCGACGTACGTCCGCCTATCCGAAGGAGGACTGGCTGCGGATCAAGGCCGAGGCCGACGGCATCGAGCAGCGTTTCGCCGAGTTGCTGCGCTCCGGTGCGCCGGCCGACGGTGCCGCAGCGATCGAGATCGCCCGCGAGCACCGGCAGCACATCGCCCGCTGGTTCTATGACTGCCCGCCGGCCATGCACCGCGGCCTCGGCGAGATGTACGTCACCGACGCACGGTTCACCGCGCACTACGACGCAATAGCGCCGGGTCTCGCCCGGTTCGTCCGCGACGCTTTCGCCGCCGAGGCCGATAGCGCGGGCGCTAAGTCCCCGACCGGGCCGTGACGAACGCCTGTACGCAGGTCTCGACATCTTGTTCGGAATGCGCGGCGGAGAGCTGGACCCGGATGCGGGCCTTGTCCCTCGGCACGACCGGGTAGGAGAACGCGATGACGTAGACGCCCTCGTCCAGCATCGCGTCGGCAATGGCCGCCGCCCGCTTGGCGTCGCCGAACATGACGGGCGTGATTGGGTGCTCACCGGCCAACACATCGAAGCCCTCGTCGGTCATGTGCTGACGGAACAATGTCGTGTTGCGACGCAAGGCCGCGCGCTGGTCGTCGCTACCAGCCACCAGGTCGAGCGCCGCCAGGGAGCCGGCGACGACCGACGGCGCGACCGCGTTGGAGAACAGGTAGGGCCGAGACCGTTGGCGCAACAGCTCCACGATCTCGGTCCGTGCACTCACGTAGCCGCCGGATGCCCCACCGAGCGCCTTGCCCAGGGTTCCGGTGACGATGTCGACCCGATCCGCGACGCCGAACAGCTCGGGGGTGCCCGCGCCCGTCGGCCCGACGAACCCGACAGCGTGCGAGTCGTCAACGAGTACCAGCGCGCCGTAGCGTTCGGCCAGGTCGCAGATCTCGTCCACGGGCGCCAGGTAACCGTCCATCGAGAACACGCCATCGGTCGCGATCAGGCGCCTGCGGGCTCCCGCCGACTCTTTGAGCTGGACTTCGAGGTCTGCCATGTCCCGGTTTCGGTAGCGCCGCCGGGTCGCCTTGCACAGCCGGATCCCGTCGATGATCGACGCGTGGTTGAGCTCGTCCGAGATCACGACGTCCCGGTCGTCGAGCAATACCTCGAACACTCCCCCATTCGCGTCGAAGCAGGAGGAGAACAGGATCGTCCCCTCGGTGTGCAGGAACTGCGACAGCCGGGCCTCGAGTTCCGTGTGCTGGGTCTGGGTGCCGCAGATGAACCGCACACTCGCCATGCCGAAACCCCAATCGTCGAGCGCCGCTTTCGCGGCCGCCACGATTCGCGGATGATCCGCCAGGCCGAGGTAGTTGTTGGCGCAGAAGTTCAGGACCTCCCGCCCGTTTGCGCGCACGCGTGCGGCCTGCGGCGACGAGAGCTCGCGCTCATCCTTGAACAAGCCGGCGTCGCGGATTTCAGCCAGCGTGGCCTGCAGCTCGTCCCGGGTCGCTCCGTACATTCCGGCTCCTTACTGTGTCCAGTCGATGACGACCTTGCCCCGATCGGCTGCCCGGGCCGCGGCGAACGCATCCGCCCAGAACGATGCCGGGAATCGGTCAGTGACGACAGAGGTGATCGCCTTCTGTAATTCCGCCCCGTGGCGCAACATCGCGCTCATCGCGTACCACGTCTCGAACATCTGCCGGCCGTAGATCCCCTGGATCGTGATCATGTGGGTCACGACCTTGGCCCAGTCGATGTCGATGGAACCCGCCGGCAGGCCGAGCATGGCGATGCGCCCACCGTGATTGAGATTGTCGATCACCTCGGGCAGGGCACTGGGGTGTCCGCTCATCTCCAGCGCGACATCAAATCCCTCGACCATGCCGAGCCGCGCCTGCGCCGAGCCGATGGATTCGGTGGTGACATTCAGCGCCAAGTCGACTCCGAGTCCACGGGCCAGTTGCAAGCGAGACTCGCTGACGTCAGTAATCACGACGTAGCGCGCGCCGACGTGCCGCACGACCGCCGCTGCCATCAATCCGATCGGCCCGGCGCCGGTGATCAGCACATCTTCGCCGACGAGCGGAAACGTCAACGCGGTATGCACGGCGTTGCCGAATGGATCGAATATCGCACCAAGGTCGGGGTCTAGCGGTACGTGGTGCACCCACACGTTGCTTTCTGGCAGCACGACATACTCGGCGAACGCGCCGTCGCGGTTCACTCCGACGCTCTCGGTGCGGATGCACAGATGGCGCCGTCCGGCCCGGCAATTGCGGCAGGTACCGCACACGATGTGACCCTCGCCGGATACCTGATCGCCGACCCGGACGTCGCGCACTCTGGCGCCCACGGCGACCACCTCGCCGCAGAACTCATGGCCGACGATGAGCGGCGCGTTCACAGCGCCGGCGGCCCAGTCGTCCCACGCCTCGATGTGCAGGTCGGTGCCGCAAATGCCAGTGCGCAACACCCGGATCTTTACTTCGCCGGGACCCGCGTCCGGCTCGGGCCGCTCGACCAACTCGAGCCCTGGTTGCGCGGCCGGCTTGTACAACGCCTTCATATCTTCGACCCTGCCACACCGGCGACATGGACGGCGTGATCACTCCACCAAAGAGCGGCGTGAACTCGGAGGAGCGGCGCCGTCTTCCGCCCCGGTGGGCGCTAACTCCAAGATCATCAACAAATGCGGGTAGCGCTTCAGACGGTGTCGCCGAGCAACGCGTCCACGAACTGCTCGGGATCGAAGGGGGCCAAGTCGTCCGCCCCTTCGCCCAGCCCGACGAGCTTCACCGGGACGTTCAGCTCCCGCTGGACGGAGATGACGATGCCGCCCTTGGCCGTGCCGTCCAGCTTGGTGAGCACAATGCCGGTGACGTCGACGATTTCGGTGAACACCCGGGCCTGGATCATGCCGTTCTGCCCGGTCGTCGCGTCCAGGACGAGCAGCGTCTCGTCCACCGGACCCTGGCGTTCGACAACGCGCTTGACCTTGCCCAACTCGTCCATCAGCCCGACCTTGGTATGCAGCCGACCGGCGGTGTCGATCACCACCGTGTCGACGGCGCGGTCGGCGCCCTGCTTGACGGCGTCGAAGGCAACACTCGCCGGGTCGCTGCCCTCCGGGCCCCGCACGGTCTCGGCGCCCACCCGAGACCCCCAGGTTTGCAGCTGGTCGGCCGCAGCGGCCCGGAACGTGTCGGCCGCGCCGAGCAGCACCGTGCGTCCGTCCGCGACAAGCACCCGGGCGAGCTTTCCGCAGGTCGTGGTCTTGCCGGTGCCATTGACCCCGACGACCAGCAGCACGGCCGGATGCCCGTCGTGCGGCAGCGTCCGGAGCGTGCGATCCATATCCGGCTGCAGGACGGCGACGAGTTCGTCGGCGAGCAGCGCCCGTAGCTCACCGGTCGACCGGGTGCCGATCACCTTCGTCCGATCCCGCAGCCGACCGACGATCTCGGCCGTTGCCCCGACTCCGACGTCGGCGCTCAGCAGCGCGTCCTCTACCTCTTCCCAGGCTTCCTCATCGAGATGCTCTCGCGACAGGACCGACAGCAGTCCGCGGCCGAAGACGTTCTGCGACCTGGCCAGGCGCGCCCGCAGCCGCTGTAACCGCCCAGCCGTAGGCTCCGGGACCTCTAGCTCCGGGACCGCCTCGGCCGGCGGCAGTACTGAAGGCCCCTCGACGGGCAGGGTGGTAACCGCGTCGGGGGGCGGCGGCGCCAGCGTTCCGACACTCGAGCCGGATGTATCCGGCCGCTGCTCCGCTTCGTCGGTGGCGCCCGGGCGAAGTTCGCCGCTCGGCCGAGTGGCAGGGGGCAGTGCGCCCCGGCCACGCCGGGGCACGAGATACAAGGTCAGCCCGATCGCCGCCACGACGACGATCGCGATGATGATCCAGAGATAGGTCACCGAGGCATCCTCTCAGCCCAGGTCGACATGATGGCGCGCCGCGACACAGGTGTGATCATCGCCGGAACCCTTGTGTCATCGCGGACTGTCCATCGCTCGGCCGGCGAACCCGCCAGGCGAGACCATCAGCTGGTGGGGAGCTGCCCGCCGCCTTGCCATTGTGACCAAGCGACGTTCCAGTCGCCCAGGCCGTCTAGCGCGGGCATCTGTCCGCCAGTCGTGTTCTGGTATGTCACCACGTCGCCGTAGACGGAAAATTGATAGAACCACTGCGCGTCCGCGACGTTCAGGTTGGTGCATCCGTTCGATGTGCTTCGAATGCCGATATTGCCGCCGTTCCAGGCTGCTGCGTGTATGAATTCGCCGGATCGAGTCACCCGGACCGACCAGGGCACCAGCTCGTCGTACGTCGACGACGGGGTGCGACCATCGCCGATCATCCGCTGCGGATTCTTCTTCTCCATAACGACCTTGACGCCGTTGTAGGTCGGAGTGGCAGCTGCCCCGAGCGAGACCTTCATCGTCTTCACGAGGGCGCCGTTGCTCCGCACGTTCATGCGCAGCGAACCGCCGTCAACCGTGGAGATGTGCTGATCAC
>Ga0207693_10001048_pt1 | contig 24712 bp, 22 predicted proteins | sample LARL81metaG_FD_184347 | JGI IMG/M metagenome (GOLD analysis project Ga0207693, IMG submission 184347) | Corn, switchgrass and miscanthus rhizosphere microbial communities from Kellogg Biological Station, Michigan, USA - LAR L8-1 metaG... | ecosystem: Host-associated > Plants > Roots >... | reverse complement strand
CGGCGAGGAGCTGCAGGAGACCGTCGACGGCGCGCTCGCGACCCTGGCCGACCGGCTGGCGATCGCCACCGGCCAGAGCGAGGCGCACCCGGGTCGTTCGCTCGAGCTGGCCCCGCTGCGCGATTACGTCGCCCTCCAGGTCGCCGAAGCCGAAGGCTTCGCGGTGCTGCGCAACGACGCCGAGCGGGCGCGGATCAAGGCCCGGCTTCGGCAGCTGCGGGCGCGGCAGGAGATCGCCGGCTCGCTGGGCGACATCGTCGAGCACCTGGAGGCGCTGGAGCGGATCGCCGCCTGGGAGGCGGCGCGGAAACAGCTCTCGACCGGGGCGATCTCCCACCGCATCCGCGAGCTGAGCAAGCTCGCGATCACCGGCCGGCTGAAGCAGGCGCTGGCGCAGGAGATCGAGGAGCTGGACCCGATCGCCGACCAGGTCGAACTCAGCGCCTCGGCCAGCAAGGGCAAGCCGGCGGTCCGCTTCAAGCTCCGCAGCGAGGGGCGCGAGCGCGTCGCCAAGGTCCTCAGCACCGGCGAGCAGACGGCGCTCGCGACCGCCTTCTTCCTCGCCGAGCTGCGGGTCAGCGACGAGCGCAGCGCGATCATCCTCGACGACCCGATCTCCTCGCTCGACCACCAGCGCCGCGACCACCTCGCGTCCCGCCTGGCCGAGGAAGCCCGCGACCGCCAGGTGATCGTGCTCACCCACGACCTCGTCTTCGTCGCCTATCTGCTGGAGCGGGCCGAGGAGCTTGGCCTCGATCTGCACTCCCAGGCCCTGACCCGGGTCGGCGGCGAGGTCGGCGTGGTCAGCGACGACCTCCCCTGGGAGGTCCGCTCGCCGATGCAGCGGCTGAAGGCGCTGCGGCATGAGCTGAAGAGCGAGCTGCGCGGTCTCTATAAGGGCCGCGACTCCCGCTACGAACGCCGCGCCAAGCACTGGCTGCTGGATCTGCGTGAGGCCTACGAGCGGCTGATCGAGGTCTACCTCTTAAACGGCGCGATCGAGCGCCAGGCGCTGCCGGTCCGCGTCCAGAAACTGCACGGAGTCCGCTGGACCCCCGCCCTGGCCGAGGAGATCGACGTGGCGATGCGCGAGATCTCCGGCGCCGCCCACCAGGAACCGCTTGGCCGCGAGGGCCCGACCCTGACCCGCCTGGAAGCGCTGCTGGAGAAGTTCGCCGACCTCTGCGAGCGGACCAAGCCGGCCCGGGAGCGCTCAGCCGAGGCGGCTGCCGCTCAGGAACCCGTCCCCTTGCGATCGCGGTAGCGGCGCGGTGCTCGGCGAGGAGCTGCGGCCCGGCCTCTGGCGCTGGACCGCCTACCACGAGGAGTGGAAGAAGGAGGTCGCGGCGGTCGCCGTCGCCAGCGACAGCGAGCTCGTCCTCATAGATCCCCTGCTCGCCGGCGACCAGTGGCAGCAGCTCGAGCAGGGGCTGGGCCAGCGCCAGCTGCACGTGCTGCTGACGATCCACTGGCACGCCCGCTCGGCCGCCGAGGTCGCCGAGCGCTTCGACGGCGCCCGCATCTGGGCCCACTCGCGCAACCGGGCGGCCGTCGGCCGCCGCACCCCCGTCACTGACGTCTTCAGGCTCGGCGACGACCTGCCGGCCGGCCTCGCCCCGATCGAGGCGCGACCCCGCAGCGAAGTCCTCTTCTGGGAGCCCCGCTCCCGCGCCCTGATCGTCGGCGACGCCCTCCTCGGCGATGGCGAAAAGGGCGACGGCCTCCACACCTGCCCCGCTTCCTGGCTCCCCGCATCGACCAACCTCGATGAGCTGCGCGAGTCGCTGCGGGTGGCGCTGGCGCTGCCGCTCGAGCTGGTCCTGCCCTCCCACGGTGCCCCCGTGCTCGCCGACGCCGGCCGCGAGCTCGCCCGGGCGGCGGCGGGCAAGAACGCTCCTAGTTGAGTTCGATCACGCCTAAGAGCAGCAGCAGAACCAAGGTCACGACGGCCGAGACGAGCAGCGACCCGGCGCAGCCGAGGTTGTTGGAGAAGAAGAGGAACACGAGGCTCCCCTCTACCCTCTGAGGCGCTCCTTCAGCCATTGCAGCGCGATCACCGTGGTGGCATCGCGGATTTCAGGCAGGGCCTTGTCGATCTCGGCCAGGTCGAGGCGGACGATCTCGATCTCCTCGTCGTCGTCGCGCTCGCCGCCGGCCGGCGAGAGACCGGTCGCGGCGAAGATCGTCACCTTCTCGCTGAGGAATCCGGGGCTGGGATAGACGACGTGGAGCAGGCTCCAGTGCTCGGCCTGCAGCTCGGCCTCCTCGGCCAGCTCCCGCTTCGCGCACTCCAGCTCGTCCTCGCCGTCGACATCCAGCGTCCCCGCCGGGATCTCCAGCAGCTCGTCCTCCTCGACCGCCTCGCGCGGTTGCGCGACCAGATAGGCGAACTCATCGTCGTAGGCGAGCACCGCGACCGAGCCGGGATGCTCGACGACCTCCCGCTCGACCTCGTTGCCATCGGCTCGCCGGTAGCGCTTGGCGACGAAGTCGACGTGCTTGCCCTCATAGAGTCGGTCGGTGCCGAGATGCTCCACGCTTGGAGTTCATCAAACGGGGCGCGGACGCATCCTGCTCGACAGTCGAGCAGGCCGACGAGATCAACGACCGACTCTGCCTGGCGGCCGGCCGCCCTCGCCCTGAGTCAGCTCGAGGTCGGGAAGCTCATGCCGCCGAACTCGGCGTCGTTGCCAGCGCTCTTCGGCCAGCGGGCGGTGATCGCCTTGCCGCGGGTGTAGAAGCGGACGCCCTCGGGGCCGTGGATGTGGTGGTCGCCGAAGAGCGAGTCCTTCCAGCCGCCGAAGGAGTAGAAGGCCATCGGCACCGGGATCGGGACGTTGATGCCGATCATCCCGACCTCGACCTCGCGCTGGAAGCGGCGCGCCTCGTGGCCGGAGCCGGTGAAGATCGCCGCCCCGTTGGCGTAGGCGTTGCGGTTGATCAGGGCGATCGCCTCGTCGAGGTCGGGGCTGCGGACGACCGAGAGGACCGGGCCGAAGATCTCGTCGGCATAGACCGACATCTCCGGCTGCACCTGGTCGATCACGGTCGGGCCGACCCAGAAGCCGCCGCCGTCGACTTCGAGCTCGCGGCCGTCGACGGTGAGGCGGGCGCCCGCCGCGGCGCCCTGGCCGATGTAGTCGACGATCCGCTCGCGCGCCTGCGGCGTCACCACCGGTCCCATCTCCGAGTCCGGCTCGAGGCCGGGGCCGACCTTGATCTCCCGGGCCCGTCCCGCGACCTCCTCGACCAGCGCGTCGCCGGACTCGCCGACGGCGACGGCGACCGAGATCGCCATGCAGCGCTGGCCGGCCGAGCCGAAGCCGGCGGCGGCGAGCTGCTCGGCGGCGTAGCCGAGGTCGGCGCCGGGCATCACCACGGCGTGGTTCTTGGCGCCGCCGAGCGCCTGCACCCGCTTGCGGGCGCTCGTGGCGCGGGCGTGGACGTAGGAGGCGATCGGGGTCGAGCCGACGAAGGAGACGGCAGCGACGTCGGGGTGGTCGAGCAGAGCGTCGACCGCGACCTTGTCGCCGTGGACGACGTTGAAGACGCCCTCGGGCAGTCCCGCCTCGGCGTAGAGCTCGGCGACCAGGTTGGAGGCGGAGGGATCGCGCTCGGAGGGCTTGAGGACGAAGGCGTTGCCGCAGGCGATCGCCACCGGGTGCATCCACATCGGCACCATTGCCGGGAAGTTGAACGGGGTGATGCCGGCGCAGACGCCGAGCGGCTGGCGGAACGACCAGGCGTCGACGGTCGTGGATACCTGGTCGGAGAACTCGCCCTTCAGCAGCTGCGGTATCCCGCAGGCGAACTCGACCACCTCGAGTCCGCGCGAGACCTCTCCCTTTGCGTCCTCCAAAACCTTGCCGTGCTCGGAGGAGACGATCCGCGCCAGCTTCTCGACGTTTGCCGCGAGCAGCTCGCGAAAAGCGAACATCACCTTGGCGCGGCGGCTGAGCGAGGCCTGCGACCAGTCGGCGAAGGCCGCTCGCGCGGCGGTGACCGCGGCGGCGACGTCGGCCGGCTCGGCCAGGAGCACCTCGGCCTGCTGCTCGCCGGTGGCGGGGTCCCAGACAGGGGCGGTCCGGGTCGAGGAACCGCCCGTCTCCTCGCCGCCGATCCGGTGCCGAATCGTCCGTTTGGAGGTCACCGCGCTCACCGGGTCATTGTGACGTGACCGGCGTCAGCGGCCCTTGGCCGCTGAGTACAGAGATCGCGTTGCGGGCGGCCAGCTCGGCCATCGCGGCGCGGGTCTCGACGGTGGCGGAGCCGAGGTGCGGGGTCAACACCACGTTGCCGAGATCGAGCAGCCGCGGCTCCACCTGCGGCTCGTGCTCGTAGACGTCGAGACCGGCGGCGGCAATCCGTCCGTCGACCAGCGCCGCCGCCAACGCCGCCTCGTCGACGATCGGGCCGCGGGCGGCGTTGACGAGGACCGCACTCGGCTTCATCGCCGCCAGCTCGGCGGCCCCGATCAAGTGGTGGGTCTCGGGCGTCAGCGGGCAGTGCAGGCTCAGCACGTCGGCCTCGGCCAGGAGGCCCTCGAGCGGCATCCGCTCGGCGCCGAGCTCGGCCTCCACATCGGCCGGGGCCGGGTGGCGCGAGTGGTAGGCGATCCGCATCCCGAAGGCGCGCGCCCGCTGCGCCACGCGCCTGCCGATTCCGCCCAGGCCGACGATCCCGAGCAGCCGTCCCTGCAGCCCGCTGCCGAGCATGAAGTACATCCCCCAGCCCCAGTCGCGCCCCGACCGGATCAGGCGGTCGCCCTCGACGACCCTCCTCGTCGCCGTCAGGATCAGCGCCAGGGTGAGGTCGGCGGTGGCGTCGTCGAGGACGCCGGGGGTGTTGGTGACGACGACCCCACGCTCTGCCGCCGCCGCGACGTCGACGTTGTCGTGGCCGACGGCGACGTTGGCGACGCAGCGCAGTTGCGGCCCCGCGGCCTCCAGCAGCTCGGCGTCGACCCGGTCGCCGAGCAGGGTGAGGACCGCGTCGGCGCCGGAGACCAGCGCCAGCAGGTCGGCGCGCGGGATCGCCGTCTCCCGCTCGTCGCTCCGCACCTCACCCGCCTCCCGCAGCATCGCCACCGCGCTCCCAGGCAGGCGGTTGGTGACGGCGAAGAGCATCAGGTTTCCGGCTTCAGGACCAGCAGGCAGAGGTCGTCGCGGATCGGCCGGTCCGCCCAGCCGAGGATCCAGCGCTCGGCCTCGGCGACGATCGTCCGCGGCGCGAGGCCGGAGAGCGGGGCGAGAACGCCGGCCAGGCCTTCGAGACCGAGCATCTCCTTGCCCCGCCGCACGTCGGTGGCGCCGTCGGTGTAGACGACGAGGCCCTCGCTGCCGGCCAGCGAGGCTTCGGTGTTCTCCAGCGCCAGTCCCTCCTTGGCGCCGAGCAGGAAGGTCGAGCCGTCGCCGGGAAGCTCGTCCATCTGCGGCAGTCGCAGCGGGGGCGGGTGGCCCGCCCGGGCCCAGCAGACCGTTTCGTCCCCCGATCGCATCCGCACGCAGAGGGCGCTGACAAGCTCCTGGCGCCGGCCCGGCCGCTCCAACAGCGCCGTGTTCGCCAGGCTCAGCAGCTCGGCCGGGTCGCTGCTGTTGGCGGCGAAGGCGGCGAGGCGGGCGCGGATGAAGGTGGCGAGGCGGGCGGCCTCGGGACCGTGGCCGACGACGTCGCCGACGATTGCGATCGCCGAGCCGTCGGGGCCGTTGGTGAGCAGGTAGAAGTCGCCGGAGACGCCGAGTTCGGAAGGGACGAAGGCGGTGCCAACTTCGACGCCGGCGAGGTCGGGGGTGTCGGCTGGGGTCAGCGCCGCCCGGATCGCCTCAAGTTCCTCGGCCGAGTGCTCGAGCTTCCGCAGTCGCTCGGCGAGGAGGGCGACTACGAGGGCGACGCCGACGAGGAAGACGACGCGGATCAGCGCCGCGACGGCGAAGTGGGGCACCGGGTCGATCAGGTGCCCGACGAGGTAGAGGACGACGCAGGCGAGGACGGCTGCCAAGCCGGTCCGGAGCCCGAACCACCAGGCGGCGAGCCCGACCGGGACCGAGTAGAAGAAGGCGATTCCGGAAGAGGCGCTGCCGATCGAAAGCCATGCGACGAAGACGATCGCGACCGCGAAGACGATCCAGGCGATGCGGGCGTTTCGCGATGCGGCTCCCTGCACGCGAGGCTGACCCTACCGCAGGGCCAGCCTCGGCGAGGGAGGGTCAGATGGTCGGGGCTAGTACCACTTGCCGCGGGCGAAGCCGCCGAACGCGATCAGCCCGATCAGCGCGATGATCAGCCCGATCCAGAAACTCCAGACGATCATCAGCACAATGCCGACGATCACGAGGATGCCCCCCAACGAGATTCCCCCGATGCCGGCACCTCTGTCTGCTCTGGTGTTCATCTGCTCCTCCGTTTCGCCGTTTGCATAGGACGACTGGTGCAATCCACAGGTACCCGAGGACGGCGTTTCTCACTCCGGTTCGGGCGCTTCCTCGCCCGGCCAGCTGCCGGTCAATTTCGCGAACGAGGTGCGGGTGCCGTGGTCGACGAGGCCTTTGACGAGGCGGAAGATCGCCCCCTCGACGACCAGCGCCGCGACCAGCTTCGGCCAGGAGAACTCGCGGTGCTCGGGCTTCGGCGGCTCTTCTTCGTCGATCAGCCCCCAGACCTGTTCGAAGATCTTCTTGCCGGCGATCCCCGCGACGAGGCCGAGGACGATGCTGATCGGGGCGAAGATGAGCTTCATCGGGTTGCGGTTCCTCCCTAGGTGGTCTTCTGGTCCTTCGGCTCGTCGCGCGGCTCCAGCTGGATCTCCTTCTCCGCCCGCGGCCGGCCTTCGGTGATCTCGGCGCTGCGCTCCCGCTCGGCGTTCAGCTGGTGGCCGAAGAGGATCGCCAGGTTGGTGATCCAGAACCAGAGCAGCAGGACGACGAGGCCGGCGAGGGTGCCGTAGGTCTTGTCGTAGGAGCTGAAGTTGGCGACGTAGAGGGCGAAGAGGGCCGAGGCGATCGCCCAGACGACGATCGCGACGAGCGCTCCCGGCGTCACCCATTTGAAGCCCCGGATCTTCACGTTCGGCGTCGTGTAATAGAGGACGTCGACCATGAGGATGAAGATCGCCGCCATCACCGGCCACTTGGCGACGTTCCAGACGTCGACGGCGGTGCTGCTGAGGCCGAGCGGGCTGGCGACCGCTTCGACCACGGGGCCGGTCAGGACCAGCCCGATCGCCAGCAGCGCCATCATCACGATCATCGCCAGGGTGACGGCGATCTGCAGCGGCCGCAGCTTCCAGAAGGGGCGGCCCTCGGGGGTCTCGTAGATGATGTTGGACGCGCGGGTGAAGGCGCCGACGTAGCCGGAGGCCGACCACAGCGCCGCCGCCAGCCCGAAGACGAAGGCGAAGCCCGCCGCGCTCTGGTTTTCGACGATCGACTTGATCGGCCCTTCGAAGGTTTCGGCGCCGGATTCGGGGCCGATTTCGGTGATGATTTCGGTCAGCTTCGCGGTCGTCGTCGTCGGGTCACCGAAGATCCCGATCAGCGAGACCATCGCGATCAGCGCTGGGAACAGCGACAGCAGGCCGTAGTAGGTGAGCGCCGCCGCCCAGTCGCTGAGGTTGTCCTCCTGGAACTCGGTCAGCGTCCGCTTCAGGGTCGAGGGCGCGCCCGACTTCGGGGCCTCGCCCTCGGGCCTGTAATCGCGGCGAACCTCGGTCCCCTCCCTGTGGCCGTTCCGTTCGGGCATGTCCCTCCATTGCCCGTTAGGCGGAAGTTCCTAACCGAGTGAAGGCAGCGCCTGCTCTTCGCTGAGGAGGGGGGCGAAGAGGTCGCCTTTGGCGGCGACCCGCTCAAGGACGGCGGCGTGGTCGAAGGCGAGGGCGTCGGGCTCGCCGGACGCCAGCGCCGCCTCGACCTCGTCCCATTCCAGCGGGGTCGAGACCGTCGGCCGCGCTTTCGCCCGCAGCGAGTAGACGCAGACGGTGGTCTTGTGGCGGTCGTTCTGGCTCCAGTCGATGAGGACCCGGCCGGGCCGCTTCGCCTTCGACATCTGCGAGACGACGCGGTCGCCGAACTTCCGCTCCAGGGTCTCGGCGACCGCTTTCGCGAACGGCTTCGTCTGCGCGTAGGTGACCTCGGAGTTGAGCGGGACGTTGAGCTGCATCCCCTTCGAGCCCGAGGTCTTCGGGTAGCAGCGGAGGCCGAGCTGCTCGAACATCCCCCGCAGCCAAACCGCGACCTGGGCGCAGTCGAGGACTTCGGCGGGGGCGCCGGGGTCGAGGTCGAAGACGATCGAGGTCGGACGCTCCATCTCCGCACAGCGGGAGAGCGAGGTGTGCATCTCGATGTCAGCGAGGTTGGCGAGCCAGACCAGCGTCGCCAGGTCCTCGACCACGCAGTAGTCGATCTCGCCCTTGTGGCGGTCGCTGTAGATCGACGCGGTGGTGACCCAGTCGGGCCGGTGCTTCGGGCAGCGCTTCTCGTAGAAGTGCTTGCCCTCGACGCCTTCGGGATAGCGCTTCAGGGTCAGCGGCCGGCCGCACAGGTGGGGCAGCAGCACCTCGCCGATCCGGGCGTACCAGTCGATCAGCTCGCCCTTGGTGAAGCCGGTCTGCGGGTAGAGAACCTTGTCGAGGTTGGAGAGTTCGAGCTCGTGGCCTTCGACCGTGACCGCGGCTTTGCCGCGCGGTCGCTTCGCCGCGGTCGCGGTCAGCGACTCGCCCTCCGGGTCGGTCGCCTGCTCGAGCACAACCTCGTCGGCGGGCTTGTCCTCGCGCAGGCCTTTGAAGGCACCGTGGCGGACCATCCCCTCCTTCGTCATCTCGCGGAACTCGATCTCGGCGACGAGCCGGGGCTCGACGAAGGTCGCGCTTTTCGGCGGTTTGGCGCCGGCGCCGAAGGGGCTCGTCTTCCGCTCGAGCGGGGCGAGGCGGGCGGCGAGCGCGGTCAGGTCCTGCGCTTTGAAGCCGGTCCCGACTTTGCCGCCGTAGCGGAGGACCGGCTTGCCGCCGTCGCTCTCGAAGTAGCCGACTAGGAGGGCGCCGAGGTGGTTGCGACGACGTCCTTCGCCCGGCGTCCAGCCGCCGACGACCATCTCCTGACGGCTGGTGTTTTTCACCTTCAGCCAGGTGCCGGTTCGCTTGCCCGGGCAGTAGACGGAGTCGAGGCGCTTCAGCATCACTCCCTCCAGTCCCTGCTCCTTGCTCGCCGCCAGCAGCTCCTTCGCGTGGCCGACCGAGTAGCCGGGCGTCTGCCAGGCCTCGCCGGACAGCTCCAGCCCTTCGAGCAGCTCGCGCCGGCGCGTGTAGGGCTCGCCGGTCACGTCCTCCCCGTCTAGATAAAGGAGGTCGAAGATGACGTAGACGACGGGGTAGGCCTGCATCCGTCGTTTGACCACGTTGGGGTCGGTGTTGTGGATCCGCTGCTGCAGGCGCTCGAAGCTCGGCTTGCCGTTCTCGTCGAAGGCGACGATCTCGCCGTCGAGGACGGCGTCGTGGGACCCGAGCGCCCGGTGGATCCGCCGCACCTCCGGGTACTGGACGCTGACGTCGTTGAGGTTGCGGGTCTGCAGGGTCACCCGCCCGGGCTGGCAGTAGGCGAGCGCCCGCACCCCGTCCCACTTCACCTCGACCGCCCAGCTGCCGTCGTCGCGCGGCAGGGTTGAGAGCTTGGCCAGCATCGGCACCACGTTCTCCGGGAACGGGTCGCGCTCGCGGGCGGGCGGGTCGATCCGGTGGATCATCCAGTCCTTCTCTGCCTTGCCGGCGCGGAAGAGCGCGTAGCGACCCTGCAGCTTCTCGCCGTGGAACTCGACCATCACTTTCCCCGGCTCCCACTTCTCCAGCTCGTAGGTGCCGGCGTCCCAGATCTTCATCGTCCCGGCGCCGTAGGAGCCCTTCGGGATCTCTCCCTCCCAGTCCAGGTACTCGAGCGGGTGATCCTCGGTGTGGACCGCCTTGCGGTTCTCCTCGGGGGTCTCGGGGATCCCGTTCGGGATCGCCCAGGAGGCGGCGACCCCCTCGTGCTCGAGCCGCAGGTCCCAGTGCAGGCGGCGGGCGCTGTGTTCCTGGACGACGAAGCGTGGCGCCCCCTTCTTCCTGCGGCGCGGCTTCGACGGCGGCTCCGAGGTCTTGCCGAAGTCCCGCTTGCGCTCGTACTCGCCGAGCTCCGATTTCGCCGCTTTGCCCTTCGCCTTCGCCTTCGCCATAGGACCGATTCTTGCGCTCTACCCACCTCAGCAGATGGCAAAGGGCCCACCGCGCCGGTCGGGGCGAGGTGGGCCGCAAGGAGAAAGAAAGGATGAGCTTCTGCGCACAGCTTGGCGGCCGGCCCTTACCCGCCCCTAACCGCAGCCTGAGGATCTCCTAAAAGATGTGGGGATGGGTCAGCGCTTCCTCGTCGCACCGGACTCCTTCAAGGGAACCTTCGGCCCCGCGGAGGTGGCCGAGGCGATCGCCGCCGGGATCGAGGAAGGCGGCGGAGAGGCCGAGCGCTGCCCGGTCGCCGACGGCGGCGAGGGGACGATGGAGGTGCTGCTCGGAGCGCTTGGCGGAGAGCGGCGGCGGGCCGCCGTCCACGACCCGCTGCGGCGGCCGCTGGAGGCGAGCTTCGGGCTGCTCGGCGACGGCGATGCCGCGATCGTCGAGACGGCGCAGGCCTCGGGGCTGCCGCTGCTGGCGGAGGCGGAGCGCGATCCCGAGCGAGCCGACAGCTTCGGGACCGGCGAGCTGATCGCCGCCGCGGCGGCGGCGGGGGCGCGGCGGGTGCTGCTCGCGGTCGGCGGCAGCGCCAGCACCGACGGCGGCGCCGGGGCGATCGAGGCGCTGCGGGGGGCGGGGCTGCTCGGGACGGTGGAGATCGAGGTGCTCTGCGATGTCACCGCAACCTACGAGGAGGCGGCGCCGCTGTTCGCACCGCAGAAGGGCGCGGACGCGGCAGCGGTCGCGCGGCTGGCGGCGCGGCTCGACGCGTTCGCCGGTGAGCTGCCGCGGGACCCGCGCGGGGTGGCGATGGGCGGCTGCGCCGGCGGGCTCTCAGGCGGACTCTGGGCCTACGGGGCGCGGCTCCGCCCCGGCGCTGCCTTCGTCCTTGACGCGATCGGGTTCGACGAGCGCCTCGCGCGTGCCGACGCGGTGGTCGGCGGCGAGGGGCGTTTTGACTCGCAGAGCCTCGGCGGGAAGGTGGTCGGCGAGATCGCCAACCGCTGCGCCGCCGCCGGCAAGCCGCTGCACCTGGTCGTCGGCGAGAACGGGCTGGACGAGGAACAGCCGGCCGCGGTCGCCTCGGTCACCGAGGCGGGAATGCTGGAGACGATGCGAGGTGCCGCGCGGGCGCTGGCGATCAGCGGCCGCATCGGCTGACGGAGCCGGCCGCCTGGAGCCGGGGACCGCGTCGGATGGACCGCTTCCGACTTGGAGCCCACCCCGCTGTGGTCAGAATCCGATGCACTGTTGGGCGGCGCCGGGTGGGCCGCCGCATCGTCGCCCGATTCGATCCCGGCGCCTGCCAGGCGGCCACGCCGGCTTCGCCGATTCCAACCTAGGCCGCGAGGTCGCGGCGCTCGAAGAGCCAGGCGCCGATCGCGGCGAGGAGGCAGGCGGCGAGGGTGACGCCGGCGAAGGCCAGCGGTTCGATCCCGTCCTCGATCGCGTTGCCGTAGTACCTGAAGACGGAGAGGTAGCGGACGGCGTCGAGGCCGGGGTCGAGGCGGCCGACCAGGTCGAGCACGTACATCCCAACCAGCACCCCGGCGACCGAGCCGGTGACGACGCTGGTCCGCAGCGAGAAGCCGGCGGCGATGGCGCCGAGGCCGGCGAAGAGCAGGGCCAGCGGCCAGACGTTGGCGAAACCGGCGACGGCCGGGCCGGCGGCGAGGCCCGAGCCGGCAAGGATGCTGCCGAGGCCGGTGAGGGCGCCGGTGAGGAGGAGGACCGCCGCCAGCTCGACCGCGGTGGCGAGGAAGCTGGCGGCGACAAGGCGGCTGCGGGAGACCGGCGCCGAGAGGAGGACGTCGAGGCGGCCCGATTCGGCGGCGCCGGTGAGGCCGCTGGCGACGGCGCGGACCGCCAGGTAGCCGAGCGCCAGCGGCACGATCAGGCTCAGCATCTCGGCGTGCAGGTACTGCTCGACGTTGGAGAGCTCACCGATCCCGAAGGCTTCCTTCAGGCCCTGCGGGTATCCCTGGATCGCCTTGGAGAGCGATGCTTCGACCGAGGGGAAGATCGCGACGATGAAGGCCGACATCAGGCCGAGCGGAACACCCCAGGCCCAGAGGGCGCGGCGGCGGTCGTAGAGGTGGGTGGCGACGAGGGCGCCGATCTGCCGGGTCATGCTCCCTCCCCCTCGTCGTAGTAGCCGAGGAAGACCTCCTCCAGCGACGGGTGGGTCGCCTCGAGGTCGACGACGTGGTGGTCGGCGAGCTCGCGGACGACGGCGTCGAGGTCGCCGCCGGCACTGAAGCTGACGCGGCCGTCGACGACGGCGAAGTCGGCGACGCTGGGCAGCGAGCGCAGGCGCTCGCTGCCGGCCGGATCGGCGAGCTCGACGGTGAAGCGGCGGCGCGCCTTGCCGAGCAGGTCGGCGATCCGCTCGACCGCGATCAGGCGGCCGCCGCGGACGATCCCGACCCGGTCGCATACCCGCTGCACCTCGTCGAGCTCATGCGAGGAGAGGAAGACGGCACAGCCGCGGTCGCGTTCCTCGGCGACGAGGTCGAGGAACTCCTCCTGCATCAGCGGGTCGAGGCCGCTGGTCGGCTCGTCGAGGATCAGCAGCTCGGGCCGGTGGAAGGTGGCAAGGATGAGGCCGACCTTCTGGCGGTTGCCGCGGGAGAGCTGGCCGAGCGGGCGGTCGAGATCGGCGCGGAAGCGGGTCGCCAGCTCCCCGGCGCGGTCGATCCCCTCGACGCCGCGCATCCGCGCCAGCAGGTGGAGGGCCCGGTGGCCGGTCGTGTCGCGGCCGAAGCCGAAGTCGCCGGGGAGGTTCCCGAGCCGGCCGCGGATCGCGACGCTGTCGCGGCGACTGTCGAGGCCGAAGATCCGCGCCGCGCCGGTGGTCGGGTGGATCAGGTCGAGCAGGGTGCGGATCGTCGTCGTCTTCCCGGCGCCGTTGGGTCCGAGGAACCCGAACACCTCCCCCGGCTGGACCCCAAAGGTCACCTCCTCGATCCCGCGGTTCCTGCCGTAGCGCTTGGTCAGCGCCTCGGTCTCGATCGCCGGCGTCGCGGTCACGCCGGAATTATCCGACCGCCCCCGGCGCCTGCGCTCCTCGCAGGGCTGCGGCCACGTCCGCGGTCACCGCCTGCGGCGCCAGCTGCAGTTGCTGTTCGCTGAAGTGGTGAACCGAGTAGCCGAGCCGCCGCAACCGCAGATCCCGTTCCCGATCGTTCTCGAAGGCGATCGTGCCGCCGTGCGTCGCGTAGCTGTCGGTTTCGACCACCAGGCGCGCATCGCGCCAGAGGAAGTCGACGGTCATCCCGTCGATGAGGACGTTCACCTCAGGCAGCGGCAGCCCATAGCAACGACAGAGCCGCAGGAAGTACCGCTCGAGGTCACTGCGAGTGCGGTCCGTCCCGATCTCCCCCAACCCCAAGCCGAGGAACTCGGCCTCGCGAATAGCGCGCCGCACGAGGTAAGGCGCCAACGTCGCGCGTATGTCCCCAAGCGTCCGCGACACCGTCGTCACCGGTATGCGATCGCGCACCGTCACCAAGTGGGCGGGGCGCTTTAGTGAACCATCGGTTGACTTTGGCGCCCCGAGGCTCACGCAGCGATGAATGCGAATGCCTCGTTGTCGCTTGCGGCCGCCATGTGTCGGCACGGTGACGTCGATAGGACCCTCCAGCGGCCGAAGCAGCCCCCAATGAACGGCAGCGGCACCGTGGCTCAACACCGCGAAAGGGCCACAAGCGAGCACCGCGGCCATCCAGCTCCCCTCTTCGCTGACCCCGTCGTGCCCCACCGCGTAGATGCTGCGATGGAGGCGATGAAGTCGGCCGCGTTTCGCTCGCTTGGCGATCGCGCTTTTCGTCAATCCCAACTCGACGAGTTCCGTCGTCGTGACGATTCCATGCTGCATTCGCGCGACGCGCGCTATCTGCAAGTCAACCGGGGCGCTTTGGTGGACCACGAGGCCACTAAGGCGCCCCGCCGCCTTTCTCGCCCCCCTTAGGCGCTGAAGACGGCCTCGAATGCGGCTAACTGGGACTGGATCCCCGCGGTTACGCCGTCGCAGAGTTCGTGAACTCCCGGGTCGGCGATGCGGTAGAGAGAGCTGGTGCCGCGCTTGCGGCGGGCGACGAAGCCCTCGGCGAGGAGCGCCGAGAGGTGCTTGGAGACGTTCTGCTGCGAGGTGCCGAGGGTCTCGGTGATCTCCCCCACCGAGGCCTCGTCCTGGTTGCGCAGGTGGTCGAGGATGCGCAACCGCGTCGGGTCGGAGAGGGCGCGGAAGCGACGGGCGATCAACTCAGCGGCCTCGGGGTTGAGGGGGCTCATCGGCTTCTTGGTCGCGCGGGCTGCCATTCCGTGTTATTGTACCTTGTACAACTGTTAAGTTGTTAAGCAGTGAACTTGTAAACGGTGGAAGGAGAGGCTTGTGACTGCCAGCACCGTAGCGACCGCCGCACTCGGACCGATCGGGCGGCTGGGGAGACTTGCCGCCACCCACCGCCGCGCCGTCTTCGTCGGCTGGGCTCTGCTCGCCGTCGGACTCGGCTTCCTCGCTCCCCGCGTCGAGACCGCGCTTTCCGGTGCCGGCTGGGAAGCGCTCGGCTCGGAGTCGGTCGCCGTCCGCAAGCAGGTCGACGCGTCCTTCGGCGGCGGCGGCGCCTACGGGCTCCAGGTCGCCGTTCATTCGCAGCAGCTTGCGGTCGCCGACCCCGCCTTCCAGCGCTCCCTGCGAAGGGTGCAGCGGACGCTCGCCGCCGACCCCGCGATCGGCAAGGTGGTGTCGCCCGCGCCCGGCGTCTCGATCTCCCGGGACGGCCACACCGCCGTCGTCCGCGCCACCGCCGCAGAGGACCCGAACGGGATGGTCGCCGCCGCCAACGACCTCAAGGACGAAGTCGCCGCCGCCGCTCCCGGCGTCGAAGCCAACGTCACCGGCGCCGCCGGCATGTGGTCCGACTTCAACCAAGCCAACAAAGACGCGATGCTGAAGTCCGAGCTCTTCTCCTGGCCGATCACGCTGGCGATCCTCGCCCTCGCCTTCGGCTCGCTCGTAGCCGCCGGGCTGCCGCTGATGCTGACGATCGCCGGGCTCGTCTCCTCGGCCGGCGTCCTCTACCTAGGCACCCTGCTCTCGCCGATCTCGATCTGGGCGATGAACTTCGCGCTGATGTTCGCGCTGGCGCTCGGCATCGACTACGCGCTCTTCGTCGTCATGCGCTTCCGCAACGCGCTCTTCGGCCAGCGGCTGGCGCCCGAGGACGCGGTGGCCGAGACGATGGACACCGCCGGCAAGGCCGTCCTCTTCTCGGGCCTGACGGTGATCGTCTCCCTCGCCGCCGTGATGCTCGTCCCCAGCCCCGCCTTCCGCTCGGTCTCGCTCGGGATCATGATCTCGGTCCTCTTCGTCCTCGCCGCGACCCTGACCCTGCTGCCGGCGGTGCTGGCGAAGCTCGGCCCACGAATCGACCGCGTGGCCCTCCCCTGGGCGCACTCCGGGGAGAACCGCTCGCCCCGCTTCGCCCGCTGGGGCGAGCTGCTCTGGCGGCGGCCGCTCCTCTTCGGCGGCGCCGGCTTGGCGATCCTCGTCCTCCTCGCGCTGCCGGTTCTCGGCGCCCGCACCGGGATGCCGTCGATCAAGGTGGTGCCGTCCGGCGACCACTCGCGGATCGGCTACGAACAGCTGAGCGGCGCCTTCGGTCCCGGCGCCCCAGGACTGCTGCAGGTGACGGCGCCGCGGGACGAAGCCCGGCGCGTCGTCACGCGGCTGCAGGCCGACCCCGGGATCGCGATGGCGCTGCCGCCGCAGCGCGGCCGCAACGGAGTCGCGCTGATCGAAGCGATGCCGACCGCCGCTCCGGCGACCGTCGCCTTCGACAGCACCGTCGACAGGCTGCGCGCCGAGCTGCCCGCGGCCGCCAAGGTCGGCGGCCCGGCTGCCGAAAACCGCGACCTCGAGGCGGCGCTGGCGGCGAAGACGCCGCTGGTGATCGGCGTCGTCCTCGGCCTCGGCTTCCTGCTCCTGCTGGTCGCCTTCCAAGCGCCGCTGATCGCCGCCCTCGGCGTCCTCACCAACCTGCTCTCGACCGCCGCCGCCTTCGGCGTCGCCACGCTGATCTTCCAGGACGGCAACCTCGCCGGCCTCCTCGGCTTCGAATCGCAGGGCTTCCTCGACGCCTGGGCGCCGGTCTTCTTCTTCGCGATGGTCTTCGCGATCGCGATGGACTACACCGTCTTCCTCCTCTCCTCCGCCCGCGAGCACTGGGACGCGACCGGCGACGCCAAGGCGGCGATGGTCGGCGGCCTCGCCCACTCCGGCCGCGTCATCCTCGCCGCCGGCGGCGTGATGGTCGCCGTCTTCTTCACCTTCGCCCTCTCCGGCCCGCTGCCGCCGAAGGAAATGGGCGCGATTCTCGGCATCGCCGTCCTCCTCGACGCCTTCCTCGTCCGCCTGCTGCTGCTGCCGGTCCTGCTGCGCCTCACCGGCGCCGCCGCCTGGTGGCTGCCGGGCTGGCTCGGCCGGCTGCTGCCGGACGTACGGTTCGGCCACGGCGAGGCGGGGTCAGCAGGCTCGGAAGAGGGCGCGGCTCAGCCGTTCCCCGTCGACGAAGGTGTCGGTGAGACCGAACTGGATGCGCCCCTGCGGGCAGGTCGCTGAGAAGCGGCCCCAGGGAAAGCGGAGCCCAGATAGACGAGGGAAGCCGTGCCGCCGGCCAGTTTCGGGATCGCCGCGACGAGGCGCGAGCCGTAAGGACTCTGCGGGGTCCGAGCAACCCTCACCGGGACGATCGCCTGCCCGGCGAGAGGGGCGGGTAGAAGCGCGCGCACGGTCAGCTCGCTCGAGCTTCGCTTATACACCGAGGCGGCGGCGGCGACCCAGAACGGCTCCGCTTCGGGATAGGCGACCTCCACTTGAGCCGCCTGGCGCCCACCTGCGCCTTCTCGCAGGTCGACCAGTCGAAGCCGGGGTAGACCTGGATCGGCACGAAGGGGCAGCGCGGCACCCCGGCGAGGTCGAGGTGGAAATGCCTGTCGATCTGGAAATCGATTTCCTTCGCCGCGGGCGGATGCGAGCCATCGTCGGTCCGGATCGAGCTCGCCAGCCGCAGGCTGAGCGGAGTGCGCGGAGTCCCCGAGGATGGCCATGGTGACGGTTCGGCGGCCAACTCGACAAAGAGGTGGGGCATCGGAATCTCCACTTCGGAGCCGACCGACGGGGTCGCCACTGCGAGCGCCGTGGTCACGATGGCGACCACGAGGCCTACGCCGAGGCGCCCCAGGCGCCCGCAGGCCACTCACCCCGCGGGCGTGCAGGGGCGGATCACGGTGCCGGTGAGGCTGGGGCCGTTGGTGAAGACCGCGGTGCCTCGGGCCTGCAGCTTGCCGTCGGTGCAGGTCGCCATGACGATGCCCTTGTTCAGGGTCAGGGTGAAGAAGATGACCGAGCCGGAGCCGCCGGCGATCTTCGGGACGGTCGCGGTCGAGAGCAGGCCGTAGCGGCCTTTGTGGATCTTCTTCACTTTCACCGTGGTGACGACCGCCGCCGTCACCGGCGCGGTGAGGAAGGCGTGGACGAAGATGGTCGTGACGCCGCCCTTGGTGCCGCCGTTGAAGGCGAGTAGTTCGGAGTGGGCGATGATCGGTTCCTGTTCGGGGAATTTAATCTCGACGTCGGTCTTGCCGCTGCCGATCAGCGCCCGCCCGCAGACTTTGCGGACGGCGGCGCTGGGCCGCGACTGCAGTTCGCCGGCGGTGCACCTGGGGATCCCCTCGACGTGGAGACTGGCGTGCTTGTCGCCTTCGATGAGGAATTCCTTCAGGGCAGGGGGATGCGGCTTTTCTGGGTCGACCGACCTGACTTTCGCCGCCACGTTGAAGCTGATCGGCGTCGGTTTCGAGCGTGACATCTTCTTCGGCGAGAAGCCGCCGTTGTATTGAACTTCTACCCCGCCGCTGGTGACGTGCTGCCACGGCGCAGCAATCGCGACGCCGGCCACAGCCAGGACTGCCGCGACCAGCGCGGCGGTGAACCCCACGGACCTTCCCCAAGACTTGTTCATGACTACCTCCCGCCGGCCACCATATGGCGGATTACTCGAATGTCAATGTGACATTGCAGTTCTCCATTCGCACCCGAGTGGGACACTGGCGCGGTGCGAGTGCTCGCGATCGTCCACCAGCGCGATGCCGGCCCGGGCGTCTTCGCCGAGGCGATCCGCGAGGCCGGCGGCGAGCTCGACGAGTGGACCCTGGCCGAGCGGCCGGAGCCGCCCGCGGACCCGCTGGGCTACGACGCCGTGCTCGTCCTCGGCGGGGCGATGAACGCCGACGAAGGCGAACGACACGGCTGGATCGCCGAGGAGGAGGCGCTGCTGCGCGGGTTGCTCGCGGGCGAGGTGCCGCTGCTTGGGCTCTGCCTTGGCGGGCAACTGTTGGCCGCGGCGGCAGGGGCGCAGCCGCGCCGAGCCGCGCGGCCGGAGATCGGCTGGAGCCAGGTGGAACTGGCGCCTGAGGGAGAGGACGACCCCCTCCTCGGCCCCCTCGCCCCCGGCTTCGAGGCATTCCAATGGCACAGCTACGAGTTCCCGCTGCCGTCCGGCGCCGTCCCTCTCGCCCGCAGCGAGGTCTGCCTCCAGGCCGCCCGCCTCGGCACCCGCGCCTGGGCGCTCCAGTTCCACCCCGAGGTCAGCCGCGGCGACGCCCTCCATTGGATCGACGACTTCGAGGCCGACCCCGACGCGGTCCGGATCGGCATCGACCCCGCGGTCCTGGGCCCGGAGACCGAAGCGAAGATCGGCGCCTTCAACGACCTCGGCCGCGACCTCTGCCGGCGCTGGCTCCAAACCATCCCCGGCGTTCGTCCTTTGTCGGGATAGACCCGATAAGGGACGAACGCCGATTCAGTCGACCTGGATCGGGGTCAGGTAGGCGGCGGAGAGGCCGCCGTCGACCAGGAAGGTGCTGGCGGTGACGAAGCTGGAGTCGTCGCTGGCGAGGAAGAGGGCGGCTTTGGCGATCTCCTCGGGCTCGCCGAAGCGGCCCATCGGGATGTGGACGAGGCGCTTGGCGGCGCGCTCGGGGTCCTTGGCGAAGAGCTCCTTCAGCAGCGGCGTGTTGACCGGGCCCGGGCAGAGAGCGTTGACGCGGACGCCGCGGTCGGCGAACTCGACGCCGAGCTCGCGCGAGAGGGCGAGGACGCCCCCCTTGGAGGCGGTGTAGGAGATCTGGCTGACGGCGGCGCCAATCGTCGCGACGAAGGAGGCGACGTTGATCACCGAGCCGCCGCCGGCCGCGAGCAGGTGCGGGACGCCGTGCTTGCAGCAGAGGAAGACGCTGCGCAGGTTGACGTCCTGGACCCGCTGCCAGGACTCGAGGCTGGTCTCCAGCACCGAGCCGTCGTCGGTCGGGTTGATCCCGGCGTTGTTCATCAGCACGTCGATGCGACCGAACTCGTCGTTGACCCGGCGGAAGGCTTCGACGACCTGGCCCTCGTCGGAGACGTCGGCTTCGATCGTCAGCCCTCCCTCGGCCTCGGTCGAGAGGTCGATGCCGACGACGGTCGCGCCCTCCGCGGCGAAGAGCCGCGCCGACTCGGCGCCGATCCCGCTCGCGGTCCCGGTGATGACGCAAACCTTCCCGGCGAGTCTCGCCATCGTCAGCCTCCCTCGGTCGCGTAGTAGACGTTCTTGACGTCGCTGTAGTGCTCGAGCGCGTCGGGGCCGAGCTCCCGCCCGACGCCGGACTGCTTGAAGCCGCCGAAGGGGGTGGAGACGCGGACCGAGGTGTTGGAGTTGATCGAGATCACCCCGGTCTCGATCGCCCGCGAGACCCGCAGCGCCCGCGCCCCGTCGCCAGTCCAGATCGAGCCGGAGAGGCCGTAGATCGTCTCGTTGGCGAGACGGATGGCATCTTCCTCGTCGTCGAAGGGGATGACGCAGGCGACCGGGCCGAAGATCTCCTCGACGGCGGCGCGGTCGTCGTTGGCGACCGGCGACAGCACGGTCGGCGGAAACCAGTAGCCGGGGCCCTCGGGGGCGCTGCCGCGGATCGCGACCGGCGCGTCGGCAGGGACATACGAGGCAACGGCGTCGCGCTGACCGGCGGAGATCAGCGGCCCCATCTGGGTCTCCTCGGAGAGCGGGTCGCCGACCGCGATCCCCTCGACCGCCGGCTGCAGCGCCGCGAGGAAGTCGTCGAGGCAGGAGCGCTGGACGAGGATCCGCGAGCGGGCGCAGCAGTCCTGGCCGGCGTTGCCGAAGACCGCCATCGGCGCCGCCGCGGCAGCGGCCTGCAGGTCGGCGTCGGCGAAGACGAGGTTGGCCGACTTGCCGCCCAGCTCCAGCGTCACCCGCTTGATCGTCTGCGCGGCGCCGGCGGCGATCCCGCGGCCGACCTCGGTCGAGCCGGTGAAAGCGATCTTGGCGACGTCGGGGTGCTCGACCAGGCGCCGCCCACAGACGCTGCCGGGGCCGGCGACGACGTTGAGGACGCCCGCCGGGACCCCCGCCTCGAGCGCGATCTTCTCCAGCTCGAGCGCGGTAAGCGGCGTCAGCTCCGCCGGCTTGAGGACGACGCAGTTGCCGGCCGCCAGCGCCGGCGCCAGCTTCCAGGAGGCGATCGTCAACGGGAAGTTCCAGGGGACGATCAGGCCGACGACACCGAGCGGCTCGCGGAAGGTCATGTCGACGCCGCCGGCGACCGGGATCGTCTGTCCAAGCAGCCGCTCCGGCGCGCCCGCGTAGTAGCGGAAGGTCTCAACGACCATCCCGATCTCGCCCCGCGCGTCGCCGATCGGCTTGCCGGCGTTCCGCGCCTCAAGCTGCGCCAGGTCCTCGCGCCGCGCCTCGATCGCGTCGGCCAGGTCCCGCAGCAGCTCCGCCCGCTCCGTCGGCGCCACCGCCCGCCAGGCCGCGAATGCCGTCTTCGCCCGCGCCACCGCCGCGTCGACCTCCTCCACCCCGGCCCGCGGCACCTCGGCCATCACCCGCTCCGTCGCCGGCTCGACCACCTCGATCGCGCTCACGCCGCCGCTCCCCTCCCCGCCGACGGGCCGATTTCCCTACATATAGGGGTATTTTCGTCCCGTCGGCCGCCTGGGGCCGCAGGTTCGGCCCGCGCGGCGTCCACAAGCGCGCCGATCAGCTGCGAGTCCTCGTCTTCCTCGGGGTGCCAGATGACGCCGAGGGCGAAGCGCTTTCCGGGGAGCTCGATCGCCTCGGGGAGGTCGTCCTCGGCCGACCATCCCGTCACCTTCAGGCCGTCGCCGAGCTGGTCGACGCCCTGGTGGTGGTGGGACCAGACGACGAAGCTCTCGACCCCCGCCGCGGTGCAGGCGAGCGACTCCGGGTCGAGGCGGATGTCGTGCTTGCTGAAGGTGCCGGCGACGGTCCGGTGCGCCTCGTTTCCCAGCGCCTCCGGCAGGTGTTGGACCAGGGTCCCGCCCAGCGCCACGTTCAGCAGCTGCATGCCGCGGCAGATCCCCAGCACCGGGATGTCGCGCTCGAGCGCCCGCCGCGCCAGCGCCAGCTCGAAGGCGTCGCGGTCGGGCCAGGTGCCGCGGGTCTCCGGGTGCGGCTCGGCGCCGTAGCTGGCGGGATCGATGTCGGCGCCGCCGGCCAGCATCAGCGCATCGACCCGGTCGAGCAGGATGTCCGGCTCGGCGACCGCCGAGGGGTCGGGCGGCAGCACGATCGCGATCCCGCCCGCGCGCTGCACCGCGTTCACGTAACCGCGCGGGGCCAGCGTCACCTCGTAGCCGTCCCAGACTCCCCAACTGACCCGCTCGACCGCCGCGCAGATCCCGACCGCCGGCGCGCGCTCGCCCGCCGCGCCGCTCATAGCCGCTCGAAGCCCCGGTAGCGCTCCCAGTCGGTGACGGCCGCCTCGAAGGCCTCGATCTCCACCCCGGCGCGGTTCAGGTAATGGTCGACGACCTCGCCGCCGAAGGCCTCGCGCGCCACCTCACTCGTGGCGAAGGCGTCGCGCGCCGCGTAGATGTTCGACGGCACCCGCGGCTTGTCGGACTCGTAGGCGTTGCCCTCGAAGGCCTCCTCCAGCGGCAGCTCCGCGTCGACCCCGTGCAGGCCGGCGGCGATCATCGCGCTCAGCGCCAGGTAGGGATTGACGTCCGCCCCCGGTAGCCGGTTCTCGACCCGCAGCCCCTCGCGGTGGCCGACCACCCGCAGCGAGCAGGTGCGATTGTCGCGACCCCAGGCGATCGCGGTCGGCGCGAATGAGCCCTTGGCGAAGCGCTTGTAGCTGTTGACGTGCGGCGCGTAGAGCAGCGTCAGCTCTTTCATGCAGGCGAGCTGGCCGGCGACGAAGCGCTCGAAGAGCTGCTGGTCGGCGGCGAAGGCGTTCGCACCGTCCTCGCCCGCCAGCGAGCAGTGGATGTGGCACGAGTTGCCCTCGCGCTCGTTGAACTTCGCCATGAAGGTGATCGAGTGGCCCTCCTGGGCGGCCATCTCCTTGGCGCCGTTCTTGTAGATCGCGTGGTTGTCGGCGCTCTGCAGCGCCCCGTCGTAGCGGAAGTTGATCTCGTGCTGGCCGAGGTTGCACTCGCCCTTGGAGTTCTCGACTTCCATCCCCGCCCCGGCCATCTCGTTGCGGATCCGCCTGATCAGCGGCTCGACCCGCGAGGTCCCCAGCAGCGAGTAGTCGATGTTGTAGAGGTTGGCCGGCTCGAGCTCATGGAAGCCCTTGCGCCAGGCCTCCTCATAGGTGTTGCGGAAGACGATGAACTCGAGCTCGGTCGCGGCCTTGGCGGCGAAGCCGCGCTCCGCCAGCCGCCGCAGCTGCCGGCGCAGGATCTGGCGCGGTGAGGCGGCGACTTCGCGCCCGTCGGACCACTGCACGTCGGCCATCACCATCGCCGTCCCCGGCAGCCACGGAATCATCCGCAGCGTGTCGGTGTCCGGGACCATCTCGAAGTCGCCGTAGCCGGTGTCCCAGGAGGCCATCGCGTAGCCACCGACGGTTTCCATGTCGACGTCGACCGCGAGTAGGTAGTTGCAGCCCTCGGCCCCGTGCTCGAGCACGTCGCCGAGGAAGTGCGACGCGGTCAGCCGCTTGCCCTGCAGCCGCCCCTCCATGTCGGCGATCGCGAGCAGCACGGTGTCGACCGTGCCGTCCGCGACCGCCTTCTTCAGCTCCTCGACGGTCACCCGCGGAACGTTACGCCGCCGGGGTCACGGCCGGGCCGGGCCGACTTCCGGTTCGGGCCCGATCGCTTCCTCGATCTCGATCTCGCGCACCTGCCCGGTGAAGTGCTTGCGGGCGCTGAGCATCCAGGTGAGCCAGGCGAAGAGGATCACGACGCCCACCGTCAGCGGCGCGTAGTTGAACGCCTCCCAGGTGAATTCGTCGTTCCACGGGACCGCCGCCGGGGTGAACGGGAGGCAGAAGATGATCGTGATCAGCCCGACCCAGAAGGTCGCGAAGATGTTCATCCATTTGTACTTGCGGCCGTTGGTCCAGGGCCCGGGCTCGAAGGTGTCGCCCATCCGCCAGCGCAGGAAGATCGGGATCACGTAGGCGATGTAGAGGCCGATGACGGTGATCGAGACGACGGCGAAGAAGGCGAAGGGTACGTTTTCGCCGTTCCCCTTCAGTGCCGGCAGGGTGATGATCAGCGCCGCGGCCGCCATCGCCAGCACGGCGTAGATCGGCACCCGCTCCGAGTTGACCCTGGAGATTCTGCCGGAGGCACGGTGGCCGAACCCTTTGTCGCGGGAGAACGCATAACACATGCGCGAGGCGCTGGTCAGGCAGGCGGCGCCGCAGAAAAGCTGGCCCACCACGGAGATGATGAGGACGAACTTGCCCCAGCCGGTGCCGAGCGCTTCGGTCAGCAGGGTCGGCGCGAAGCCAAATGCTTCGTTGGCGCCGTCGACGTTGGTGACCGCGAAGGTGATCGCCAGGAGGACGATCCAGCCGATCACCGCCGAATAGAAGATCGAGCGCCAGACGCCCTTCGCCGCGCTCTCGGCCGCGCCGTGGGTCTCCTCGGAGATGTGGGCGGAAGCGTCGAAGCCGGTGATCGTGTACTGGGTCAGCAGGAACCCGAGCGGCAGCACGTAGAACCAGTACATCCCGTTGCTGAACCCACTCTGGTTGATCCGGTGGCCGAAGACGAAGCTGACGCTCTGGTGGGTGTCGGGGACGATGATGAGGACGAGGACGATCGCGGCGACGCCGATCACGTGCCACCAGACCGAGACGCTGTTGACCAACGAGAGCATGTGCGTGCGGCGGATGTTGACCGCGGTGTGGACCATCAGGATCAACACGAAGAGCAGGAAGACCTCGCTGAGGATGTGCGCTTCGTCGCCGAAGTTGATCCCGAAGATGTTCACTTCGTAGAGGCCGAGGACGACGTTGAGGAAGGTGGCGCAGGCGTAGTCGACCGAGGCAACCACGGCGACGAGGCCGATCAGGTTGAACCAGCCGGTGAACCAGGCCCAGACCGGGCCGCCGAGGCGGCCGGACCACCAGTAGATCCCGCCCGCGGTCGGGTAGGCGGAGACCAGCTCCGACATGCAGAAGCCGATGATCAGGATC
>Ga0207693_10001047_pt1 | contig 24726 bp, 28 predicted proteins | sample LARL81metaG_FD_184347 | JGI IMG/M metagenome (GOLD analysis project Ga0207693, IMG submission 184347) | Corn, switchgrass and miscanthus rhizosphere microbial communities from Kellogg Biological Station, Michigan, USA - LAR L8-1 metaG... | ecosystem: Host-associated > Plants > Roots >... | reverse complement strand
CTTCAAAATGATCTCTTTCTCAAACATCAATAAGCAGTATGGCAAGCAGTTGCTCTTCGTGGATGCTTCGTTTCAGTTGAATCCCGGCGAAAAAGTCGGACTGGTCGGTCCCAACGGGGCGGGCAAAACAACGCTCTTCCGTATGGTGGTCGGCGAGGAAACTCCCGACGAGGGCACGGTTTCTGTCCCCAAGAAGTTGACGATCGGCTACTTTCGTCAGGACGTCGAAGAAATGCAGGGCCGTTCAGTCCTGGATGAAGCAATCGCAGGGAGCGGGCGCGTCGGCGACCTACATCACGAACTCGAGGCCTTGCAGCACGAAATGTCCGACCCTGAAAAGACTGATGACATGGAGCGAATTCTCGAGCGCTTCGGTCACGTTCAAGAGGAGTACGAGCATTTAGGCGGTTACGCGCTCGAATCGCAAGCCCGTGAGGTGCTCCACGGCCTGGGATTCAAAGACGATCAGATTGACGGGGACGTGGGCGCTCTCTCGGGAGGATGGAAGATGCGGGTTGCGCTGGCGCGTGTCCTGCTCGGAAGGCCGGATGTCTTGCTGATGGACGAGCCCACGAACCACCTCGACATCGAATCCATCATCTGGCTCGAACAGTTCCTCAAGTCATTTCCCGGCGCTTTGCTGATGACGTCGCACGACCGCGAGTTCATGAATCGTCTGGTCTCAAAGATCGCCGAAATCGATGGCGGCGAGATCATCACCTACTCCGGCAATTATGACTTCTACGAACGCGAGAGAGCGATCCGAGAGACCAACCAGCAGGCGGCATTTGCCCGGCAGCAGTCCATGCTTGCCAAGGAGCAGCGCTTCATCGATCGTTTCAGAACGCACGCCGCCAAAGCAGCCCAGGTGCAGAGCCGGATCAAGACCTTGGACAAGATCGAGAAGATCGAACTGCCGAAGAAACGACAGGTGGTGAAGTTTGATTTTCGTCTCCCCCCGCGGTCCGGCGAACAGGTGGCAGTCCTTGAGAATCTGCACAAGAGCTATGGCCCGCGTGTGATTTACGAAGGGTTCAATCTCACCATCCGCCGCGGAGAACGCTGGGCCGTCATGGGGAGGAACGGTGCGGGCAAGACCACGCTGCTCAAGATGATTGCCGGGGCCAGTGCTCCAGATGCCGGAAGCGTTCGGCTCGGCGCCAGCCTGCATATGGGCTACTTCGCGCAACAATCGCTGGATGTGCTCAATCCCGATCTCACCGTCATCGAACAGTTGCAACAAGATTTTCCCCACGACAATCTCGGGGCGCTGCGGACCCTGGCGGGAGCATTCCAGTTCTCCGGCGAAGACGTGGATAAGAAGATCCGCGCACTCTCCGGCGGAGAAAAGTCGCGGTTGGCGATCGCGCGCATGCTATACAACCCACCGAACTTCCTGGTGCTCGACGAACCCACTAATCATCTGGATCTCGCGACCAAGGAGATGCTGGTAGACGCTCTGAGGGACTTTGAAGGCACCATGATTTTTGTATCGCATGACCGCATGTTCCTTCGCGGTCTCGGCTCACGCGTGCTGGAACTTGGCGGTGAGAGCGGTACGGACCGCCATCCTACTGTCTACCCTGGGTCATACGTTGAGTACGTGCAGAAGCTTGGACATGAGGCCCCTGGGATCTACTCGTAGGCCTTGCAAGGCCCGGCGCGACGGGCGGCAGAAGAACCCAAGCCCAAGTCCCATAACGGAACTGTGGCGGTCAGGGAAACCGTAGTGCGACACCCTTTCGTCTGTGCTAGCCTTCGAGTCAGGAACCCTCTGGCTATATGTCGAATGAGGAGATGTAACTCCGGTAGAGGAAAGAGACTGGCTCGACCAGCTGGAGAAATTCGTCGAGCTGATCTGTCTCAAGGACCAAGGCTACTCATACCGGAATTTGGGCGAGCTGCACTGTCCCACCTGCGGGGATGCGCGGCGCATGGATGTGGTGGTGAAGCACAAGGAGCGTCCCCACTCGGCCACGGCACTGTTGCTTGTGCTGATGAAGTGCGTCCAGTGTGACACGCTCTTCACCGGCCTTCTATATGACGGCCCAGGGGGAGACAAGCTGGCGGTACTGCCGTCGACATATGGCGGGCTTACTATGCCTCACACTCCGGCTGGAGTCGCCGATTACCTTGACCAAGCTCAGAAGTCGCGGCTTTTCCTCGAGGCGGTGCCACCATGTTTGGATTGCTGGCCGCTTTCGAAAACCTGGGTGGAATTTTCATGCCATGGGTCGTTGGGGTAATCTCGGACAGGTCTTCATTGCGGCTGGGTCTGGCCACCTCGACAGCTTGCCCGCTCTTGATGCCTTTTGTGCTTTGGTGGATCCAACGTCACCCCGTTGCCGTTTTGCGCGAACGGAATCGTGCCGCCACACCTGAGGAGATTCCGACTTAGAATTGACCGGCCAGGGTGACCGTTCAGGATCTCGCTGTAACCTTCTACAGACTCGCGAATCTCATCAGGTTCTCGTCTCACTAAGGAACGCGCTGATGAAATCACGAATCAATAGCCGCAAGTTCGAAGCAATGAGCCGACGGGAATTGTTGAAACTTACACCGGTGCTTGCGCTGGGGGCATTTGGGATCCCGAAGCTCCAAAGCCCATTGCTCAAGACCGGGCTTGGGTTCAGCGACTGGGCCTCCGAAAAACTGTTTCGCTCCGGTCACTTGGCCACGACTTTTGCTGATTCGGAGCTGACACCGTTCAACAAATTTCCCATCAACGACTATGACGTCGACGACCCAGAGGTGGATTTTGATCGCTGGACTCTGACGGTAAACGGAGCTGTGCAGAAACCAGGAGACTACAAGCTTGCACAAATTCAAGCCCTTCCTCGATTCCGGCAGAATACGAGGCATGTCTGTGTCGAAGGCTGGGATGTGATTGGGCGTTTCGGTGGCGCGCGGCTTTCCGACTTCTTGCAAGCAGTCGGTGCAGACCTTTCGGCGCGTTTCGTCTATGTGGAATGTGCCGACGATTACTACGAATCGCTCGACATGGCCACGGCCCTCCATCCGCAAACGCTCCTCTGCTACGAAATGTACGATCGCCCACTCACACGCGAACACGGAGCGCCGCTACGCCTGAACATCCCGACCAAGGTGGGATACAAACAGGCCAAATACCTTACCGATCTGAAGGTCACGAATGTGCTCGAAAAAGTCGGCTACTGGGAGGATCAGGGCTACTCCGGATTCTATGGCCTGTAGCCCCTTGGAGTTGACATGGCAATGCGTACGATCGCAATCGAGAACGTGAAGACCCACGAGGTGACCGCCGCCGTATATGAACACCCGTTTCTGGTGCGTCTCTGCCATTGGGTGAACGCAGTGTCGCTGTTCGTGATGGTGGGCAGCGGGCTCCAGATCTTTCGCGCCTTCCCGAGTTTTGGTGCAAAGATTCCGCAGCAAGATCTTCTCAATTGGCCCAAATCTCTGGCGATTGGTGGGTGGCTGGGCGGCGCGCTGCAATGGCACCTTACCTTCATGTGGATCTATATGGGGACCGGCCTGCTGTACATCGGCTACCAGCTTTTCAGCGGAAATTACAAGCAGGTGCTCTTCCTGCGACGTGACCTTCCAGGTGTGTGGCCGATGGTGCGCCACTACTTTTTCTTCGGCCGCAAACCAGAAACCAGAGAAGCCTACAACCCCCTGCAGAAGCATGCCTACACCTCCGCGGTTGGGCTCGGGGTCCTGTCGGTACTAACTGGCGTTGCCATCTGGAAGCCCGTGCAGTTCTCCTGGCTGGCGTGGCTGATGGGTGGCTTCCACCTCGCACGATTGTGGCATTTCCTGATTATGTGGGCGATGTTGGCGTTTGTTTTCGGACATCTGGTGATGGTGGTCCTGCATGGCTGGAACAACTTCGTCTCCATGTTGACGGGATGGAAGAGGGATCCGGAATACGACTCGGAGTGATGGTTGGTTTGGAATCGTTGTAATTCCACAGTGCGGTGAGGAGCAATGCCGGAAGGGGTAACATCGCTAAGCAATCCAGCCGAGCGATTCACCGAAGAGACGCTCATCCGGCGCATTCGAGAGGGCGAGCATGAGCTCTTTTATGAGTTGATTCGGCCTTACGAACGGCGTGTGTACTCTGCGGCCTTCGCCATTTTACGCAACCAGGCGGACGCTGAAGATGCCGCACAGGAAGCACTGCTAAAGGCCCTCAAGCACATTGGACAGTTCCGTGCGGAAGCACGATTCAGCACTTGGCTGATCCAGATTACTGTGAATGAGGCTCGTATGTGGAAAAGGAAGGAACACGCCCACCTGGTTGAGTCGATCGCTGAGCGTGAGGACGCAGAGGGAAACTACATTCCTCGCGACTTCGCTGACTGGCGGGAGATCCCTTCCGAGGCTCTCGAAAGAAAGGAAATCCGCGAAAAGCTGGCAGAGGCGTTGGAATCCCTGGGACAGATCTATCGCGAGGTCTTCGTATTGCGCGATATGCAGCACTTAAGCATCGACGAGACCGCGAAAGCTCTGAGCATTTCGACTGCATCGGTCAAGACCAGGCTTCTGCGAGCCCGCCTCATGCTCCGCGATCTATTGGCGCCAGGACTCGGTGGGAGTTGGAGCACACGACTTGATTTTGAGAAGGGGACCAAGCCATGGTAGTCAACTGCGAACAAGTTTGGCGGGAGATCTCCAACTATCTCGAAAGTGACATTGAGCCGAATCTGCGTGCTGCTATGGAGGCTCACTTCCGGGACTGCGAACGATGCCGGTCCGTGCTCGAGGGCACGCGAAACGTGATCGAGTTGTATGGCGACGAGCGCATGATCGATGTACCGCTAGGGTTCGGTTATCGCCTGCAGCGAAGGCTCGAGGAAAGCATCCAGCCAACGCGGCGTGGTTTTCTAGGATGGATGGTCGCTGCCGCTGCTGCCGTTGTCGCCGTAGGCAGCTTCGAACTAGCCAGGTCCTCGGCCTTCAGGCAACCCGATCTACGTTCGGAACACGCTCAACCGGGAGTTGGCGTGCCGCCTGAAATGATGGTAGTAGTGTCGACCGATGGGAAGCTGTTTCACGCCGCAGCATGTCCGTTCATCCACGACAAGGCGCATGTCCGGTCAATCGTGGCGCGCGAAGCGCTGAAAGAAGGCTACGCGCCCTGCGTGCGCTGCATGAAGAAGTATCTGCCGTTGCTCAGATTGTCTTGACCATACGCCTTCGTACAGATAAGGTCACCGTAGAATTCACTCTGGTGATACCGCGGGAATGGGCGCAGCCCTGCCTCAGCGTGATTCAGATGAAAGCTGGCCAATGATTTTGGAGTTGCAGCCACCCTTCCGATCAAAGCAAGAAATCATCATCAACGTGCCTTTGGAGGCGGTGTGGTCGTTCAGTATGGATCTCACAAAGATCCCGGAGTTCCATCCTCGTGTTGTTAGGGTGGATCTTCTTTCTGGCAAGAGCCTCCGCGAACCAGGCGGGTCCTATCAATGTCATCTTTCGGGCGGGAAGCACACGTGCATCGAGAAGGACATTGAAATTATCCCGCTCGAGAAGATCGTCACCGTGTTGCCGGAGGATTCATTCGGTATCAGCAAGATCCTGAGTGATTACAGAGTGGAAACGACGTTTCAGGCTCTCGGCCCTCAATCAACCAAGGTGGAGATTAGCCACTATTACTCGATCACAACCCTCAAAGCCAAGCTTCTCAACTTAATCGCAAGAGGTAAGATCGCACGCGAAACCCAGGCAAAACTGGATGCCGCCAAAGCCACCATCGAGGCTGCCTGCTGTGCGAAATAGTTTGCCCCACTGGTTTTAAGCAGACCGCCAACTTTCCAGGGTTCGGCGAAGCAAGGTCACGAAGCTTTTACAAATCATTCTCACGCGCCTGTAACTTCCACCGACGTGCGGAATCTCTGCTCGGGCGGCTTCGTGCCGCAAAATCTGTCGAACGAGGAGATGTACATGGTCAGTAGGATTCGCACGTTGCTACTTGTTATGTTGGCAATTGCAACAGGGTTGACGGCGCTAAGCCAAGCTGAAACACACAGAAGCACCGGGGCGGTGTTTGTCATGACGAATGCCGCGTCTGGCAACGAGGTGATTGCCTACGAACGGAATATGGATGGCTCGTTGGAGCAAGGACGCCGTTTCGCAACGGGCGGTCGAGGCAGTGGAGGCACCACCGATCCGTTGGCATCTCAGGGATCGCTGACACTTAGCCAAGATCGCGCGTTTCTGCTGGCCGTGAACGCCGGAAGTGGCACGATTTCAGTCTTCCGTGTCCACGGGGACTGGCTTTCGCTGGTGGACAGAGTTCCTTGTGGTGGCAGCGAACCCGTTGCCGTTTCCCAGCACGGAAACCTCGTGTATGTCTTAAACGCGGGAGGAAGCAGCAACGTCGTAGGCTTCCAGTTCGACCATAACGGAAAACTCAGGCCGATTCACCATTCCATCGCATTCCTCACGACCGGCAACTCTGGGCCGGGTTCCTTGTCGTTCCGCCCCGACGGCCAGTTTCTCTTGGTGACGGAAAAGCTCAACAACGTAATCGATGCGTTCCATGTCCAACTGGACGGGACGCTCGGTCCACTTGTTGTGACTCCTGCTATCGGACCCGGCACCTTTGCGTTGCTGTTCGCTCCGAACGGAGCGGCCTTGGTATCGGAAACCGGGCCGGCGGGCGGAAACAACGCCTCAGCGATTTCTTCGTACGCCTTGCTTCCCAATGGGACAGTGTCTCCGATTAGCGCAAGCGTACCAACTGAAGGCGCCGCCACCTGCTGGCAGGCCGTCACTCCTGACGGTCATTTCGTCTACACCTCTAACGCCGGGACATCAACCATTTCTGGATTTGCGATCTCTAACAGTGGAGCGTTGACTGCATTGCCCGGAACGACCGTCGCAACGCTGCCAACCGGAAGCACGAACCTGGACGTGGCGATCAGCTCCGACGGAAGATTCCTTTACACGCTCGACTCCGGGACTGGCTTCGTCAGCATCTTCGCAATCAACGAGGATGGCTCACTGACGAACCTCGGAGATGCAGGCGGTCTCTCTGCCGCTGCCGGTTTCAATGGCATAGCGGCAATTTAGTGGTTGCGCGGTGAGCTGCAAGGCTTGATCGCAGCTGGGCTCGTTTTTCTTTCGTCCGGCACCTGGTGCGACGGTCCAAACTTTGGACGTCCGCTGGGGCCGGATGATTTCGTTACCCAACGGACGCTAGCCTACTGGAGCTGAATCATTTTTTCTTGGCTACCGCGAATAAGGCTTGTAGCACTTGCGGGAAGGCGGGCAATCGAACAGCTCCGGGTAGCAGGTAAGAGTTTCCGATGACGTTACCCGGAGCGATCTTCAAGAACTCCGGCGGTGCTAGTTCTGCTTCATACCGTCGTCGTGTTTCATGTTGTCGTCTTTCTTCATGTCGTCTTTCTTCATCTTGTCCTTCTTGGTTTTCTTGGACTTTTTGTCCTTCTTCATTTCATCTTTCTTCATTTGATCGTTGTTCATCTGGCCTTGTTTCGTGTCGTCTTGCTTCATCGTGTCCTGCTTCATGTTGTCGCCGGACTGAGCAAAGGCTGCCAAGGAAACTGCCACCAGACACATCGCCATCAACCTGCCGATCATCTTCTTCACGAAATCCTCCGAGTCTTGCCGAATTTACGCCGACAGACTGCGGCGCACATATGGGATGCCCTTGTAGCTGCAAAGTTACAGGATTGGCTGCGGTAGGTCTTTTCTGAAGTTGACCGCGACCACAGCCGAGGAGCTACCATGTCGCATGTCTGAACCCGCGAGACACGCAATCGATCGGATTGTGTTTGACAGCGGAATGGTGCGGATCGGTGCGTTCCGCTGCCATCCAGATGATCCATCCTTTCATGATTCTGGACCGGCAAGAAATTGTTGCTTTGTGTTTCCACGAACCGCAGTCGAGATTCAGCAATGAACACGAGCCGGCCTTTGTCGCCAATCCGAATGTGGTTACCTTTTACAATCAGGGTCAGGCCTACCTGAGAAACGCAGTCAGCATCGAGGGAGACCGTTGTGATTGGTTCGGCGTGGAAATCGATGTCGTGCAAGATGTAGTGCGGGTTTTTGATCCGACCCTTGACGCGCGTCCGGACCGACCTTTCAACCTCACGCGCGGGTGGGCCGACGCGCCCACGTACCTCGCCCAGCGGAGGCTGTTCGAACAGCTTGTGACCGGGGCGCTAAATGATCCATTGATGATTGAAGAGTCAATCGTGGATCTTCTGGAGCAGGTCGTGCAATCCGCCTACAAGACCACAGCAATCGTGAGATCAAGCATTGTGGGTCCGAGGCAGCGCGATATGATTCACCACATCGAATTCATTCTCAGCCGGCAGTGGGGAGAATGTCTGTCGCTGCGCGAACTCGCGAACGAAGTTGGAATTTCCGTGTACCACTTGTGCAGAATGTTTCGTCGCGCGACGGATCCACCCTCCATCAATATCGTCAAAAATTGCGCGTCCGTTGCTCTCTTGAGGGCGTCATGGAATCTAGGAGATCGCTGGTGGATATTGCTTTGGATGCGGGATTTTCCAGCCATAGCCACTACACCCACACCTTCCGCCAGGAATTTGCTCGGACCCCGTCCAGCCTCCGACCCGACAAGACCACAGAATCAGCACGTCGCCAGAGAGCAAGATTCTGATAGCGAGATCGCTCGTGATCGGCTAGTAGATAGGAGCTATGCCGATAAACATCACGCGCTTCACAGCGACAACATGTCTTGTTTTATCTCTTTTCATTGAAATCGGATGTTCGTCGCAGCCCAAGCCCACCACGGCCGAAGCAACTCTAGCCGCAGGCATCGCACGCCTGCAGGCCAATGACGATGAGGGTGCGGCAAGCATCCTGGAACAAGTAACCACACACGAACCGAACAACGGGCGCGCTTGGCGCAATCTCGCCCTCGCCTATCAGAAGCTCAAAGACTGGGATCGGGCCATCTCGGCACACCAACACGCGCTCGACGTCGAGTCCTCGGTGCCCACTCCACTTTTCAACCTGGGTGTTCTCTATGCTCAAAAGGGAGATGCGGACCAAGCCTTCGCCTGGCTCACCAAAGCCAAAGCAACCCGCAAGATCGATATGACGCAAGTCGACGCGACACCAGAACTGAAAGCGCTCGAGAGCGACCCACGCTTTCGGAGCCTTTTGCCGTCGCGATCGGACTTTGACAATCCATTTGTCGAGCCGATAAAGATCGTCCGCGAATGGGACGGCGAGACAACAAAGGATCAGTTTGGATGGATTGCCCGAAACATCGGCGATGTCGATAGCGATGGAGTGCCCGATATCGTCACCTCAGCACCGACCAGCAGCAAAGCTGGGGACAAGGCGGGCCGCATCTACGTGTATTCGACGAAGTCCGGCAAGTTGCTCTGGACAGCTGACGGCCATGCCGGCGACGAACTCGGCACCGGGGTTGAAGCGGCCGGTGACACCAACGGGGATGGCATTCCCGTTGTGATCGCCAGCGCCCCCGGGGGCGGCTATGCGAAAGTCTACTCGGGTCGTGACGGTCGTGTGCTTCTCACTCTTCAGGCAGAAAACTCGGGCGATGAATTCGGCCGACATGCTTCCGGCATCGGCGATGTGAACCATGACGGATTTGCGGATGTGATCGTTGGGGCGCCAGGAAACAATGCGGTGGGGCAAAAAGCCGGACGCGCCTATGTCTATTCGGGGAAGGATGGACGCCCGCTGTTGACGCTCAGCGGTGAGCGTGCTGGCGATGCCTTTGGTAGTGCAGTCGCGGGGTTCGCCGACAAAGAACACATCTTCCTAATTGTCGGCGCGCCCAACGCTGGACCCAAACAAACCGGTCGAACCTACGTGTACGGCGCGCTCTCTTCCAAGCCGAAATTCACCATCGAATCCGATGAAACGGGAGTTGCGTTGGGAGCGATGTTCTTGTCGGTACTCGGCGACGTCGATGGCGACGGTGTGCCAGATATTTACGCCTCCGATTGGTCGAATGCTGCGAAAGGGCCCTCCACCGGTCGTGTGTACATATACTCCGGGAAAGACGGCCATCCTCTATTGACGCTGACCGGTGAAACCGCCGGTGAAGGATTTGGCACAAGTCCGTCCGTGGCGGGGGATGTGGACCATGATGGCCACGCCGACCTGATTGTGGGTGCCTGGCAGCACAGCAGGGAAGCCGTCGGCGGTAGGCGTGCCTATCTTTATTCCGGCAAGGACGGACATCTCATCCAAACCTTCACCTGTCGAATTCCGGGAGATACATTCGGATTCGATTCCGTGACCATGGGTGACTTGAACAAGGACGGTACCACCGACTTTCTCATTACCTCCGGCTGGAGTGGTGTTCACGGCTTTCATTCTGGCCGAGTGTTCATCGTTTCCAGTGGAGTTCAAACCAACTGACTGCGTTACACCCAAGAATTGAGTGCTGCATCAATGGAATTCCAACCCTGAATCGCCTTGTACGCAACCTATGCCCCCGTCCCACCTCGAAGCATTCGCTCCTCATTTAGCGTCGTCGGCTGAACTTCGTCAGGGTTTCTGAGTAGCGCTTCATCGTCTCCGGGATTGCTCGGTTGTAAATAAACTGTCCTTCGCGGCGCGAGTTGATTAGTTCCGCCTCCGCCAGAATCTTGAGGTGATGGGACACCGTACCAGGGGTTAGCCCTTCCCGTTCGACCAGCTCCCCGCAGTAGGTCTCATCGCTTGCCGCTATCGCTTCATAGATGCGGAGTCGGGTCGGATCGGCCAAGGCCCTTGAGATCTTTGCAAGCTGCTCGATATCCATGGACTGTTCACTGATTCTAACTGGATGAGAAGTCTTTTCCACAATCGTGCTGCCGGAAGCCTGAAACTTAATAGTTTGATACTCATCAAACTATTGAAATAACCTCGGAACGTGAATGCAATTCCGTGAGACTTCTAAGGAGTCCTTTATGAAAAGGCTTGCAGGAAAGGTTGCGGTTGTGACTGGCGGGAACAGTGGGATCGGGCTGGCAACGGCTAAATTGTTCCGCACGGAGGGTGCAAAGGTGGTCATTTCGGGACGCAACCAGAAGACGCTCGATGAAGCGGTGAAAGCCATTGGAGGGATGTTCTCGGCGTGCGCGCCGACGTTTCCAAACCGGACGACATCCAGCGGCTCTTCACCACCGTTGCGGAGAAATGGGGCAAGATTGACGTTCTATTTGCCAATGCCGGAGTGGGAAAATTCCTCCCCGTTGCGGACGCAACGGAGGGCCATTTTGACGAAATCTTCGATGTCAATGTTCGGGGACTCTTCTTCACCGTGCAAAAAGCCCTGCCTCATCTGAATCGGATCCGCAATTGTTCTCAACGCCTCCGTGGTGGACCAGCTAGGTATGCCCGGAGCCAGCGTCTAATCTGCAAGCAAAGCTGCAGTGCGCTCTCTTGCGCGTACGTTGACGGCGGAGCTAGCGAACAAAGGCATCCGCATTAACGTTGTCAGTCCAGGTCCGGTGCCAACTGCCATTTTGGAGCGCCCTGGCATGTCGCAGGACGGGATCGATGAGACTCTGCGCGGTCTCGTCTCGCAGGTCCCGATGAAGCGTGCAGGCAAGCCCGAGGAAGTAGCCGATGCGGTTCTGTTCCTTTCGGGTCCTGAATCTTCTTACATCACGGGAGTAGACCTGAACGTGGACGGGGGGATGGGACAGGTCTGATTGGACCTGAGAGACAAGGAGCTTGACGATACAGGGCTACTCGATCCGGCCAGCTGAGGTCGCGGATATTCTAGATCTTCCCTCGATTGAGCTGGCGGCGGCACAGCTGCTCAGAGGGCACGCACCGGAGTCCGCGCTGGCTGGGACCACAGACGAGCGCACGTTTGCCGACGCCGCGCTCGAAGGGCGACTTTGGGTGGCCTCAAGGCGCAACACACCCGTAGGCTTTGCGTTGGTAAAAATGCTCGCCGATGATTTGCCCCATCTTGAAGAGATTGACGTACACCCGTCTCACGGGCGGCGAGGCCTAGGCAGAGCCCTCATCCGAGCCGTATGCGACTGGGCGATCGTCTCCGGGTACGTAATGCTGACTTTGACGACGTTCAGGGATGTGCCCTGGAACCTCCCGTTCTACGCGCGGCTAGGCTTCGTCGAGATTTCCCGTGAGACGCTCCGTCCCGAGTTGGCAGCTGTCGTATGCGAAGAGGCGCATCGAGGCCTGGATCCCCATACGCGAGCAGTCATGGGGTATCGATGCGGGCCGACTGTTATTCGTGGATGACGTTGTCAGGTCTCTCTCTGGTAGTCGCATCTTATCGCTCGTTAGTCCTTAGGCGTTGGCGAGCCGCGTAGGCCGCAACTTTGAGGCGGTTTCCGCACAGTTGCATGCTGCACCAGCGTCGTGTCCCTTTCTTGCTGGTGTCATAGAAATGCAGAACGCATTGTCCACACTTGCGAACGCGATTCCGATCCGCCTCCGCGAACAACTTCGCCGCAGCGTATGCCAACGGGGCAAACAGGTCTTCAGGTTGCCGTGGTTCGAACCATGTTTCCAAAGACGGGACGCTCCCGGTTGCCTGAAGCTTGCTAAGCATGGGATGGGCTGCCATGAGCCGATTCAGCTCCTCCAAAGTCTCGCAGTCGACCTCGGCACCACCTCCCCATGCAAGAATCTCCTTCCTCAATCTTTCCCTAAATCGCCGCATCGCGTCCAAGGTTCGCCGTGAGGCTGCCGATTCTCCTGACCGCCGTTGGAGTTTTGTTACCGCATCAGAGCTCAGCAAACCAGCCACCTGAAACCACCTTACGAGGGCGTCGAAATCAGAGAGCAATTCCATGGGCTCGCCGTTCTGAACCGGACGCGTATTCAGAAAATCCAAAGCTAGATGGTTCCCGACGAAGAGGAACCCATCTCTCCAGTCGGAAGCAAGAATTGGGCTGTTCTGGCTCATATTTTCATGTCCAAGATTATAACACCGCTAATGTATCTTTTTATCGGTTAGTACATCTGATGGTGTGAACGAGCAAAACGTTGCTGGGACAGCACCGACATAAGTTGCCCGCAGCAAACTTCTCTGAGGAGACACACCATGACCAAGTATCAATACGCCATCATCGACGGCTCGAAGATCTTTTATCGTGAAGCCGGCCAGAAAAGTGCCCCAACACTTTTATTGCTGCACGGGTTTCCAACGTCGTCGCATATGTTCCGCAACCTCATTCCGAGCTTAGCCGACCGCTACCATGTCATCGCGCCTGATTTGCCAGGATTCGGGTTCTCGGATGCGCCCGACCCCAAGCGCTTTCGTTATACGTTTGAACATCTGGCTGCGGTGATCGACAAGTTCGTCCAGACGATCGGCACCGAACGATACGGGATCTACGTCTTTGATTACGGCGCACCCGTAGGCCTCCGCTTGGCACTCGCACATCCGGAGCGGGTTACGGCGATCGTCTCTCAGAACGGCAACGCCTATGAGGAGGGCTTGAGCCAAGGATGGAACCCGATCCAGAAGTACTGGAAGGAGCCAACTGGCCAGAATCGAACCGCGTTACGCGACTTCCTCACTCCGGAGGCGACCAAGTCCCAGTACCTTTATGGCGTCCAAGACGAGACGCTTGTGGCGCCGGAAGGCTACCAGTTGGACTCCGCCCTGCTGGCGCGTCCCGGCAATGATGAGATTCAACTCGATCTGTTCCTGGACTATGTCAGCAACGTCGCGCTCTATCCAAAGTTCCAAGAGTACTTCCGTACAAAACGGCCGCCGTTGCTTGCGGTTTGGGGTAAGAACGATCCGTTCTTTCTTCCCCCGGGGGCTGAGGCTTTTAAGCGCGACAACCCGAAGGCCGAAGTACATTTCTATGACACTGGTCACTTCGCGCTGGAAACGCATCATCGGGAGATTGCCCACACCATTCTGGAGTTCCTCGGGCGCAACCTAATCACGGAAGCCAACGCTGCATGAGGATGATTCATGAACTCGAGCCCATAGGAACGTAGGCTCAGGAACCGACACTCATCGCGGGGCCGCGTCCCAACGCGGCCTGCGTCTTAATCTTGGCATTACCTGAGGGATGGATTATGCATGTGGTTTCCGTAAATGTGGGATTGCCACGTAATGTCGTCTGGAAGGGCATGACGGTACAGACAGGGATCTTCAAAGAACCCGTAGAGGGCCGCGTGTCGATCAGCAAACTGAATCTCGCCGGGGATCAGCAGGCGGACCTCACGGTGCACGGCGGAGCCCCCGAAGGCGGTCTACGCATTTCCGGCCGAGCACTACGAGTACTGGAGGAAGATGCTGCCGGAGGTGTCGTTCTCGTGGGGCACGTTTGGCGAGAACCTGACGACTGCAGGACTTACGGAGGCGGGGTTGTGCATCGGGGATCGACTAAGAATCGGGACAGCTGTTCTGATGGTGACCCAGCCCCGAATGCCCTGTTACAAATTGGCTCTACGTTTCGACCGCGACGACATCATCAAGAGTTTCTTGACCAGCCGGCGAAGCGGGTTCTACTTCTCGGTCGTCGAGGAAGGAGTGGTCCAGGCGGGATCAGAGGTTGAGATCTTGAGTCGAGATCCCAATCGAGTCGCTGTCGTGGACATCTTGCACCTCTATCTTGGGCAAGCACACGATCCGGAACTCCTTCACCGCGCGATGCACGTAAGCGCGCTGCCGCAGGATTGGAAAGCCGACCTTCTACTGCGCGCTCGAATGGAAAGAGCGTGACGATTGTCTCTACCGCGCACTGACCGGCATCGAAGCGGCCCCGAACACTCGGCGCTGCCGTGTTTCTTGAACGAAGGCTATCAACCGCAGGTTGCGCGGATCCGACCCCGGTTCCAACGTGAGGTGAACATCTTGCGTCAGCACTTGTCCCTGTTTCAGCGTGCCAATCTTCGTGAGACTCTTGACCACAGAAACGTGCGACAGTCTGTGTCCGGAATTTTCGCCTGCCAACACTTGCGATTCGGCACGGTTTAGCGCAACCGCAACGTACACATCCGCCTCCTGTGCGCCAAAAGAGGAATTGAGTGCTCCCGTTTCCAGATGAGCGCGCAGAATATTCGAGGCGTCTGCAGAGATCGAGGACAAGCGTAGCGGAAGCTTTGAAGCGCTCAACGCTTTTCGAAAAGCCTTATCGGCCTCTCCGGAACTACTGCCGACAAACTCACTGATCCCATCCACCACCATTTGCGGCGTGTAGACGCTGTCCAAGCCGAAACGCTTGGCGTAGGCACCCTGCCGCTGACTATAGAAGCTGGCAGAGTACGGGTCCTTCCAGCCGATGTGGTTCCAGTAGTCGACGTGTTCGCTGAGGACAATCATTTCCGCGCGCGGTATGGGTTGTCCATCCAGCGTTTCGAGAAACCTGTCTGCTAGAGGGCAGCTGGAACACCCCTCCGAGGTGAAAAGTTCCACCAGCAGTGGAGTGCGAACATTTGATCCAGCGTCCGCGCTATGGAGACGTTGCGGTGCAAAGGTTAACATCCAAGCACCAATCGAAAGCACGACCATCACTGAAACGACCGGAATCCTCATTGTTTCGCAGTCCTCGTGTCCCTCTGAGTGGATGTCCCGCCGGGCGTGAAAGTTACGAGGTTCTTCTGTAACTTTTGCCTTTCAGAGGACTCTAACAACACCGGCTCGCGGAATTTACTTGGCAGAGGCCAACGAGGAGTTTGTTATGTCTAGCTTGCTCTCACGCTTGCTCACCATGATCTTGCTACTGACGTGTGCCGGTGTATCCGCGCACAGTGCCGGGGACAGGGCGAATGGCACTCTCCCAGCCCCAGCTGTCGATGCGCCGCTGGTGTCGACCAGCAGCCAGCAAACTGCGGTCATCGCTGGTGGCTGCTTTGGGGCATTCAGGCCGTATTTCAACACACCAGGGGCGTCATCCGCGCAACCTCGGGATATTCCGGAGGTGCAGCCAACACCGCGGAGTACGAACTGGTCAGCACCGGTGAGACCGGCCATGCGGAATCGGTGCAGATTGAGTATGATCCATCGAAAATCACCTACGGCCAACTGCTTCGGGTCTTCTTTTCGGTCGCCCACGACCCCACGCAGCTGAACCGGCAAGGTCCCGACGAGGGCACTCAGTATCGTTCCTCCATTTTCTATAGCACCGACGAGCAGAAGCGGATTGCCGAGGGCTATATCGCACAACTCGATAAAGCCAAGGTCTTCGAGCGCCCGATCGTGACTAAGGTCGTTCCATTGAAGGCCTTTTATCCGGCCGAGGCGCACCACCAGGACTATGCCGCTCTACATCCGAACAATCCATACATCGTGTACAACGATGCGCCGAAAGTGGCTCACCTTCGCGAACAGTTTCCCAACCTCTACACGGGTAAGTAGGACCTCTAGGAGAAAGCGACTATGTTCGATTCTGATCTTGAAAGTGGCGAAGGATCGCTGGTCCGGCGACGGACGTTTCTTTTGACTTCAGCATCAGCGATTGCAGGCGCGATCTTGTGGTCGCTACGAAGACCTAGCCCTGCGCACGCGGCCAAGGGCGGGCCCGAGGAAGTTACGATTGTGACCTTTTCCGATTCGGGAGAGCGACTGAAGACGATCCAGGTACCGAAGGTGGTCAAGACGGAAGAGGAATGGCGCAAGCAGCTTTCGCGGGGCGTTTTCTCGATCACCCGTCGGTCCGATACCGAGTTTGCCTATTCGGGAGAGTATTGGAACCTCCACGAAAAGGGTCTCTACCGCTGTGTGTGCTGTGAGAACGCACTCTTCACGTCAGACACGAAGTTCGATTCCGGAACGGGCTGGCCGAGCTTTTGGGCGCCCATTGCACCGGAAAATGTCCAAACCACGCGAGACACCAGCTTGGGAATGGTCCGAACCGCTGTCTCATGCACCGAGTGCGACGCACATTTGGGACACGTGTTCGACGACGGCCCCGAACCTACAGGTCTGCGCTATTGTATGAATTCAGCGTCCTTGAGGTTCGTTGCGCAGAAATTATCCCAATAACTGACAAGTAACTGCGAGCATCAACCTCGAGATCTTATCGGCCCCTCAAAATAGAAAAATCGCAGGAGTGCAGTCCCGCGATCGAACTTTCTCCGGTGGCGGAAGAATATAGGAGCGGATTTCTAGTGATCATGGACACATAGGGCCCCGTGATTTCTGCCGATTGCCGGGAAAATTCACGGTTCCGTCTTGACAACAATCTGCTCAGATTCCTGTTCTTGCTTTCCTCGACGGGGTTTCTGCCCAGTTGGAACACTTGTTTAAGCAAGTCGGCAAGACCTAGACTAAGGCCCGAGCCAAACACTCTCATTCCGGTCCATCAAATCTGCGATTCCTGCAAAATTGATCATGGGTTTAGTCATTCAAGTTTCCGCAATCCGCAAAACCTACGGCTCTACGGTGGCGGTCGACGATATATCATTCGAGGTCAACGACGGTGAGATCTTTGGATTGATCGGGCCTAACGGCGCTGGAAAGACCACGACGATGGAGTGCATCGAGGGTCTGCGAACGCCGGATCGGGGCACCATCTCGGTGCTGGGTCGTAATCCCTTCAATGACGTTTATGAGCTACAGGAGCGAATTGGAGTTCAGCTACAGCAGGCACAGCTGCAGAAGCGGATCAAAGTGTGGGAGGCGGTAGACCTGTGGGCATCCCTCTACCAGAGGAATGCGATCGACGGCGAACGCTTGCTCGAACAGCTTGGGCTGATCGACAAGCGGAATGCCTGGTTCATGACCCTGTCGGGCGGCCAGAAGCAACGACTGTTCATTGCCCTTGCGCTAATCAACGATCCAGAAGTGGTATTTCTCGACGAGTTAACCACCGGGTTGGACCCCCAGGCGCGCCACGCTATCTGGGACTTGGTGCGCGGAATCCGCGAGCGCGGGAAGACGGTTTTCCTGACTACACACCTGATGGAGGAGGCCGAGCGGTTGTGCGACCGGGTGGCAATCATCGAACACGGACGCATTATCGACATCGACAGCCCGGAGAACCTGGTTAAGCGGCACTGTCCGGAGCGAACTGTTGTCCTTGCCACAGACGACGGAAGCGCGGCGGAGCGTTTTCGAGCGATACCGCGAGTCGAGGCGATCACGTCCAATGCGTCGCACCTCACAATTCGGGGTAGCGGGGACGATCTTGTCACCGAGGTAATTCATTGTCTATCGGAGAATCGAATACGGGTCACCGATTTCCGTACGATTCTCCCCACTCTTGAGGATGTCTTTCTCAAGCTGACCGGTCATTCGATTCGCGATTGAGGCTTTGATCCTATGCTGCGTGGGCTCTGGAAATTGACGTGGATCGAAATCAAGATCTTCATGCGCGAGCCGTTGGGAGCGATCGGGACGATCGGTATCCCGGTTTTAGTGTTCCTCGTGGCGGGTCGAATGGTCGGCCGCAGAGCTACACCGGCCTCACCCGCGGCTATTAGTTTTATCGGCGTCGGCCTACCGGTGCTCGCCTCGGTCCTGATCCTCATCGGCGCCGTGCTCTCGCTGGTCACGATCATTTCGATCTATCGTGAGGGGGGCATTCTCAAACGACTTCGCGCCACTCCTCTGCGACCCCAGGCAATTCTCACCGCCCACGTGTTGGTAAAGTTGTTGCTCAGTGCAGCCACACTGGCCTTAATGGTGGTAGCGGGAAAACGCTACTATCCGGTCGGCATTCATGCCCCCTTGGGGCGGTTCACGCTGGCGCTTCTGATAAGCACCTGTAGCATTTTGTCGATCGGCTTTCTCATCGCCAGCCTGGTTCCCACGGCGCGTTTTGCGCAGCCGATTGGCGCCGTCATTATGTATCCGATGATGGCGGTTTCGGGACTTTTCGCGCCGGTTGAATCGTTACCGCACGCGGCTCAACTGGTTGCCAAGGTTTTGCCGTTAACTTACGCGGTGTCACTGCTCGAAGGGATTTGGAAGGGCGACGCATGGTGTGCACATGCGCGCGACCTGACAGCACTGGCCGTCGCGTTTGCGGTTTGTACCGGACTCTCGGCGAAAGTGTTTCGGTGGGAATAGCACGAATTTCTCGAAGCCCTTCAGGCTCCCGAATTATGTCTCTGGAGGCGGATTATCGGGAAAAGCTGTGAGTCGGGGAAGATGTTGCGAAGTGTTGAGCAATCAGCAGTTCGATCGCCGTTTCCTGGGCGGCCTTGGTACGACCGTTATCCTTAAGGCGCAACAATGTCACCAATCGCTGGATGGCTCGAGTACGCGTCGGAGCGATCTCACTCCGTTGGCACCCAAGGAGGATCGAACAATCGTTGTCAGAGTAGCGTTCGAGCACAGACATAACGAAAACAAATCGGTCAAAGGGGGCAAGGTCGAGGATCGCACAGACCTCCGCATGTAGGGCCACAGGAACTTTGTCCACTACCTCGACGACATCCTCACTCCGAGTCGCAGTCGCGGACCATTTCAGTGGACTGATTAACCGAATTGCAGTCTGAACAATGGTGCGCCGGGCCCAAGAGCGGGCCCACTCCTTAAAAACATGGTTCCCCTTGGTGGATTCTCCAATGCCCTCGACAAAGCATTTCTCCGCGTTCTCGGGATCCCCGGTCAACAGAAGAGACAACAACTAGATGCGTAGGATCGAGAAAAATCGCAAACACCCGGTGAGCGCTGCGGCAGTACGCGACGGTTGCAGACTTCAAGCGAATCTTTACCGAGGACGTCAATAAACTCAAGCAACAGAAGTTCGATGCGATGCGACAACAATCGACTCAGGATTTCGCTCCACCCGTGTAGGGGCTAAGAGCATGGCTCTTCGAAGAGCGATCTAAGCGACAGCGCCGGCCACATTTTCCAGGGCTCGATCCGCGGTGCAAAAGATCTCAACGACGTCCTCAACCGATGAGATATCCAAAACAGAGGTCAATCTGGTTAGCTCAAGCATCTGTCTCACTGGCTTGGAAGGCTGCACAAGCTTCAGCTGAATCCCGTTCACACAAGCCCAGTTATGCAAAGAAACCAACATCCCAAGACCGCCGGCATCGATAATTTCCACTTTTGATAGGTCGAGCACGGTCACTCGCAACTCCGACAAACTGGTCACAGCGTCTTTCAGAAGCGAGAGTGCCTGAGCGCGCACCATTCTTCCGGCGCACTGCAGCACGGCCACATCACCCGTTTGTTCCATGTTGACGTAAAACGACATAAAGTCTCCTGCGCGCTTCCCGACCTACATTCTGCTTCCTGATCCTTAGCCATTCAATTAATAGACGATCGAGATCGCCAATTTTCGACATCCCGAGCGAAATATTTCTAGTTTCGTTAGCGTACAGACCGAGGCTTCCGTGGTTGGGCATTGTTAAGGGTCACAGCCGGATGCCGTAATTCCGCGAGCCAATGAATGCATCATCAGTGAATAGCGTGCACCACACCAGTGCCGATGGTCACGGCTTGCGGATGACAACTGTCATCTGCGGAGTGAGTGCCCGCCGAAACTTGTAATTGGAGTACTCGCAAGGGCGCTGTGCTCCATCGTCACGACAATGAGGGCATCGTTATCCACATCAAGGACGGTGCCTTGATCTGACATTGCTTTAAGCTGGACTTCAACTCCAAAACCCGCTAACGGAGCCACGCGGCCAGAAAGTCGGGTTCCGGGACCTCAACCAGCCGTGAATACTTTGCAGGCGCTCCACGCGGCGAAGTCAAGTGGGGTTCGCAAAGAGTTCGATCTTTGATCGCCCTGCCTTCGCCTAACGAAAGTCGACAAAGTTGGACTACTCATCTGGCCTTCAGAGAAAAAGGCGCAATTGAAGCCGGGTGGTTGCACGGCGGTCCGTTCTCCGCAGTCCGGCTTAGCTGGCAAGGATTGCGAAATATGGGCAGAATTCACGAATTCTGTGGGAAATGAAGACGGGAATTCTCTGCAGCTAAGACTTGCTGGCGGAGCGGGGTGGATTCGAACCTTCGGTACAAGTTTTGAGCCTCCAAAGCCGCAGGTGTCCGCAATTTGCAGATAACAAAACTCCAGCAGAGAATTTCTTGTCCAAACCTCGCGCTTTGATTTCTTGATCAGTGCGGTTCCGTTTCGCTATTCCATCTATCCTAAACTGCGAATTCCCGGCGATAGTGTGGCTGAAAGTGGTCAGTTGTTGGAGCCCTTTCTTCATCGGCAAATCCCCACGCAGTGACTGCACGCTTAGCGAGCACTTCACTGCGAACTCTTCTAGGATTTGGCTGCACCATTGTAGGAGCGATTTCGTGCGTTTTGCAAAGATTTCTGCTCATACCTCTTTGCCGGACGAAAACCACCACAGCTGCGGGGGCCCGTCCTTCGCGTGCTTTGCGAGAGCGCGTACGACGACGGCATACACGCCACCGGGTCGCCCGATGGGCAAAAGGTTTGTTTCACCCCTCGAGCCACGACAAGGTGGAGGCCATTTCCCTAACAACTCTTCGGACGGTTTCACTCCGCCCGCAGCGCACGCATCGGGTCCACGACCGCCGCTTTCCGCGACGGCACATATGTCGCAATGCACGCAACGATAAGAATGGAAACCGTTGCCACAAAATAAGTCCACGGATCCACCGGGCTCACGTGATACAGCAGCGAATTCATCAGACGCATCGTTGTAAGAGCAACCGCAACACCACCGATCACGCCAATCACTGTTAGTAGCAACCCTTCGCGAATATACATTCGGGTGAGTGCCGTACGCTGCGCACCCAGAGCCATACGGATGCCAATTTCGCGTGTATGTTGCGAGATCGCATACGCGATTACACCGTAAAGTCCAATGATGCCCAGCAACAGCGTCATCGCTCCTGCAACCGAAAGCAGAACCAGCGTGAACGAAGTCCGCGCCATGGATTTGGTGTACAGTTCGCCGATCGTTTTGTTATAGGCAAGCGGCAGATCGTGATTCACTGACCACACTGCACGTTCGCTATCGTTGAAGAATGAAGCAGAACCCGCGCGTGGCGTGCGAATCACATAGTGTACATAGCGGGGCATGAGTTCTTTTTGTGTCGCAAAATTCTCCTGAAATAGCCCCCAATAGACCGATGTAGGCGGGTCCTGGTTCACGCCGCGGTCGTGCACATCCCCCGCCACTCCTATCACTTCGTGCCACGGATCGGTCGAGCCGATGTGTATTAGTTTTCCAATGGCAGCGGCTGGCGATCCCCAATATTGGCGTGCTAAATTTTCCGACACAAGTGCCACCGGACGTTTCTCAAGCTCCTCTTGCCATGTGATATCCCGTCCAGCAATCAGCGGTATGCCCATAGCCGTAAGAAAATTTGGCGACACGAATTTTTGCAGACTTAAAGGAGGGATTTCCCCATCTTTGTAGGCGCGGTCACTAGCATAGACGGGATTGATATTACGGCTCTCTATCATGGGGATTTCTGTAGTAATCGCAACCGAATTCACACCGGGAACAGCGGAAAGCTGGTTCAAAATGGCCTGCTGCATGCGCAAGACATCGACCCGTTTTGTGTCGGGGACCTGCGATGTGGGAATAAAGATGTCAAAAGATGCGATGGTATTGGGATCGCTAAATCCCGGGGAAACGCGGGTGAGTGCGCGGAAGGTGCGAATCATTAATCCAGAGCAAATCAACAAGACCAACGCCAGTGCGACCTGGACCACGACCAACGTTTTGCGTGCATGATGGCGCTCCCGGCTCTGGCTGAGTCCGCGCCCTCCTTCGCGTAATCCGGTTGTGGCTTTAGTGCCGGAATATTTCAAAACTGGAATCATGCCGATGACAAGACTGACGAAAATCGCCAGTGTTGCGGTAAAAAGAAGCGCCGGGATATCAATGCTGATCTCGTGCAGACGTGGCAAGCCCGTAGGCGCGGCGGCAACAATCAAATTCAGGGTGCCATAAGCAAGGCCCAATCCGATTGCGCTGCCTGCACATCCCAACACCAGGCTTTCGAGCAGCAGTCCCGCGACAATATTTTTGCGGTCGGCTCCTAAGGCCGCGCGAATGGCAAGTTCCTGACGGCGGCCTTCGATGCGCACCAGCAGCAGGTTGGCTACGTTCGCACACGCTACCAAGAGGACGATAGCGATGGATCCCATCAGAACCCAAAGCACATTGCCGACGTCGCCGATCACATCAATCTTGAGCGGTTGGAGAGTGGAGGTGAAATGGGCTTGCTCAAATAGCGCCACGCTAAACCCTGGCGGTGGCGGAAAACTTTGATTGGCAATCTTCACCAGGCGGGTCAAATCTGCTTCGGCCTCCTGCAACGTAACTCCTGGCCTCAGGCGTGCCAAGCCTTTGGCACTGAACTTGCCGAGCGTCGTTTTGCTGCGATCGATTTGCCCAGGCACGACAACATCAACATCGGAACGATCCAGGAACACGAAGTTCGCCGGCAGAATGCCGACGATTTCGTACATCGTGCCATCTAACTTCAGAGTATGGCCGACCACCGCAGCATCGCCACCAAAATGCCGTCGCCAGAAAGCGTAAGTAAGGATGACGGTCGGCGGTGTATTTGGCAAATCATCGCGCTGAGTGAATAGGCGGCCGAGAGCTGGACGAACGCCGAGGATCGGCAAGGTTCCATCCGTTACTTCCAATCCTTGGACCTGCACCGGCTGAGCGCCGCCCGTGATGTGGAACGACAAGAAGCCATAGAGGCCGATATCTTCGAGGGTTTTATTCTGTTCGCGGTCGATGAAATACAGGTACTCCGCCATGCCAATTTTTGGGATGTTGATTGCCGGTGCCTTATACCAAACGCTAATAAGCCGGTCCGGCGCCTTGTAAGGAAGCGGTTTCAGCAGGACACCTTCTACGACGCTGAAGATCACCGTATTGGCGCCAATGCCAATCGCCACGGTGATCAGAATAACGGCCGCGAAAAGCGGCGCACGACCAAGCCGCCGGAAAACCTGCTTGAGTTGGCCAATAAAAGGCACCATGAAGTCTCCTGAAGGCTTTTGATTTTTTTTCGGCGTCTCCCAGATCGCCAGCGATGAACGTACTTGAGAATGCAAATCGCTTACCAGACTGCGCCGCGCAAATCTAACATTTCAAAGACAGACGCGCGTGCGAACCGCCTGAACACGTTCGCTTTCGTATCGGAGTGTTCGTTCCTGAACAGCGCGGATAGGCATTCCGATACGCGGCTATCAAGACTTCGCATCATAGAGCTTCCGGCTTGGCGCCTGGCAATGTGTTACCTCGGAAGTGGTGCAATTGACCCGACGCGAGAGCTCGATCCAATGTTCGTCAATCAACTTATGCACTTCCTTAGAAATGAGTGCCGCTGTCGTAAGAAGAGCAACGTCGAAGCTTGCTTCGTGAAATCGATTGGTCCAGGATTTTACAAAACGACAGTTCGAGATGACGATTAGCAACGTGCAGTTCGTGTGATGGCGTGGAGAACTGAATCCCTGTTCACTTGGCCCGGGAGTGACGCGTTGTCCGCTGCTCCGGTAAGCCGGCAGAAAGAAGGAAGTCAAAGTCAAGTCCGGATTCGCCAAACGATCGATTGGTGATCGCTTAGGCTTCGCCTTGGCAGTTTGACGAAGTCGGACTACTGACCGCGGCTCCAGAGAAAAAGGGCGAATGAGAGTCAGTCGTTTGCACGGCGGTCCATTCTCCGCAGTCCAGTTTGATGCGCAAAAATCGCGAGAAATGGGCGAAAGTCGCGAGTTTAGCGGAAACTAAAGCAGGATTTTCTATGCAGTTCAGACTGCATGGCGGAGAGGGAGGGATTCTAGTACCGCCATTCTTGCTATCTGCTTGTGATCCCTACACTTTGGCGATAATAGTCAGCATTTCAGCAGATTACAAGCA
>Ga0207693_10001045_pt1 | contig 24744 bp, 16 predicted proteins | sample LARL81metaG_FD_184347 | JGI IMG/M metagenome (GOLD analysis project Ga0207693, IMG submission 184347) | Corn, switchgrass and miscanthus rhizosphere microbial communities from Kellogg Biological Station, Michigan, USA - LAR L8-1 metaG... | ecosystem: Host-associated > Plants > Roots >... | reverse complement strand
GGGCGAAGATGGTTCGAGATCAAAGTCTGTTTGATTACTCGAAGATTACGGCGCCCTTTCCCGGCGTTGTCACTGAGCGTTACGCGAATCTCGGAACCTTGGTGCAAGCCGGCACCAACTCGCAGGCGGCGCCGATAGTGAAGCTCTCGGAGGATGATCTGTTTCGCCTCGTGATACCCGTTCCTGAATCGTATGTTCGCTACATCCACGTTGGTGATCCTGTGGATGTCCGAGTTCCATCGTTGAATAAGACGTTTCTAGGGAAGGTTGCGCGCTTCTCGGTCGACGTGAAGGAATCTACGCGCACCATGCACACCGAAGTCGACGTCAAGAATCGCGATCGAGTGCTAATGCCCGGCCTCTATGCTGACGCCGATGTGTCGCTCGAGCATCGCGATGATATCCCGGCCATCCCGTTGCAGTCTGTGAATCATGAGGGAAGCAAGACGACGGTATTCGTGGTGGGCAAGAACAATGAAATCGAAGACCGTCCGATCACACTGGGGATGCAGACCGCGAACGACGCGGAAGTCGTCGCGGGGCTAAAAGAGGGCGAGGAAGTGGTGGTAAGCGACCGCAGCGGCGTGAAGCCCGGTGACATTGTTCGTCCGCAGGTCGTGCAGATCATGCAATACCAAGAAGGCAGCCAGCAATAGCCGTGCGCACACACAAGAGTGAGATGAAATGACTCGTTTTTCCATTCGTAATCCGTACTTTGTCGTCGTGGTCTGTCTGCTGCTCACAGTTATCGGTGTAACCAGCCTGGCGCGGATGCCGATCGATTTATTTCCGACGATCAATCTGCCTGAGGTTGTAGTGGCGACGTTCTATTCCGGAATGCCGCCGGAGGACATCGAGACGGACATCACCGATCCGCTCGAGCGTTTCTTCACTTTGGCCAGCGGCATCGACCACATGGAATCGCGCTCGCTGCTGGGAGTGAGCATTATCAAGGTGTACTTCCAGCCTGGAACGAATGCCGATGCGGACGTGACCGAGTTGTCGAACCTGGCTATGGCGGACTTGAAGCGTTTGCCACCGGGCACCCTTCCGCCAGTTGTGCTCAAGTTCGATGCTTCCAGTCTCCCCGTCTGCCTAGTCACGCTAAAAGGCGAGGGTCTGAACCAGACACAACTCCACGATATTGGCCAGTTCACCATTCGCAACCAGATCGCGGTGGTGCAGGGCGCGGAAATTCCGCCGCCGTTCGGGGGCAAGTATCGCCAGATCATGGTGTATGTCGATCCTTACAAGCTGGCGTCGCGGCAGTTAAGCCCGATGGATGTTGTTACTGCGGTGAATAATTCGAACCTGATTCTTCCCGCGGGCGACGTCAAGATGGGGCCCTTCGACTACTACGTGTATTCCAACAGCTTGGTCGATGACATGGATCAACTGTCGAAAGTTCCAGTCAAGACTGTGGGGAACTCGTGGGTCACAGTTGACGATATCGGTAAGGCCGAGGATGCGAACCAGATTCAGTACAACGTGGTGCGTGTCGATGGGCAGCGGTCTGTCTATCTACCCATCATGAAGCAGGGCGGAGATACCAATACGATCGCCGTGGTGCAAGGCATTCGAGATGCTATCGAGCACCTGTATGACATTCCGAAGCAGTTGAAGTCCGCAGTGGTGTTCGATCAATCGGCGTTCGTGAAAGAAGCGATCAAGACTCTGCTGCATGAAGGCGTCATCGGACTGGCGCTGACGAGCCTGATGATTCTCATTTTCCTCGGCAGTTTCCGCGCAACGTCGGCGGTGTTTCTCTCGATTCCACTCTCGGCGCTCGCGACGTTCGTCGTTTTGTACCTGGGCGGTAGCACCATCAACACGATGATTCTTGGTGGGCTCGCGCTGGCATTCTCGCGCATTATCGACAACTCAGTGATCTCGCTGGAAAATATCTACCGGCACCTGGAGCATGGTGCCGCACCTATGGCGGCTGCGGAAGCGGGAGGCTCGGAGGTGAGCCTCGCCGTGCTGGCTGCAACGCTGACCACGGTGGTTGTCTTCTTTCCGGTCACTTTTCTTTTTGGCGTCAGCAAGTTCCTGTTTTCGGCGCTGGCGCTCGCGGTTGTCATCTCGTTGTTCGCGTCGTACGTCGTCGCGATGACCGTGATTCCGCTGTTCTGTTCGCGATTCTTACAGGCTGTTCCGCATGCTGATGGCGGCGAGGCAAAAGAATATGAGATTGAGCCTACAGCGGCGGAGGGGAAATCCTGGTGGGAACGCTTCACGGCCGGATTCAACCGGCACTTCAATCGCCTGCTCGATGGCTATGAAGTGTGGGTTAATCGTGCCTTGGTTCGACCTGGCGTAACGGTAGCGGTGTTGAGCGGAGTGTTTCTTTTGAGTCTTGTGATCTATCCGTTCCTCGGGTTGGCATTCTTCCCCAGCACGGATGCGGGTCAGTTCACGATCAATATGAAGGTCCCTACGGGTACCCGCCTGGAAGTGACCGAACAGTATGTCGCGAAAGTCGAAGACCTGATCCGGAATGTCATTGGCTCCAAAGACTTGAAGATGGTGGTGTCGAACGTCGGAGTGGTTCCTGACTTCTCTTCGCTTTACACGACCAACGCCGGGCCTTATACGGCGACGATCCAAGTGGCCCTGCAGGATGATCATCACCTGAGCAGCGCCGAGTACATGGGCCGGGTGCGGAAGGAAATGTCGAGCGAATATCCGGATATTCGGACCTTCTTCTCCAGCGGTTCGATGGTCGACGCGATTCTGAACTCTGGCATGCCGGCTCCGATTGATGTGCAAGTGAGCAGTCGAAGCTTGAAGCAATCGTATGGCGTGGCCCAGGACCTGGCGAGCCGGATTCGGCAGTTGCCGGGAGTGGGCGAGGTCTACATTCCACAAGACATGAATTATCCGGGACTGCGGTTGAACGTGGATCGTGTGCACGCCGGAGAACTGGGGCTGACGCAGAAAGAAGTCGTCGACAACGTCATCACGGCCCTCAATTCCAACTCGATGATCGCGCCGAATTACTGGGTCGATCGCAAGAGCGGCAACGACTATTTCCTCACGGTGCAATATTTCGAGAACGGCCGGGCGGCCATCCACAACTTTGCGGATTTGACGAACATCCCGATCCGCGCCCCCAACCTGAAGCAACCCACCACGCTGGATGCGGTGGTGAAGCTGGAAGATATCCGCACTCCGACCGAGGTCGATCACTACCAGATTCAACGCGTCACTGATGTCTATGTAACGCCGGTCGGCGAAAGCCTCGGCAAACTCTCTGACGAAGTGCAGCGGACGGTGAACCAGACGAAGCTGCCCGAGAATGTGCGCGTCGATCTTCGCGGCATGGTGAAGGGGATGAATTCTTCCTTCCGCAGCTTCGCAATCGGGCTCTCGATGTCAGTGATTCTCCTTTACCTGATCTTGGTTGCGCAGTTTAAGTCCTTCAAGGATCCTTTGCTCATTATGCTGGCGGTGCCAATGGGCTTCATTGGGGTGCTGATCATTCTGCCGCTGACGGGGACGACGTTGAATGTAATGTCGCTGATGGGCGTCTTGATGCTGGTGGGCATCTCCGCGTCAAACAGCATCTTGATCGTGGAGTTCGCACATCGTCTCGAAGACCAGGGAAGCTCGGTGAAGGATGCCATCGTCACCTCATGTCGAGTGCGGTTGCGGCCGATTTTGATGACGTCGCTGGCGACCATCATCGGAATGGTTCCCATGGCACTCAAGCTCGGAACCGGAAGTGAACAATATGCGCCGCTGGCACGGGCGATCATCGGTGGGTTGACGTCCTCCGTGGTTTTGACCATCTTCATCGTTCCGGCCGCCTACCTGTTGGTTTACGGCAAGAAATCACAGGAGCAAACGTCGAAGAGCATCGCCTGAGGACTAATGCAAACGGATACGGAGAACCATAGCGAGATGAGGAATTGGTTGCAGATTATTCTGATTTTGGCGCTTTCTGGGTGCAGCATGGCCCAAGACGGCCTGAGTGCGGCTGTCTCCGCCAGGCTTCCTGTTGCGCCTCTGCCTCAAGCGGCTTCACAACCGGCGAGTTCGAGCGCGACTCCGCAGACTCCCGCGCAAGCTGCTCCCGGTGCTCCCAAGTTTCTGTCGGTTAAAGACGCGCAGGGGCTAGCGCTGAAGAATAATCCCCAGATCTCGGTAGCGCGGCTAACGGCACTGGCATCGCAACAAGTCACGCGGGAAGTGAGATCGAGCCTGTGGCCGACCGCACGCATTGATCTCACGGCGGTGGACGCAAATCCGGGGACAAGACTCACGGCAGGCGCGCTGAACAATCCTATCCTGTACGAACGTGCCGCAACGGGTGCGTCGGTCAGCCAGCTCATTACCGACTTTGGGCGTACGTCGAACCTGGTGGCCAGCGCGAACCTTGCCGCCAAAGCAGAGAATCAGAACGCCTTGGCGACGAAGGAGCAAATCCTACTCGCGGTCGATCAGGCGTTTTATGACACGCTGCAAGCGCAGGACGTACTGACGGTGGCTCAACATACCGTGCAGGATCGGCAAACGGTTTCCGATCAGGTAGGCGCTCTTTTTAAGAGCAAGCTGAAGTCGCAGCTGGATTTCAGTTTTGCCAATGTCAACTTGGCTCAGGCGAAGCTCTTATTGCTTGATGCGCAGAACAATGTCAATGCCGCCGAGACGACGCTGTCCGCGGTGCTTGGTTTTCAGAGTCTGCAAAGCTTTCAGTTGGTGGAGGACTCCACTCCGATCGCTCAACCACCGGAGAACGTGGATGATTTGATCACGAGCGCGTTCACGATGAGGCCGGAAATCCTGGCGCTGGAGTTCCAGTCGCAGTCGGCGCACAGGTTTCAGAGGGCGGAACGCGACCTTCTCCTTCCCGACATCCGTGCGCTCGGCGTAGTCGGGCTCACTCCTGTGCGGAATCCCGTGATCTCCAACTGGTATGGTGCGGTCGGTGTAAACGTCGACATTCCGGTGTTCAATGGCTTCCTGTTTACCGCGAGATCCCGGGAAGCATCGTTGCGGGCCCAAGCGATGCAGGAGAGACTTCGTGACGTTCGCACTCGCATTGCGCGGGACGTGCGCAACAGCTGGCTCAACGCCAAAACCGCTTACGACCGTCTCGCGGTAACTCAACAACTACTCGATCAAGCAAACCTTGCGCTGAATCTGGCACAGTCGCGCTACAAGCTTGGGCTGGGTTCGATCGTAGAACTCAGCCAGGCGCAGTTGCAGCAAACGCAGGCACAGATCAGCAATGTGGGAGCGGGGTATGACTACCGGCTGGCTCTCGCGATTCTGCAATACCAAACCACGGGAATATAGGAGCGTTCTGATTTTCGTTCGCGTAGCCAGCGCATGACTCTCAGTGACGCATAGTAGTGCATGAGAAGAAGTAAGAAGAACCAACAATCCACGTTCACGACGCGGAGCGGAGTGCTCTTGACCCTTTCCATTGGAGCTTTCATCGCACTTATTTTTATTCTGGTGTATTACGTTTATGTTCTGCCCATGCAAAGGTCGCTAGAATAACAACGCGCTTCACGGTGCTCACCATGTTGCCATTCGTTTTGTACTTCGTGACCGGGCTGGTCACCGGCTATCACGTTTACACATTAATGTTCGCGGCCTATGGCGCGCCGACTAGCCCATTGGAACTCATGTCCTTGCTGGGATCATTCTGCCTGGTGATTGCGGCTTATCTGAGCCTCTTCAAACCCTATGCTGCATCCCGAGTGGCGCTGCTGGCCGCGCTCGCGATCTGGTGTTTCTATGGTCCTGCGATTGCAGGTCGGGTGCGAACACGTCGTGACAAGCCGGTCGCGCTGTTGCATCGAACGGTACCGCTGGAGGTCGGGAGGTCAAATAGCTTGTGGCTACCTTCACGTGATGTGGTTTGACTCGAATGATCCTGCCCTACCTCGCTGTCATTGTTCTCGTTCTGGCGACTGTGTATGCCGCGCTAGTCGTCTTCCGGCAGAAGACGGAAGGCGAGGCCTACGCCTGGCTTTTTCCGGACGGCACCAGGCGGTCGGGCCGAACCTTGGCAGGGATCGCCACGCTCATATTCGTGATTGGCTGTGTAGTTTGGATCCACATGAGTGTAGGGGATACGGCGCGTCGATCCTTGAAGTTCTTGATTCCCGAGGGCTATAGCGGTTGGGTACGGGTCGAGTTCGAGGTTTCGGGTGAACCGGTTCTGCCAGTGGTGGGCGGACAATTCGTTATCAAGATTCCGGCAACGGGATCGCTGAAAACATCGTCACCCGAACAATTCGGCTGGGCGAGAGACACGTACGCGTTCTACACCTCTGGCGGACTCCAAGCTATCCCAGATTCCGGCACTAGAAGGCTGATTTGGGGCAAACTCAACGGAGAACAGTCGGATTCTTCCGGCAAACGACAGTATGAAGAGTTCTTCGTCGGAACCGGCGAACAATATCGCGACCAGATGAAGACGCGGGAACCGCGAGAGTCAGGCAAGGACGATCGCAAAATCAAAATTCCGTAGTCTGCTGCCGCAAACAAAAAGGTGGCAAGCGCGGTCGAGCCGCACTGCCACCACGTCGTTGATTGCCTCGTTGGACTACTTACGCTCCCGCACTCGCTGCTCGGAACATCACTTGCGGGTGCAGAGCTTCCACCATCCGTCCAAAATACAAGCGGTATGATCGATGGATCACATACATGACTGGGAAAACCGCGAGCGCCAGTCCCCAGCCCATGTGCGAACTAACCGACTGGACCATCGTGGTGATTCCCGCGCTAACCACGTAATACGGGAACGACAGGTGCGCCAAGGTCAACCAGATCTCTCCCGCCGCCTTGCCTTCGCTGACGGCCACGATTGCGGCGACTGGAGCGGTTTGTCCCAGGAACAAGGTGGCTGTTGCTAGCGTCAGTCCCAAGGTGCTGAAACCAGTTTGCATCCCGTGCCAACTGGCGTGGAATATGAGGCTCGCCATGCAGCTGGCGAAAGCCATCATGCTGAGGTTGAAGGTCATCTGTTGCGGATTGAATTTCGCGTCCTTCCGAGGCCAGCATTGCACCATGGTTGAAACGCAAGCAATCACTACTGCTTCGGCAGCGCTCAGACTGACGACCGCTGTGAGCAGGAACGGCAAGTTGACTGACATATTGCCGTTGATTCCGGGCAGTTTGACTTTCATTCGCGATGTAACCGCAGCCAGCACCAGCACAGCCAGGGCAAAGTAGGTGTGCAGTGTATGGCTGACGAAGGTTGCGTAGCCTGCGCTGATGGCTGCGGCCAGCATCATTACGCCGATGAAGGTCTTGATTCGCCGTGTGTTGTTCATGATCTCGTCTCCTTTCTTTGAAATCACACGGCTAACTACTGCTCGTCGTCCCCGGCGTCGGAGAAGGCGCTGTTGTTACCCAGCAGCGAGGTTCCCCAGACCACACTCGTGGCAGAAGTTCCTGTACCGGTGCTTGTTCCCCAGACTACGCTGAAGGCACTCGATGTGTTATCGCTCCAAGGCAGGGAACTGCCCCAGACAACCGAGGTGCCCCAAACCACTGACGTGCCCCAGACGACTGAGGTGCCCCACACGACCGAGGTGCCCCAAACCACGGAGCCCGACTGAACCGTGGAGTTACCGTACACCAGCGTTACCGTTCGATTCGACGGGTTGTAGGCCACTGAGGGCGACAGTGCCGAACCGGATGTGGCAGGTGTGAGGTCGGTATTCGCGAGGGCTGCCTGTACGTCCAGGTATCCGGAACCGACGGAAAACAAATCGGAGAACTCAGTAAAGTTTTGGAACAGGTGCGGTACCCATGCGACGCTGCTGGTGGGAAGCGCCTTGTACGCGGATTTCATGAGTCTCGCCTTAACTTGATCCGGGGACAGAGAGCTGTTCTGCTGTAGCAGCAGAGCAACGGCTCCGCTGACGACTGGAGTCGCCATACTGGTGCCGCTCAGGCGGAAGTAGTCGTTAAGTCCGTCGGTGCCGGCAACCAGATCACTCGGGTACGCGGTTTCCAGCGTCGTCCCAGGAGCCGACAACGAAATCACTCCGTTGCCATCCGCCATAATGTCGGGCTTGACCACGTGATCGTAGGTGGTGGGGCCTTTCGAACTGTAGCTGGCCTTTTGGTCGTCGACGCGGGGATAGGTTCCCATGCTCTTCATGGCGCCGACCGTGATTACATAAGGATCGTTGCCGGGAGCAGTGATGGTGCCAAAGCCGTTACTTCCGTAGACGCTGAGGCGTCCATAGTTGCCGGCGGCGACGACCACGACAATCCCGCTGTTCCACGCTGCTTCCACGGCCTGGCACAAAGGATCCTGGGTGTAGCTGGACGGGATGCCCCGGCCCAGCGACAGGTTGATCACACGGATATTGTAGGTATTCTTGAGAGCAATGGCGCGCTGGATGGCGGCGATCACAGTACTATCGTTCCCCGAGCCGTAGGCATCGAGGGCGCGAAGGTCGATGAGGTTCGCAGCGGGTGCTACGCCCGCCAGACGGCCAGCAGAGAGGTATCCGCTGCCGCCGATGATTCCGGCCACATGCGTGCCGTGCCCGTAAAGGTCGTAGCGTCCACCGTTCGAGTTGGTGGTCGGTGTACCGGTGAAGTCCTGGTGGTAAACGACGCGTGACCTCGTCTGGGTGGAGTCCTGCAGGTCGGGATGATTGTCATTGATGCCGCTGTCGATCACAGCGACGCCAACGCCCGCTCCGTTGTAACCGGCGTTCACGGCCGCGCTGACGTTAGCGGCGGTGTTCGCATAGTCGTCCATCAGTTGCATCGGGTGGTCGATGGTTACCGAAGCGATCTCAGGATCGGTCTCTAAAGCAGCCAATGCACTCACCGGAATGGTGAAGGCGGCTCCCTTGATCATGTGCAGCTGGGCATGGAGACGGCCACCGCGGCCCTGCATCGTGGCGTAGTGTGCGGTCGAGGGTACCTGTTTATATTGAACGATGACCCTCACGGTTTGGCTCTTTGCGGACCCCTGATGGGCCTTCGCCAGAAGTCCCGAGAGCTCAGGCGCGATTCGTTGGAACCGGCCACTGCTTTCGCTGTCAGGATTCTTCAAGCGTTGTCCGAACGCCATCCCCGTTGCCAGGAGAACCACCAGACTCAGGCGCTTACCCCAAGCGGCGCTGTGCCGTTCGCCACGCCTGACTGATTTTGGTGATTTCTTCTTATGCTGCATAAAATCTCACCCTTCTTTCTCAATGGGGGAAAGATCAAGCTTTGTACCCACCTATCGAGTTGCAAGGGAGCGGCCAATCAGTGGCTTGTAACTCATTGTCTTCATTGGGGATCGCGGAATTTTTGTGAGGCCCGCTGGGTCACTCTGTCCCATTGGCATGGGCGTGGGACACTTTGTCCCAACCGCATCGTGACTTCAGTGCCCAAGGAATTGGTTACAGGAGTGAGAGCGTGAGAGTGGTTCTTGAGGGTGACGAAGGATAGCAGCGACGTCTAAAGGGCCGCAGCTTTACCCACCGCGAGCCTCTGCGGCATCTTGGGCATCGCCGCCATCAGGCGCTGAGTGTATTGGTGGCGAGGATTGGTTAAGACCTGCTCCGCCGTTCCAGTCTCGACGATCTGGCCTTCGTGCAGGATCGCAATGCGATCGCAGATTCCGGCCACGGATGCGAGATCGTGCGAGATATAAAGAATCGACATTCCTGAACTACGGTTCAATTCGCGAAACAGGGCCAGAATTTCCGACTGCGTAATCACGTCGAGCGCGCTGGTCGCTTCATCGGCAATCAACAGGGCTGGGCGATGCATCACGGCCATCGCAATCAGAACGCGTTGCGCTTGGCCGACACTCATCTGGGCAGGATATTTCCGTAGGAAGTCGTCGCTTGAGGGCAGACTCACGCCTTCCAACGCCGTCCGAATGGCATTGTCGCAGTCAACCTCTAGTCCCGAAGCGTGGGCCCGCCAGGCTTCCTTCAATTGCGTGCGGATCTTCAGTGCCGGATTGAGCGACGACAGCGGACTCTGGAGTACGAGGGCAATCTTTCTTCCGCGCAGTCTGCGCAGGTCCCGTTCCCGCAAGGTCAACAAATCGACGCCGTCAAATTCGACTGTACCTTCCGCGGTTGTGCTCTTGCGATCGAGGAGACCCAGTATTGCCATCGCAATCGTGCTCTTTCCAGAACCGCTTTGCCCGACGAGTCCCAGTACTTCGCCGCGACGCATTGCAAATTGCACGTCGCGCAAGACAGGCGGCTTCTCGCCGTACCGAACGGAAAGCTGTGCGGAAAGGAGAGCGTCGGATTGCAGGTTGGTGCTCATCCTCAATGTCCGCAGCATCCTCTGTGGTTAGACATCTTCGATTCTCACTTCACCGACAGTTGGTCGACGTTCCAGTAGGTTTGTGGCACTAGAATGACGGGTGCCGCACCCTGCACCGTTCCGGCAACCGCGGAGAGCGCATTGCGATTTACCAAGTAGAGGAAGGGAGCCTGGTCAACCGCAATCTCCTGCACGCGGTCGAAGCTCTCTTTTCGTTTCTTGGGATCGGCGGACGAGGCCTGGGAGCGCATCAGGCGGTCAATCTCGGCTTCCCACGCGGTCTCTGGAACTTTCTCCGACGGATTCCATTGGTGATTTTCCGACGAACTCAGCCAAACGTTCATCTGTTCGTTGGGGTCGAGTCCTACGTTGGTGAGGCCCAGCAAGATTGCCTCGTAGTCGAAGGTCTGCGTCATGCGCTCGATCAGAGAAGGGAAGTCGAGGGTCACCACGTTCACATGGATTCCGATCTTTTGCAGGTCTTCTTGAATCATCGTTGCCATGCGTTCGCGGCACTTGTTTCCGGCATTGGTGATGATCGAGAAGACCACCGCATTTCCTTCTTTGTCTTTGAGTGTGCCGTTCTCCAGTCGGAAGCCGTCGCCCTGCAACGCTTTCAAAGCAGCATCGGGCGAATAGGCATCAGCTTTGAGCTTGGCGTTGAACCAGAACTTGTTCGCCGGTGAAACTGGGCCAATGGCGGGCTGTGCGTGTCCGCGAAAAACAACCCGGGCCAGGTCCGCGCGATTGATGGCCTGGGAGACTGCGCGCCGGAAGCTAGCCGAACGGAACCAGTTCTTCTTGTACGCCGGCAGCGGAGACTTGCTGACCTCGTTGAACCACATCTGCTCGCTGTCGAGCGATGCACCCGCATCGTGCACGAGCTGAGGAGAGGTGGCGGCCAGCCTATCGAAGTACTCGCTGTCGAGGGAATTGATCAGGTCGATTTCTCCGTGCTTGAAGCGCAGCACTTCTACATCGCGATTCGGCTGGATATCGAGCTTGATGGAATCCAAGTATGGCAGTCTGTGTCCCTGAGCATCCTCCTTCCAGTAGTTAGGATTCCGTCTCAAGAGCAACGTTGCGCCAGGCTTGTAATCCGCCACCATAAACGGACCGAGTACTGCCATTTCCTTTTTTGCGGAGTGTGCTGAGAGAATCGCCACCTGATCGAATTGCCGGTCGAGCCCGGCTACGGGCGCTGGAAAGGTGATGGAGATTTGGGTTGGTGAAACGATTTTGGTCTCGACGTTTCCAGGTCCCGAGCGGAAGGCATCTCCCGTCGGGGAGTGCAGCGTGGGATCCATCAGTTGTTTTACCGTGTAAGCCACGTCTTCGGCGGAGAAGGGTGTGCCGTCCGAAAAGGAGACTCCGCTGCGCAGCTTAAACGTGATTTCGCGTCCGTCCTTTGAGACCTTCCACGATTGAGCAAGCGCTGGCTCCAGCGCCTGGGTCTGGCGATTCATGCGAACCAGCACGCCCCCAGTCAAGTACCGAATCGCCACCGAGGCATCGTCTTCCACCTTCAGCGGGTCAAACGTTTTTGGTTCGGAGCGAAGACAAAACCGAAGTTCGCCCTGGGCCATGGCCAAGCCAGCCAGAAGGCCCAGGCAGACCACAGAGACCATGAATGCTTTTCTGCACGTTGTTTGCATTACTGCCAGCCTTCCCTGGAGGGCCGTCATGCGGACGCCTCTTCCGGCTTCGAAAGCACAAGTTGAAACGATGTCACTACCACCACCAGCAAAATTAACGGAACAAACTTCCATGGCTCTTCGCCCACGGAAACCATGCCTTCCAATTCCTTCAGGAGGCTTCCCCAAGAAGGCATGGGCTCAGCAACTCCGAGTCCTAAGATTCCCAGGTTGGCTTCGCTCAAAATGAACGCCGGAATCGAAATCCAGAACTGTGCGTACAGCACCGGCTTCAAATTCGGCAGCACGTGAAACCAGAAGAGCCGGACCCCGCGAATCCCGGAAGCCCTGGCCTGGCGCACAAAGTCTGAATCACGCAAAGAACCGGCAGTAGCGCACAACACACGCGCCGCGCTTGTCCAACCCAACAGGCCCAGGATCAGGAACGTTACGAGCACCGAAAACAATGGCGATACATTCAAGGGCATGACCGCTCGAACCGTTATCAACAAGAACAGCCAGGGCAGCGACAGAAACAAATCTGTTACGGCCATCGCAGCCTTGGCCCATCCACCGCCCAAGTATCCGGCCAACCCGCCCACTAGTGCCGCCATCAGCGTTGAGAGCAGCGCGGCCGCTGGTGCTAACAAGAGCGAAATGCGGGTTCCGTATAAAACGCGCGCAAACCGGTCCCGGCCGATCTCATCGGTCCCCAGCCAGTGGTCGTGCGACGGGGCCGCGCCGGCTGCCTCGCGATACTGCTTCGCATATCCCGCAGGAGCCAACCAATTTGCTGCCATCGAGATGCTGACCAAAAGCACCAAAACTACACACGCCATCGTGCGCCAAACGTTCTGGTGACGGAGCCTCATGCTTCCTGACCTCGAAGCATATGTCCGATTACATCTGCCCCTGAATTGGCCAGCAAGGTTACGAGCGTCACCAGGATGGTTAAATTTGTAAGCAATGGAAGGTCGCGGGCCAACGCCGCCTGCCACGCCAACTGCCCGACACCCGCCAATCCGCATAATGCTTCTACTGGAATGGCCGCTCCGACCGCGATACTTACCGACACGCCGGCAACCGCTAGCAATTGCGGCCCAACGACCGGGACCACGTGCCAGAACAGAATTCGCAACTCGCTAAGACCCTTGGCGCGAGCGGTAATGATGTGAGGCAGGGAATAGGCCTTGGACAGAAGATTGCGGGCGTAACGATAGACCCGCGGAAATACGATCAGCCCGATGGCCAGAGCCCCCGGTACATTCCAAAGAACGGATAACAGCGCCAGTACTGCTGCCGGAATGCACAAAAAAGTTCCGCTGACCACCGTAGTGAGAGCGTCGTACGCCGCTACGCGCAGGCATGCCGCGGTGAGCGCCATCGCCATCGCCATAGTCCAACTGAGAAGCAGTCCGATCCCCACCAATCGCAGCGTTAAGGGAGCCCGTTCGCGTAGGAGAGTGCTAACTGGTTGCCCGAGCGAGAGAGACGTCCCCAGGTCTCCGTGGACGGCCCGCTGTAGGGAGTGCAAATAGAAGCGAAAGATGTTGTGCTGTTCCAGACGAGTCTGGCGCAGGGCCTGCACGCTGGCTGAATTGAGATGAGGGTCGAGTTGCGCTTCATCGACATCAAATCCGGGCGCGAGCCGCACCAGGGCAGTCGAGAGCAAGCCCCCGAGTAGCACGGTAGCGACGATGGCGAATCCATGCCGCGCAATTCTCCGCCACAGCATGGTCGTAGTTCTCCTATTTGGCACTGGCACCGCGCGTCTGTGTGTCTTGCTCAAGCGTGACGGCGGCTGCATGGTGGCGTTGTTTCATGGAATACATGCGGCGGTCGGCTTCGGCGAGCAACCGCTCCACATCGAACCCGTCGTCCGGACACGATGCCATGCCAACGCTCAACGTGATTACGTCTCGTCCGCACACATGCCGCCCTGATTCGATGGCGGCCTGATTTAAGCGCTCGGCCTTCTCGGTAGCGGCCTCGGGCGTTAGCCCCGGAGCGGTAATCACAAACTCGTCACCGCCCATGCGGGCCACGTAGTCGTATCCTCGGCACACATCCTTCAACCGTGTTGTGAATTCGCGCAGGAGTTTATCGCCTTCCAGGTGCCCGAAGGAATCATTGATTGCCTTGAAGCCGTCGATGTCGCACACCAGCACGGCCAGCGATGTCTTCATGCGGCGGCAGCGCGCCACTTCCTGCGCCAGATGCACGAACAACGATCGCGCATTGGGCAGACCTGTCAGATAGTCGGTGGTCGCTGAGCTTTCCGCCTGCTGGTACCTCAGCGCGTTCTCTACTGACAGCGCGACCTTGGAGGCCACCGCGAGCAGAATTCTCAAATGGTCAGGGGTAAACGCATCGCGACTGGACTGGTACATCGCCAGCACGCCAACCACGCCATTCAGACCTTCCAGCGGCACTACCAGAGCCGATTGCAAGGTCGTATGCTTTCCAGGGTCAACTACGTATCCGGCCTCGACCTGCGGGTTGCCGTTCACGATGGGCTTGCAGTTCGCCGCTACCCATCCGCACAAGCCCTCGCCAACTTTCACCTTCATCGACGACAACATGCGGAAATTTTCACCACTCACCAACTCTGGCAGGAGCCATCCGTTGCGGTTCACGAATACGGCGATGGAATCATAAGGAATCATGCGGCGTAAACGCATGGACAACACCGAGAGCGTTTCGCTCAGACTCAGCGACACCCCTAGATCCTGGCTGAGCTCAAACATGGTTTGGGCTTCCTGGCGGGCCGATGCAATCGATGTCAGGAAGTCCGCGTTGTCCACTGGTCCGTGAGTTGGCTCAGTTCGTTCGAAGCCCGTGGCCGGTGCCAGACCGCGCTCGACGCGAACGCTCTTGGACAGCCCTTGGGGAGCCGCGGTTTCCTCTGACATGAGCGCCATGCGCTCCAGTTCCACATAGCGCCTCTCGAGTATTTCGACGACATGGGGATCGAACCAGGTTCCGGCTTTTTCCTTCACCTTCGCCATGGCCTCGCGAAGAGGTACTGCAGGCCGGTATTGACGGTGAGAGGCCAAAGCATCGAGGCAATCTACCGCGGCCAGAATGCGCGCACCTATAGGAATATTTTGAGCGCTCAGTCCCTCGGGATAACCAGTGCCGTCCCAACGTTCGTGGTGGGAACGGACGATCGGTGCGACTGGATAAGGAAACGCCACGCGCTCCAGGATTTCCGCCCCGACCAATGGATGTACCTTCATCTTCTCGAATTCTTCTGGGGTGAGTTTGCCGGGCTTGTTGATGATTTGTTCGGGCACTGCCAGTTTTCCGATGTCGTGCAACAGGGCGGCGGCCCGGAGAGCCTCAATCTCATCGTCCGGCAGATTTAATTCGCTCGCCACCGCGACCGCATAGGTTCGCACCCGCTGCAGATGTGTATGGGTAGTATGGTCCTTGGCTTCGATCGCGAGTGCCAGCGCCTCAATGGTGCGCATATTGAGCGACGCGATTTGCTCCACGTGCCGTTTCTCGACCTCGACGCGTTCTTTTTCAGCCTCAAGCCTGCCTAGATACAAACGGTAGGATCGATACACCCAATAGATCAGAGGCAGCACCAGCAAGGATGTTTGCCATCCTGCCGAGCGATTCACAATTCCGACGAGACCTACCGCGGCGGCGCCGACGAGGTAGTACGGGAACGACCAGAAGTAGCATTCCGACCAAACTTTGCGGCTAGATTTTCCCTCCGTCAACGCAATCACGATCGAAATCGGCAGGGTGTTGGCGAAGAAGAAGACGAGGGCCGCGACCATCAGCAGAATCGGTTTGTTCGATCCAAAGCGTGCCGCCAGCCACTGGTAAGTAAGGTACGTAAGCGCGCTGGCATTGGCCATCATGCCCGCGACATTGAACAGAACCTTGACCGGATCCAACCGCTTGCGTGCCTGCCATACGCTCTGCATCAGGCTCGCCGTGCAGCCGATAATTAGCGTTTCAGGAAGACTTAACTCGAGCACGCCCAGCAAAATAAACAGGAAGTTCACCGACATCGTGCCGTCGATTCCCGGCAGTTGTACCTTCAACCCCGATGCCAGCAAGGCTACGGCCAGATAGCAGGCGAACCGGACGAGGTCCTGCGATTGCCAATGCAACAAGGCGTACCCCAGCACCACCATCCCCGACGAGGCGGTGATGCCGACGAAAACCTTCGTCTGGATCGATAATCTCTCGGTCTCTGGTTTCATCTACTAGCCTGACGACTGCGGTTCTTCCCAGTCTGGAAGCGCGATGTCACCGATGAAGTCTCGCCATCCTCCCGCGCAGACACAAATATTTGTTGCGCGGGCGTTTCAGCCCGCGCTCGGCCCTTATGGAAGACATCTCTCCCGGTTCGCGCCTGCCCGAATCGTATGGCAAGGGTTAGATCTTCTGAAGCTTACTGAAGTAACCTGCCGACGAATCCCGTGGAGTGGGCCCCCAGCCAGCGGTGCTCCGCGAAGTCATAATCCCCCACGAATGTGCCATTACCTTCGTTACGCTTGCGGTAACACGCTTCTCGGTGGAACTGCCGCGCCTGTGTCACCATCTTCCCAAACATCTATATATGCCGACTCCGCACCGCACCTTGGAGCAACAACAAGCGCTGGCCAGCGTGGGTGAGCCAAACTCCACGTTGTCGCAGTCTCCGTTGGCGGTTTTCTCTACTGATCTGCAGGGAGAATTTACCGGATGCAGTTTGGGTTTCACTGCACTCATGGGCTATTCACCCGCGGAAGTGTTGGGTCGCGACTTTTCCGCTCTATTTACCCAGGCGGAACAAATGGTGGGCGGGAAGCGCGCGCAATTATGTCAAGCGATTCTTACGACCGCTTCTAGCGAAACTGAATATCGGGCTCATCTATCTGCCCGGCCAAAGACGGGTAGCAGTTTTCCCGTGCAGTTTTCTGCCACTCTGCTCAGGGGCACATCCGGCAGAGCCACCTCACTGATTGCCGTGGTGGTGCCGGTTGTGGAGGCCGCCGCGGCTGCCAAGGCTGCACTCCCGCTGCAAGTTGCCACCACGCAGGGGGTGGTTTCCAGAAAGATCGAGGGCACGCAGTTCATTCTTGCCAGTCCCATCATGCACAAGTTCATGACGCTGGTCGACCGCGTTGCCGGACACACGGAGACCGTTTTGGTGACCGGCGAGACTGGTACCGGCAAAGAGTTGATCGCTCGCACGATTCATGAGTCTTCGTTGCGGCGCAGCCGTCCATGGGTCGACATCAACTGCGCAGCGCTTCCCGAAAATCTAGTGGAGAGCGAGTTGTTTGGGTATGAAAAGGGTGCTTTTAGCGGCGCCGATTCTTCCAAGCCAGGTCTGTTTGAGATGGCCGACAGAGGGACTCTGTTCCTCGACGAAATCGGCGAACTGCAATTACACACTCAGGTTAAGCTGTTGCGCGTGCTGGATGGGCAGCCCTTCTATCGTCTCGGGGGGCACCGGAAAATCAAGGTAGATGTCCGTATCGTGGCTGCTACCAACCAGGACCTGGAAGCCGCGGTTCGAGAAGGCCGCTTCCGACAGGATCTATATCATCGTCTCGGCCAATTTCAGCTTCGCGTGCCGCCGCTGCGGGAACGTCCCGAAGACATCGTAGCACTCGCCGAACATTTTTTGCGCCTGAAGGCTCCGAGCAAGAATTTCTCAACACAGGCGATTTCCGCCCTGCTTTCGCACGGCTGGCCAGGCAACATCCGCGAATTGCGCAATCTTGTTGCCAAGATGGCAATGGAGTCTTCGAACTCGGAAATTGACTTCTCGCGTCTCAGTGCGGCCTTGACCGGCGAGCCGACCGCACTTCGGCAGACCGCCTCCATGCCGGTCAGCAATCTCGACAGCATGGAAGAACAGATGATCATCAAGGCGCTCGAGCGTACAGGTGGCCAGCGCACCCTGGCAGCAGAGCAACTCGGCATCTCGCGTCGCACCTTGAGCCGCAAGCTCAAGGAGTACAACATCAACTTTGCGCCGGGAGAGAGTGTGGCCTCGCTGGGATTTATCAGTAATGAGCAACAGAAGTTTTTCCGAGCTCGCGTTGAGACCGCGGTCACCGTTAAGAATTCTCAAGGCGAAGAAATTCACGTGCAGGGCGTCAACCTCAGCACGGGCGGCATGGGCCTCGACGGCATGAAAGAGCCACTGCGGTTTGCTGGACTGCTCGACGTCAGCTTCCTTCTGCCGGAGAGCGAGGTGCTCTTCAAGGCGAAAGCGCGGTTGATGTGGATTGGCGATGAAGGACGCGTGGGCATTCGCTTCGCCGTGATCGAACCTGCCCTCTTTGAGCAATTGCAAGATTGGACCAACAAGAAGATGAAAGAAGAAGGCTGGGAATTCCCGATCTAGCCCAGGGATTCAGGACCTTCGAATTGCGGTTTGCGCTACGGGATTTGCCAGACAGTGTCGAGTACCGTGCCGTCGACCCATTTCACAATAGCCACGGGACGATCGCGATGGACGGGGCGCTGCGGTTTTCCACCACAGATTCGTTCAACCTCTTCCTTGATTTCGCGCAGCGGACGAATCGGAAGCTTCGATCCTTTGACCGCATCCAATAGATCCTGACGCCGCGGATTGATGGCGATGCCGCGCTCGGTTGCCACTACGTCGACCAACTCACCCGGACCACAGAGCGTCGTCACTTCATCGACAATCACGGGAATGCGATCGCGGAAGGAAGGCACAGCGAGGATCGTGCACCTCGAAGCCAGGCAGTTCTGCCATCCGCCGATACCGTGAAGAAGTCGCCCATCGGAATGCGTGACCACGTTAGCGTTGAAATTCGCATCGACTTCCGTTGCTCCCAGTACAACCGCATCGACCATTGAGGCAAAATTGCCCTTGCCGTGATAGTTGTACGAAGTGAATGGCGAGGTCGCGACATGGCGCGGATTATTCGCCATGGATCGTATGCCGTCGAGGTCGAATGTCTGTCCGTCGAGGATGTAGTCGGTCAGTCCCTCTTCCAGAAGTTCGACCAGATATTTCGTCGACCCGCCGCGCACAAAACGGGCTTTCACGCCAGACTGCTTCATCATTTGCTTGAGGTAGCTGACAAAGGCCAGTGCGATGCTCCCCGCGCCCGCCTGAAACGAGAAGCCATTGCGCATGATTCCCGCATCGCGCAGGAATTGAGCGACCAGTTCGGCGATGCGCAGTCGATCTGGTGAGCGTGTAATTTGCGTCGTGCCTGAGACGATCTTGGCAGGATCGCCGATGGAGTCGACTTCGACGACGTAGTCGACGTTGTTGCCCTGGATCTGCCACGGAACGCAAGGGAAGGGAACGAGATTATCGGTCACGACGATGACGTGATCAGCATAGATCGAATCAGCCAGAGCGAAGCCCAGTGATCCGCACGCCGACTTGCCGTGTGAGCCATCGCAGTTGCCAAATGGATCCGCCGTGGGCGCCGCAATGACCGCGATGTCGATGTGGACCTCACCATCTTGAATTGCCTGCCAGCGCCCGCCATGCGAGCGTAAAACGCCCATCCCGCGCATCTTGCCCTGCGTGCAGTAGTCGCCGAGGGGCCCGTTCATACTGCCTTCGATGTGGTCGATGACGCCCGATTCCATCAGTGTGATCGCACTTTTCTGTGAGGGAAACGATGCGCTCGGGAACCACGTTAGATCTTTGACGCCGATCTTCCCGGCGGCTTCCAAAGCCATGAGCGCAACGCGGTCGCCATCGCGAAGATGATGATGCGAGGAAATGACGCTACCACTGCGCAAGCCACACTTCCGCAGCGCGGATTCCAGATCAGGCACGCGCTTGTCCCCGTTCGTCGGAAAGTCCGCTGAAGTGCGAATCGCCGGTGTGGCCTTGCCATTGATCGGACGATATTTCCCAACGCCCATGAAAGGAACTTGCGGACGTCCATTGACCATCTCCGGGACAATGCGCCCCGCAGCGTTCGCGACCAGTTCGGATTTCTCAAGGATCGCCATCAGACCCCCAATTCGGGTGACAACTTAATATTCTCGCCTCTTCGACGCGCTCATACTTTTGCTAATCCCATCGCCTGCGCACGCGCCATCAGTTTCAGTGCGCGCTGGACCACAGGAGGATCAATCATCTTCGAGCCCAGGCTGACGACTCCAAGCCCCTTCTGGTGAGCGTCGTTATAAGCCGCGACAATCTTGCATGCGCGCTCGATCTCTAGGGATGTAGGTGCGAACGCATCGTGGATGACGGGGATCTGCACAGGATGTACGCACCCCATGCCATCAAATCCGAGCGCGCGGGAATTCAATGCCCAGACCCGCAAGCCTTCCATGTCGCCGACGTCGCCACAGACGGAATCGATAGCCTGTACACCAGCGGCGTGCGCGGCGTTCACGACGCGCTGACGGGCATAAAGGGACTCTGCGCCAGCCGGCGTCTTCACGACGCCAAGGTCGGAGGTGTAGTCTTCCAGACCGATCGTCAAGGCGACAATGTTTTCGCTTGCTTGAGCAATCGCGAGTGCGTTCTCGATCCCGAGAGCGGATTCCAGGATCGGCATCAGCCAGATCGGGCGCGTGATCCCGTAGTCGGCCTTGATGTCAGCAATACGAGCGCCTGCTTCGAGCATCTGCTCCGGGTTCTCGACCTTGGGAATCAGGATCAGGTTGGGAGACTCAGGGACGATTTCGTCGAGATCTTCGAGGCCGAGTGGAAGCTGGTTGATGCGCACCATGCGTTCGCAGTGCAGAAAATCAACCGCACGCAGCGCATTGCGAACCAGCAAGCGGGCAGCATCTTTCTCGCCAGGGTGGACTGAATCTTCCAGGTCGAGGATGATTGCATCGGGTCCGTGCAGGGCTGCGTTGATGAAGTACTTGGGCTCGCTGCCCGGGACATAAAGGCGCGAGCGCCGTAACCGGTCGCGCGATGAAGCCTCGGGAAGGGAGACTTTGTCAGGCAGAACGCGCGTGCCTTGTCCCCGACCTGCGCGTTTGACGGCCGCTTCGATGCGCGCTGCAATCACGAAGGGCAGAGCGCCCTCATCGTGAATCTGTACCTGAGCATGGCGTACGCCGAGGGCCTCAAGCACCTCTTCCGCTTGTCGCTGGATTGAATCGCCGTAGTAGGGTTTCACGCGCGACTGGAGTTCAATGGCGATGCCGCCGCGATCACGCGGCTCAATATGCACATGCAAGTCAGACCGGACATCTGTTCCGGAGTGCCCAGCTTCGCCGCTGCGAGTCTCGAGTGCGACTGTCATGAATGTTTTCCGTTTCTATTTGTGCCTGACGCCGGCGAGTTCCAGTCTGCCCTTCGACACATTCCCGATCGGCAGCGCACTCAGCTTGGCCAGCACTGCGTCGGTCATCTGCACGGTGCTCGCAGCGCCCTCACTGATCGCTTTCGTACCTCCGGAAAAGTGCATCATGTCGTAGGTGCGGACCTTCCCCTCTTTCACCACGGCTGCAATGGCTTCGCGGATCCGGCGGGCTTTCTCGACTTCACCGACGTGCTCGAGCATCATGACCGCAGAGAGAAACATCGCAATCGGGTTCACGATGGGCGGATCCAGTAGCGCGTACTTGGGCGCGGAGCCGTGCGTCGGTTCGAATACGGCAACTTCGTCGCCGATGTTGCCGGAGGCAGCAAATCCGAGGCCGCCGATCAATCCCGCGAATGCGTCGGAGATCACGTCGCCGAAGAGGTTCGAGGCGATCACGACCCCATAGTCTTCCGGATTCTTGGTCAGCCACATCGTCTGCGCGTCGATGTTGGTCGACCGCAGCGCGATTCCAGGATATTCCTTAGCGACGGCCTTAGCTTCATCTTCCATCATCCCGGATGTTTCGCGGAGAACATTTGGCTTCTCGCAAACGGTGACCGACTTATAGCTGTACTTTCTGGCCCATTCGAATGCGGCCCGACAAATCTTGCGCGCCGCATCGCGAGTAATGATGCGCACCGAGATGGCGAGATCAGGTCCTGGAACCGATGTGAACGGCTTGAATTTTGAGTGCGTCGCCAGTGCGGCTCGGACTTGTTCCGGCGGATTGGTCCACTCGACGCCCGCGTAGAGCCCTTCAGTGTTCTGACGGAAGACGACTACATTGACCAGTGGCTCGTCGAAGCCACCTTTCACATTCTTGCGAATGAAATTTAGCGGGTTGCCGGGGAACGAAATGCACGGACGAATGCAGCTATCGAGATGAAAGCGCTGACGCATGGTGACGATGGGACTGAAATAGGAGTGGCCTTTGCCGCGAAGTTCAGGTGCGAGTTCGGCTTCCGCCTGCTTCTTGGGCTTGGAGGTGATGGCTCCAAATAATGCCAGCTTGTGCTTGGCCAGCAGATCGCTGGTGCGCTGCGGGAGAGCGTTGCCTTCTTTGCACCAGCAGTCCCAACCGATGTCGGCATGGATATACTCGGCATCGAACTCGACGGCGCGCAGAATCCGCAGAGCCTCGGGAAGAACCTGGTTCCCAATTCCGTCCCCGGGCATCGTGATTACGGTATGTTTCGGCATGATTGAGTTAGTCTCCTGAAACGACGACCGCCTCGTGATGGTGGTGCTTGCGCTGCAATCCCAGTCTCGCCGCGACTACGTTCTCGGCTCCGCCAGCGATCACCAAAGATTGCGGGACGTTGCCGAGCGGCGGAAAGGAGAAGCTCTCTTCGCGCCACGCGACTCTGCAAGTTGTGAAGTCGATCTCGACGTTCTCGCCGGGGATGATTGTTTTTTCTTTCTCGGAGATCTCGTTAGCGAATTGTTCGCGCAGTCGCTTGAACAGCGCTGGGACCTCGATGCACAAGAAGCCGTTGTTATAGGCATTGCGCAGGTAGGTTTGCGAGAAACTAGCCGCAATGACCAGCGGGATACCTTTCGCCTTCAGGCAGGTCACGGCCTGTTCGCGGCTCGAACCGGTACCGAAATTGAATCCGCCTACGAAGACATCGCCGGCGTGGGTACGGGAGGCGAGCGTCGGATCATAGTTTTCCATGAGCACGCACGCCATCATCTCGGGCGTCATGTCGTCACGATAGGTGTAGTCTTTGCCGTAGATCGCGTCTGTATTCAAGTTGTCCGGCGGCATGAATACGAGGCGGCCCCTCACTCGCTCGGGGAATCCGGGCAGGATCTTTACGAGCTCGGCGGAGTGCCTATTGGCCGCGAACTCGTGATAGTTGCCAGTGAGTGCGTGGTCTGCGAATCGACGAGGACCTGCGATATACCCAGCGATAGCCGATGCGGCAACGACTTCGGGACTGGCGAGATAGCATTGCGCGTCACGCGATCCCATGCGCCCCTTGAAGTTACGGTTGGTGGCTGAGATTCCGATCTCCCCTTTTTCCAAGAGTCCGGTTCCCAGGCCGATGCACGGTCCGCAACTCGGCGGCAGAGGAATTGCGCCGGCATTGAGGATGGCTTGCCAAACGCCGCGTTTTTCGGCCTCTTGCTGCGTCCAGGCGCTGGCGGCTCCCACATAGAGCTTCACGCCGGGCGCTACCTTCTTCCCGCACAAAACCCAAGCCGCGGACTCGAGATCATCGATGCGCGAGTTCACGCAGGAAACGAGGTAGGCCTTTTGAATGGCGATCCTCTTCTGCTCGATTCCAGCGAGCGATTGCATGGTCTGAACGGTGTCGGGTCCGGAAACATGTGGAGTGATCTGACTGAGGTCGAGCACGATGCGGGCGGCATAAGTCGCGTTCGGATCAGGCCTTGGAGGGCTGTCGGTCCATCGGTCAATGTCCTTGACCGTGAAGCGCTCAACCCCTTGCTCCGCCAGGCGCTGGTGCATGTGCCGAAGGTATCGGATGGTGACATGGTCCACCGGGAACCAGGCTACGAGCGGGCCCCACTCGGTACTCATGTTCGAGATGGAGAAACGGGCGTCCATCGGAAGGCTTGCGACGCCGGGGCCGGCGAATTCGATGGCGGCGTTCAGAGCCTCATCGTGGTTGTAGAGGCCGCACAGAGTGATGATGACGTCTTTGCCGCTGACACCTTCGGGCAATTTGCCTTCCAGAACCACCTGAATCGTGCGCGGAATCTGCCACCAGAATTCTCCCGTGGCCCAAACTGCGGCGGCGTCGGTGCGGACGATTGGCGTGCCAATGGCGCCGAGGGCTCCGTACATATTCGAGTGCGAATCGGAGGCAACGACGAAGCTTCCGGGTAGCACGTAACCGCGCTCTACCATGATCTGGTGTCCGATGCCCGATCCCGCCGGATAGAAATCAACCCCGTGTTCTGCCGCGAATGATTCGATTGAGTGATACTTCTTCAGATTTGCCTCGTCGCGGTTCTGGATGTCGTGATCGAGGGCGAAGACGAGTTGCCGGGGATCAAACACTCTCTTGGCGCCAATTGCCTTGAACTTGCTCATCACCGCCGACGTGTTGTCGTGGGTCATGGTGTGATTCGGACGGATGGAAACGAAGTCTCCGGTGCGCAGCGGGCGCTGCGGGCCATCGGTGAGGTGAGCTTGCGCGAGCTTTTCGACAATTGTCTGAGGCATAAGTCAACTCCAGTCGTTCCGGCGAGCACGTGTCGCGCCGAGTGAGGTCTTCGTTACAGAATTCCGAGTTATGCGACCACAGGCTTGCGGCGCTTCTGGGCTTTGGAACGCAGGTGCGAATTGCCGTTGGCCTTCACGGACTTTGCTCTGCGAACGTCGGATTCCATCAACGACATCAATTCGCTGACCGAGCCGACTCGTTCCAGGTTCCAAACCGCGTCTTTTACCCGTTTCTGCGCCCGGTCCGTGAGCACGCCTTCGGCCAGGGCTGAGAATTTTTCTTCTACTTCCTGATCCGACAGTGGATTGCGCGGATCGCCTTTGGGATAGTCAAGTTGTTTGTTGAAGGAACGTCCATCTCTGG
>Ga0207693_10001042_pt1 | contig 24811 bp, 31 predicted proteins | sample LARL81metaG_FD_184347 | JGI IMG/M metagenome (GOLD analysis project Ga0207693, IMG submission 184347) | Corn, switchgrass and miscanthus rhizosphere microbial communities from Kellogg Biological Station, Michigan, USA - LAR L8-1 metaG... | ecosystem: Host-associated > Plants > Roots >... | reverse complement strand
CGCCAACAAGATGGACAAAATCGGCGCGGACTTCTTCCAATGCTTGCGTGATATCGTCGATCGCCTGGGGGCCAAGCCGGTGGCGATTCAGCTTCCAATCGGCGCGGAAAACCAGTTCAAGGGCATCATCGACCTTGTGCGCATGAAAGCCGTCGTGTGGGACGACGAGACCCTGGGCGCGAAATATCAGGACGTCGAAATCCCGGCGGAGCTCCTCGATCAGTCCAAGGAATATCGCGAGAAGATGATCGAGGCCGCGGTCGAGCTCGACGACGATGCGATGACCGCCTACCTCGAAGGCAACGAGCCCGACGAGGCCACTCTCAAACGGCTGATCCGCAAGGCGGTGATCACTGCGGCATTCTATCCGGTGCTGTGCGGCTCGGCCTTCAAGAACAAGGGTGTGCAGCCGCTGCTCGACGCGGTGGTCGACTATCTACCTTCCCCGCTCGACGTTCCTCCAATCAAGGGTGTCGACGACAAGGGCAACGAGGTCGTGCGCAAATCGGACGACAAGGAGCCGCTGGCGCTGCTCGCGTTCAAGATCATGGACGATCCGTTCGTGGGTACGATCACGTTCTGCCGCATTTATTCCGGCACGCTGCAAAGTGGCACTGGCGTGATCAACTCGACCAAGGAGCGCAAAGAGCGCATCGGCCGCATGCTGCTGATGCACGCCAACAATCGGGAGGATATCAAGGAAGCTTATGCGGGCGACATCGTCGCGCTGGCGGGGCTCAAAGAGGTGCGCACCGGCGACACGTTGTGCGATCCGAACAAGCCCGTGATCCTGGAGAAAATGGAATTTCCTGATCCGGTGATCGAGATCGCGATCGAGCCGAAGTCAAAGGCCGATCAGGAAAAGCTCGGCACCGCGCTGGCAAAGCTCGTGGCGGAGGACCCCTCTTTCCGGGTACACACCGATCCGGAGAGCGGACAGACCATTATTAGGGGCATGGGCGAACTTCACCTTGACATCAAGGTCGATATTCTCAAGCGCACCTACAAGGTGGAGGCCAATATTGGCGCGCCGCAGGTTGCCTATCGGGAGCGGATCACACGGCCGGTGACGGTCGACTATCAGCACAAGAAGCAGACCGGTGGCACCGGCCAGTTCGCCCAGGTGAAGATCATCGCCGAGCCGCTGCCGCCTGGCTCCGGATTCTTGTTCGAGAATGAGATCGTCGGCGGCGCGGTGCCGAAAGAATATATCCCCGGCGTGGAGAAGGGGTTGGAATCGGTCCTCGGCTCGGGTGTGCTCGCGAGCTTCCCGGTGGTCGATCTCAAGGTCACCCTGATCGACGGGCGCTACCATGACGTTGACTCGTCCGCGCTGGCATTCGAAATCGCGGCGCGCGGCGCGCTGCGCGAGGCGCTGCAGAAGGGCGGCTCGGTGCTGCTCGAGCCGATCATGAAGGTCGAGGTCGTCACGCCCGAGGACTACACCGGTTCGGTGATCGGCGATCTCAATTCGCGGCGCGGCCAGATACAAGGCCAAGACACGCGCGGCAATGCCAACGTCATCACCGCGATGGTGCCGCTTGCCAACATGTTTTCGTACGTCAACAACCTGCGCTCCATGAGCCAGGGCCGTGCCACTTTCACCATGCAGTTCGATCACTACGAGCAGGTGCCGCAGAACGTCGCGCAGGAAGTTCAGGCGAAGTACGCCTGAGCCTGCCACCAACCCCTTAGTCGGTAAGTCAGGAGAACCCGATGGCCAAGGCAAAATTTGAACGTACCAAGCCGCATTGCAACATCGGCACGATCGGCCATGTCGATCATGGCAAGACGTCGCTGACGGCGGCCATCACCAAGATTTTGGCGGAGTCGGGCAAGGCCCAGTACACGGCCTATGACCAAATCGACAAGGCGCCGGAGGAGAAGGCGCGGGGCATCACGATTTCGACCGCGCACGTCGAGTACGAGACCGACAAGCGTCACTACGCGCACGTCGATTGTCCGGGGCACGCCGACTACGTGAAGAACATGATTACCGGCGCGGCCCAGATGGACGGCGCGATCCTTGTCGTCTCCGCCGCCGACGGGCCGATGCCGCAGACCCGCGAGCACATCCTGCTTGCCCGTCAGGTCGGCGTGCCGGCGCTGGTCGTCTACATGAACAAGGTCGACATGGTGGACGACCCCGAGCTACTCGAACTCGTCGAACTCGAGGTTCGCGAACTCCTTTCCAAGTACAATTTCCCCGGTGACAAGATCCCGGTGATCAAGGGCTCGGCCCTGATGGCGCTGGAGGACAAGAATCCGGAACTCGGCAAGAACTCGATCCTCGAGCTGATGAAGGCCGTCGACGAAAACATCCCGCAGCCGGAGCGTCCGAAGGACCAGCCGTTCCTGATGCCGGTGGAAGACGTGTTTTCGATTTCCGGCCGCGGCACGGTGGTGACCGGCCGGATCGAGCGCGGCGTCATCAAGGTCGGCGAGGAAGTCGAGATCGTCGGCATCAAGCCGACCACCAAGACCACGGTCACCGGCGTAGAAATGTTCCGCAAGCTGCTCGATCAGGGCGAGGCCGGCGACAATGTCGGCTGCCTGCTGCGCGGCACCAAGCGCGAAGAAGTCGAGCGCGGTCAGGTGCTGTGCAAGCCCGGCTCGGTCAAGCCGCACACCAAGTTCAAGGCCGAGGCCTACATCCTCACCAAGGAGGAGGGCGGCCGCCACACGCCGTTCTTCACCAATTATCGGCCGCAGTTCTATTTCCGCACCACCGACGTGACCGGCGTGGTGACCTTGCCGGAAGGCACTGAGATGGTGATGCCGGGCGACAACATCGCCATGGAGGTCACGCTGATCGTGCCGATCGCCATGGAGGAAAAGCTGCGCTTCGCCATTCGCGAGGGCGGCAAAACCGTTGGCGCCGGCGTCGTCGCCAACATCATCGAGTGAGGATCAACGTGTCGTCATGGCCGGGCTTCGTCCCGGCCATCTCGATCAAATAGGCACTGCGGTGCGGGTTAATTGGGATTGCCGGATCAAGTCCGGCAATGACAGGGCAGAGAGACGGGACAATGAACGGCCAGAACATCCGCATCCGGCTCAAGGCGTTCGACCATCGCATTCTCGATGCGTCGACGCGCGAAATCGTCAACACGGCCAAGCGCACCGGCGCTCAGGTCCGCGGGCCGATTCCGCTGCCGACCAAGATCGAGAAATTCACCGTCAACCGCTCGCCGCATATCGACAAGAAAAGCCGCGAGCAGTTCGAAATGCGCACGCATAAGCGCCTCCTCGACATCGTCGATCCGACGCCGCAGACGGTCGATGCCCTGATGAAGCTCGACCTCGCCGCCGGCGTCGACGTCGAGATCAAGCTTTAAGGGCCTCGGAGAATAACAATGCGTTCCGGAGTGCTCGCACAGAAGATCGGAATGACGCGGCTGTTCACCGAGACCGGCGAACACGTGCCGGTGACGGTGCTTCGCCTCGGCAATTGCCAGGTCGTCGGCCATCGCACCAAGGAAAAGAACGGCTATGTCGCGCTGCAGCTTGGCGCTGGCTTACGCAAGGTGCAGAGCACGACCAAGGCCGACCGCGGTCATTTCGCGGTCGCCAAGGTTGAGCCGAAACGCAAGCTTGCCGAATTCCGGGTCGATGAAGACGCCTTGATCCCGATCGGCGCCGAAATCACGGCCGACCATTTCGTGGTCGGGCAGTATGTGGACGTCACCGGCACCTCCACCGGGAAGGGCTGGGCCGGCCCGATGAAGCGCTGGAATTTCGCCGGACTGCGCGCCAGCCACGGCGTTTCGATTTCGCATCGCTCGCACGGTTCGACCGGCGGCCGCCAGGATCCCGGCAAGACCTTCAAGAACAAGAAAATGGCCGGCCACCTCGGCGTCGATCGCGTGACCACGCTGAATTTGAAAGTGCGGCAGACCGACGTCGCGCGCGGATTGATTTTGGTCGAAGGCGCCGTGCCCGGCGTCAAAGGCGGCTGGATCATGGTGCGCGATGCCGTGAAGAAAAAGCTGCCGACCGGCGTGCCGAAGCCGGGCAAGTTCAAATTAGGAGATGCCGCGCCCGAGCCGAAAGCCGACGAACAAGCGGCGGAAGCCGCCGCCAAGCCGGAAGCCGCGCCGGCGGCCCAACACGCCGCGTCGCAAGCGGTACAGGCCGCGGCTGCGCCGCAGCCAGTCGCCGCCGCGCCGGCCGCGCCAAAGACTGAAGCCAAACCCGAAACCAAGCCCGAAACCAAGCCCGAAGCGAAGCCCGCTGCGGCAAAGTCCGAAGCTAAACCCGCGACAAAGTCCGAAGCCAAGCCGGCGGCGCCCAAAGGTGAGGCGAAGGGCGAAGGCAAGCCTGCCGCCGCGGGCAAGAAGCCGAAGAAGGGCGAGTGATATGGAAGTTCAAGTCACCACGCTCGACGGCAAGAAATCCGGTTCGGTCACGCTGTCCGACGCCATTTTCGGGCTCGAGCCGCGCGCCGACATTATTCATCGCTGCGTCGTCTGGCAGCTGGCGAAACGTCAGCGCGGCACCCATGAGGTCAAGAACCGGGCGGAGATCACGCGCACCGGCAAAAAGATGTATCGCCAGAAGGGCACCGGCTCGGCGCGCCACGGCTCGGCGCGCGTCAATCTGTTCCGCGGCGGCGGCCGCTCTTTCGGGCCGCACACACGCAGTCACGCCATCGGCTTGCCCAAGAAAGTGCGCGCGCTGGCGCTCAAGCACGCGCTGTCCGCCAAAGCCAAGGACGGCGGCATTCTGGTGATCGAGGCGCTTGCCGTGAAGGAAGCCAAGACCAAGGCGTTGCGCGGCCATTTCGACAAGCTCGGCCTGTCCAATGCCTTATTTATCGACGGCGCCGAACTCGCCGCCGACGTGCGCAGGGCGGCGCGCAATATTCCGAATATCGACGTGCTGCCGGTCGCCGGCATCAATGTCTACGACATCATGCGGCGCAATAAGCTCGTGCTGACACGCGCTGCGCTCGATGCGCTGGAGGCACGGTTCAAATGACCACCAACGATCCGCGCCATTACGACATCATCGTTGCGCCGCTCATCACCGAGAAGGCGACCAACGCGTCCGAATTCAACAAGGTCGTGTTCAAGGTCGCCATGCACGCGACCAAGCCGCAAATCAAGGAAGCGGTCGAAAAGCTGTTCGACGTCAAGGTCAAGAGCGTCAACACACTGCGCCGGAAGGGCAAGTGGAGGACGTTCCGCGGCCGCTACGGCCGCACCTCCGACACCAAACGCGCGGTGGTGACCCTCGAAGAGGGTCAAACAATCGACGTGACCACGGGGCTGTGAGGAGCGGACGATGGCATTGAAGACCTACAATCCGGTCACCTCCGCGCAGCGCCAGCTGGTGCTGATCGACCGCACCGAGCTCCATCAAGGCAAACCGGTCAAGGCGCTCACCGAGGGCAAGAACTCGACCGGCGGCCGCAACAATAACGGCCACATCACCTCGCGTTATCGCGGCGGTGGCCACAAGCAGGCCTATCGCAAGATCGATTTCAAGCGCCGTAAGTTCGATGTGCCGGCGAAGGTGGAGCGGCTCGAATACGATCCAAACCGCACCGGCTTCATCGCACTGGTCAAATACGAAGACGGCGAGCTCGCTTACATTCTGGCGCCGCAGCGGCTTTCCCCGGGCGACACCATCGTCGCCGGCGAGCATGTCGACGTAAAGCCCGGCAATGCCATGCCGGCCGCCAACATTCCGGTCGGCACCGTCGTGCACAATATCGAATTGAAGATCGGCAAGGGCGGCCAGATCGCGCGCTCGGCCGGCGCCTATGCGCAGATCGTCGGCCGTGACGGAGAATACGTCATTCTGCGGCTCAATTCCGGCGAGCAGCGGTTGGTGCACGGCCGCTGCATCGCCACGATCGGCGCCGTGTCGAACCCCGACAATATGAACGAGTCGATCGGCAAGGCCGGACGTAACCGCTGGATGGGATGGCGCGGCCATGTCCGCGGCGAGACCATGAATCCGGTCGATCATCCGCTCGGCGGGCGCACCCGCGGCGGCCGGCATCCGGTCACGCCGTGGGGCAAGCCGACCAAAGGAATGAAGACACGCAAGAACAAGCGTACGGCGAAGTTCATCATGGCGAGCCGTCACGCGCGCAAGCAGAAGTAGGAGACGGTATGGCGCGTTCGGTCTGGAAGGGTCCGTTTGTCGACGGTTATCTGCTGAAGAAGGCGGATGCCGCGCGCTCGTCCGGACGCCACGAGATGATCCGCATCTGGTCGCGGCGCTCGACGATCCTGCCGCAATTCGTCGGGCTGACCTTCGGCGTCTATAACGGGCAGAAGCACATCCCGGTGATCGTCACCGAGGAAATGGTCGGCCACAAGTTCGGCGAGTTCGCGCCGACGCGTTCGTTCTATGGCCATTCGTCGGATCGCAAAGCCAAGCGCGCCGCCGCGCCGGGAGCGCCCGGCGCACCGGGTGCTCCGGCCGAAGGCGCCGCGCCGGCGGCAGCGCCGGGCGCCGCGCCGTCTGGCGGAGCATCGTGAGGCGGGGAGAGGTTCGATGAGCAAGAAAAAGCGCGATCGCGCGCTGTCCGATACCGAAGCCAAGGCGGTTGCCCGCATGCTGCGGATCAGCCCGCAGAAGCTCAATCTGTTGGCGCAGCTCATTCGCGGCAAGAAGGTTTCGACCGCGCTCGCCGATCTCGAATTTTCGCGCAAGCGCATCGCGCGCGACGTACGCAAGTGTCTGGAATCGGCGATCGCCAATGCCGAGAACAACCACGATCTCGACGTCGACGATCTCGTGGTCGCCGAAGCTCATGTCGGCAAGGCGCTGGTGATCAAGCGGCACGCGGCGCGCGCCCGCGGCCGGGTCGGTGCAATTTTCAAGCCGTTCGCGAACCTCACGATCGTGGTGCGCGAAGTCGAGGCACAGGCTTAAGAAAGCGGGCGGCGAGGAGAACACGATGGGTCAGAAGGTCAATCCGGTCGGGCTTCGTCTCGGCATCAACCGCACCTGGGATTCGCGCTGGTATGCCGGCAAAGCGAGCTATGGCTCGCTGCTGCACGAGGACATGGAAATCCGTAAGGCGCTGATGGCGGAATTAAAGCAGGCCGCGGTCGCGAAGATCGTCATCGAGCGGCCGCACAAGAAATGCCGCGTCACCATCCATTCGGCGCGGCCCGGCGTGGTGATCGGCAAGAAAGGCGCCGACATCGAGAAGCTGCGTAAGAAAGTCGCGGCGCTGACCGACAGCGATGTCGTCATCAATATCGTCGAAATCCGCAAACCCGAACTTGACGCGCAGCTTGTCGCTGAATCGATCGCGCAGCAGCTCGAGCGTCGTGTTGCGTTTCGGCGGGCGATGAAACGCGCGGTGCAATCGGCGATGCGCCTTGGTGCCGGCGGCATCCGCATCAATTGCTCGGGCCGGCTTGGCGGCGCCGAGATCGCGCGCATGGAATGGTATCGCGAAGGCCGCGTGCCGTTGCACACGCTGCGCGCCGACGTCGATTACGGCGTCGCCACCGCGTTCACGACCTACGGCACCTGCGGCGTCAAAGTGTGGATCTTCAAAGGCGAGATCATGGAACACGATCCGATGGCGCAGGATAAGCGCATGGCCGAAGGCGAAGCCGGTCGGCCGCGCCGGGACGCGGCCTGATCGAGCGAATGTGACCAAGAGCGCGCGAAGGACTTAAGTCATGCTGCAACCGATGCGAACCAAATTCCGCAAGGCGCACAAAGGGCGTATCCACGGTCTCGCTACCAGCGCCGTCGACCTTGCGTTTGGTCAATACGGGCTCAAGGCGATCGAGCCGGAGCGCATCACTGCGCGCCAGATCGAGGCGGCGCGGCGCGCGCTCACCCGCCACATGAAGCGCTCGGGGCGGGTCTGGATTCGGATGTTTCCGGACGTGCCGGTGTCGAAGAAGCCGCTGGAAGTGCGCATGGGTTCGGGAAAGGGCACCCCCGAACTTTGGGTCGTCCGCGTCAAGCCGGGCCGCATCCTGTTCGAGGTCGACGGCGTGTCGGTCGAGGTCGCCAAGGAGGCGCTAGCGCTGGCCGCCGCCAAATTGCCGGTCAAGACCCGGTTCGTCGAGCGCATCGCCGAGTAGCCGCCATGAAACCAGCCGATATCACAGCGATGACGATCGATCAGATCGACGACGAAGTGCTCAAACTCAAGAAGGAGCACTTCAACCTGCGCTTCCAGCGCGCCAGCGGGCAATTGGAAAACACCGCCCGCGTGCGCGAAGTGCGGCGCGACATTGCGCGGCTGAAGACGGTTGCGCAGTCGAAGCGTTCGGGGCCGGCCAAAGCTCCAGCGAACAAGCCGGCCGCGGCCAAACGCGCGACCAAGCGCGCGACCAAGAGTTGAGGGACTAGATATGCCGAAGCGAACGCTCCAAGGCGTCGTCGTGAGCGACAAACAGAACAAGACGCTGGTGGTGCGCGTCGAGCGCCGCTACACGCATCCGTTGTTCAAGAAGACGGTGCGTCACTCGAAGAAATACTACGCGCACGACGAGAAGAATGAATTCAAGGTCGGCGACATCGTCTGGATCGAAGAGCATCGCCCGATTTCGAAGCTCAAGCGCTGGGCGGTAGTGCGGGGCGAGAAGAGGCAGGCGGCCCCATGATTCAGATGCAGACCAATCTCGATGTGGCGGACAATTCCGGCGCCCGCCGCGTCATGTGCATCAAGGTGCTTGGCGGCTCCAAGCGCAAATACGCCACCATCGGCGACGTGATCGTCGTCTCGGTGAAGGAAGCTATACCGCGCGGCCGCGTCAAAAAGGGCGATGTGATGAAGGCGGTCATCGTGCGCATCGCCAAGGACATCAAGCGTCCCGACGGCTCGATCATCCGCTTCGATCGCAATGCCGCGGTGCTGATTAATCCGCAGATGGAGCCGGTCGGCACCCGCATTTTCGGTCCGGTCCCGCGCGAGTTGCGCGCCAAGAACCACATGAAGATCATCTCGCTCGCGCCAGAGGTGCTGTGATGGCGGCAAAGATCAAGAAGGGCGACAAGGTGGTCGTAATTGCGGGCCGCGACAAAGGCCGCAGCGGTGAGGTGATCGAAATGCGCCGCGACGACGGCCGCGTGCTCGTTCGCGGCGTCAACATGGTCAAGCGCCACCAGCGCCAGACCGCGCAGCAGGAAGGCGGCATCATCTCCAAGGAGGCGTCAATCCATCTGTCGAATGTGGCGCTCGCCGATCCCAAGGACGGCAAGCCGACGCGCGTCGGCTTCAAGTTCGTCGGCAAGGGCGACGACCGCAAAAAAGTGCGCTTTGCCAAGCGTTCCGGAGTTGAGATCGATGGCTGAGACCGACGACAAGCAAAACAAGCGCCAGGACAAAGCCGCGCCTCAATCGGAGCAACGGCCGGCCGGCGGCGATAAGCCGGTCAAGGCTGAAAGGGCCGACAAGCCCGAGCGCGCCGAGAAGGCCTGCAAAGGCGAGAAAAGCGACAAAGCCGCGAAAGCTGCCAAGCCGGACAAGTCCGAGGCGCCGCGCGCGCCGGAGCCGCGGGTGCCGGCGCGGCTGAAAGTGCAGTTCGACGAGGCGATCCGAGGCAAGCTCGCCGAGGAGCTCGGCCACAAGAACCGCTATCAAGTGCCGCGGCTCGACAAGATCGTCATCAATATGGGCATCGGCGAGGGCGTCGCCGACCGTAAAAAAGTCGACAGCGCGGCCGCCGATCTCGCCTTGATCGCCGGCCAGAAGGCCGTGGTCACCAAGGCCCGCAAGTCTATTGCGACCTACAAGGTGCGCGCCGGCCAGGCGATCGGCTGCAAGGTGACGCTGCGCAAGGCGCGCATGTACGAGTTCCTCGACCGGCTCATCAATATCGCGCTGCCGCGGGTGCGCGACTTCCGCGGGCTTAGTCCGAAGAGCTTCGACGGCCGCGGCAACTATACGCTCGGCATCAAAGAGCACATCGTGTTCCCGGAGATCGACTACGACAAAGCGGCCGATGTTTGGGGTATGGACATCACCGTCTGCACCACCGCGCGCAACGACGACGAGGCGCGCGCTCTGTTGCGGGCGTTCAATTTTCCGTTCCGGCAGTGAGGCATTTGGCTTCAGACGCGGGACATTAAGGAGAAGCAATGGCGAAGAAGAGCTCAATCGAAAAGAATAACCGGCGCCGCCGCATGGCGAAGAAATATTCCGGCCGGCGCGCGCGGCTCAAAGCGATCGCGCGCGACAAGACCAAGCCGGTGGAGGAGCGCTTCGCCGCCACGCTGAAGCTCGCCGAGTTGCCCCGCAACTCCTCGGCCACGCGCATTCGCAATCGCTGCGAGCTCACCGGCCGGCCGCGCGGCTACTACCGCAAGCATAAATTGTCGCGCATCGCGCTGCGGGAGCTCGGCTCCAAGGGGCTGATCCCCGGCTTGCTGAAGTCGAGCTGGTGAGGAGGCGCGCACGATGTCCATGAATGACCCGCTCGGCGATCTCCTCTCGCGCATCCGTAACGCTCAGATGCGCAACAAGTCCAAGGTTACTTCGCCGAATTCGCGTTTGCGCGAAAGCGTCCTCGGTGTGCTCAAGAACGAAGGCTATATCCGCGGCTACACGGTGGTGGAGCGCGACGGCCGCTCGGAAATCGAAATTGAATTGAAATATTTCGATGGCGAACCGGTGATCCGCGAAATCGAGCGCATATCCAAGCCCGGCCGCCGCGTCTATACCTCGGTCAGGAACATGCCGCGCATCAATAACGGCCTCGGCGTCACGATCGTGTCCACGCCCAAGGGGGTGATGGCCGATCACGACGCGCGCGACGCCAATGTTGGCGGCGAGATCCTTTGTACGGTGTTCTGATGTCTCGTATCGGCAAAAGAGCCATTGCAGTGCCTTCCGGCGTCACCGCCAATATCGAAGGCCAGATGGTGAAGATCAAAGGACCGAAAGGGGCGCTCCAGGTGGCGCTGCACGACGATGTTTCGGTCAAGCTCGAAAGCGGGCAGATCAAGATCGAGCCGCGTGCCGAGACCAAGCGCGCGCGCGCGCAATGGGGCACCTCGCGCACGCTGGTGAACAATCTGATCTCCGGCGTCACCAAAGGCTTCGAGCAACGTCTTGAAATCAACGGCGTCGGCTATCGCGCCGCGGTGCAGGGCAAAAACCTGCAGATCGCGCTCGGCTACAGCCACGATGTCGTCTTTCCGATCCCGGAAGGCATCACGATTGCTACGCCGCGGCCGGTCGAGATCGTCATTTCCGGCAGCGACAAGCAGAAGGTCGGGCAAGTCGCCGCCGAAATTCGCGAGTATCGGCCGCCCGAGCCCTATAAGGGCAAGGGCATCAAATATGCCGACGAGCGGATCTTCCGCAAAGAAGGCAAGAAGAAGTAACGGGGCGGCGCGATGACCAAGCTCAGTGACAGAATCGAAAGGCGGCAAGGCCGGGTGCGCGGGCTGTTGCGGCGCGCCGCCGGCGAGCGCAAGCGGCTGTCGGTGTACCGCTCTTCGAAGCATATTTACGCGCAGGTGATCGATGACGACCGTGGCGTTACGCTCGCTTCGGCCTCTTCGATCGAAAAGCCGACGCGCGAGGAGCTCAAGACCGGCGCCAGCGTCGATGCGGCCAAGGCGGTCGGTAAGTTGATCGCCGAACGCGCCAAGGAGAAAGGCGTCACCGCCGTGGTGTTCGACCGCGGCGCCTATCTCTATCACGGCCGCGTCAAGGCGCTCGCCGAGGCCGCGCGCGAAGGCGGATTGAAATTCTGAGGACAGAGCACAGAGATCATCTCATCTCGGTACTAGAGGTTAAACAAAATGGTAGACCAACATGGCGCGTGAACCCCGCGAACGAAGAGGCGAAGAGCGCGACAGTGAGTTCGTCGACAAGCTCGTGCACATCAACCGCGTCGCTAAAGTCGTGAAAGGCGGTCGCCGGTTCGGCTTTGCCGCCCTCGTCGTGGTCGGCGATCAAAAGGGCCGCGTCGGATTCGGTCACGGCAAAGCGCGCGAAGTGCCGGAGGCGATCCGCAAGGCGACCGACGCCGCCAAGCGCGGACTGACCCGCGTACCGTTGCGCGAGGGCCGTACGCTGCATCATGACGTCAACGGCCGGCATGGCGCCGGACGGGTCCATCTGCGCGCCGCGCCGCCCGGCACCGGCATCATTGCCGGCGGCCCGATGCGCGCGGTATTCGAGACGCTGGGCATGCAGGACGTGGTGGCCAAGTCGATCGGCACATCGAATCCGTACAATGTCGTGCGCGCCACTTTCGACGCGCTCAAGCGCCAGGATTCGCCGCGCTCGGTCGCTGCGCGCCGCAACGTCAAGGTTTCGACCTTGCAGGCGCGCCGCCGCGACGTCGATGCCGAAGCTCCCGCCGATTAAGTGAAGGATCATGCGATGAGCGCCGAAAAGCAAAGCGGCAAAACCGTCAAAGTCCGCCAAACCGGCAGCCCGTCGCGTCGGCATTTCAGTCAACGCCAGACGCTGGTCGGGCTCAAGCTCAACAAGATCGGGCGCGTCGCCGAACTCGTCGATACGCCGGCGACCCGCGGCATGATCGCCAAGGTCGCGCATCTGGTCGAAGTGGTGGAGAAGGGATAATCCGGTTGTCATGCCCGACCTTGTGCCGGGCATCCCGATAAGTTGGGCATCCCCTGCTTAAGCGAGATGGCTGGGACAAGCCCGGCCATGACGATTGGAAGGAAACGAGGACGAACATGAAGCTTCACGAACTCGCAGCGCCGGCCGGCTCGCGTAAGGTCCGCAAGCGGATTGGCCGCGGCATCGGTTCGGGCCTGGGCAAGACCGGCGGCCGCGGCGGCAAGGGTCAGACCGCGCGTTCCGGCGTGCGCATCAAAGGTTTCGAGGGCGGCCAGATGCCGCTGCATCGCCGCCTGCCGAAGCGCGGTTTCAAAAACACCATGTTCGCGCGCAAGCTCAACGAGGTGAATCTCGGCCGCATCCAGACGGCGATCGACGCTGGCACGCTCGATCCGGCGGCCAAGATCGATGCGGCGGCGCTGGTCAAAGCTGGCATCATTCGCCGCGCGAAGGACGGCATTAGGCTGCTCGGCGCCGGCGAGATCAAGGCCAAGGTCGCGTTTTCGGTCTACGGCGCGTCGAAATCCGCCATTGCCGCGGTTGAGAAGGCCGGCGGGACGGTCGAAGTGCTTGCGCCAAAGCCGCAGGCGAGCGAACAGGCGGCCTGATGCCTATATAGGCCCGGGACGAGAGACGGAGCATTTTGCCGATGGTTTCTGCAGCAGAACAACTGGCAGCTAACCTCAACTTCTCGGCGCTCGCCAAAGCCGAAGAACTCAAGAAGCGAATTTGGTTCACGCTGGGTGCGCTTCTGGTCTACCGGCTTGGCACCTACATTCCGCTGCCAGGCATCGATCCGGCCGCCTGGGACCAGATTTTCCAATCGCAGGCCGGCGGTATTTTGGGAATGTTCAACATGTTCGCCGGCGGCGGTATTCACCGCATGGCGATCTTCGCCTTGAACATCATGCCGTATATTTCCGCCTCGATCATCATTCAGCTGATGACGACGGTTTCCCCCACCCTCGAACAGCTCAAGAAAGAGGGCGAGGCTGGGCGAAAGATGATCAACCAGTACACGCGTTACCTCACCGTCGTCCTCGCCGCGTTCCAAGCCTATGGGATTGCTATCGGCCTTGAAGGCGCCGGCACCCGTGTGGTCAGCGATCCCGGCTTGTTCTTCCGCATCTCGACCGTGATCACGCTCACCGGCGGCACGATCTTTTTGATGTGGCTTGGCGAGCAGATCACCCAGCGCGGCATCGGCAACGGCACATCGCTGATCATCATGTCGGGCATCGTCGCACAATTGCCGTCGGCGATCGCCGGTACGCTCGAACTCGGCCGTCAGGGCGCGCTGTCGACCGGGCTGATCCTGATCGTGCTGGCGATGGCGGTCGCGGTGATCACCTTCATCGTGTTCATGGAGCGGGCGCAGCGGCGGCTGTTGATTCAATATCCCAAGCGGCAGGTCGGCAATCGCATGTTCGAGGGCCAGTCATCGCACCTGCCGCTCAAGCTCAATACTTCGGGCGTCATTCCGCCGATCTTCGCCTCCTCGCTGTTGTTGTTGCCGACCACGCTCGCCAATTTCACTTCAGGGCAAGGACCGGGATGGCTCACCGCCATCACCACGCAGCTCTCACACGGGCGGCCATTGTTCCTTCTGCTCTATGTCGGGCTGATCGTGTTCTTCGCGTTTTTCTATACGGCGATCGTGTTCAACCCGACCGAGACTGCGGACAATTTGAAGAAACACGGCGGCTTCATTCCCGGCATTCGGCCCGGCGAGCGCACCGCCGAACATATCGACTACGTCTTGTCGCGGATAACCGTGGTCGGCGCCGCCTATCTCGCCGTGGTTTGTCTGTTTCCGGAAATGCTGATTTCCTACGCCGCGGTGCCGTTCTATTTCGGCGGCACCTCGCTCCTGATCGTGGTGAGCGTGACCATGGATACGGTGGCGCAGGTGCAGGGCTATCTGTTGGCGCACCAATATGAAGGCCTGATCAAGCGGTCGAAACTGCGGGGGCGCCGTCGATGAGATTGATCCTGCTCGGCCCGCCGGGGGCTGGCAAAGGAACACAAGCCCAGCGTCTCGCCACTAAACACAAGATTGTTCAGCTCTCCACCGGGGACATGCTGCGCGAAGCCGTCAAGAGCGCAACCCCGGTCGGCCGCAAAGTCCAGGACCTCATCGCCCACGGAAAGCTCGCGCCGGACAGCGTGGTCGTCGACATTGTCGGCCAGCGCATCGCCGAGCCGGATGCGCGCAACGGCTTCATCCTCGACGGCTTCCCGCGCACGGTTCCGCAAGCGGCCGCGCTTGACCGTATCCTCAAAGGGAAGGGGCTCGCGCTCGATGCCGTGATCGAACTGCGGGTCGACGAGGCGGCGCTGATCAAGCGGATCGACAGCCGGATCGCGGAAATGAAGGCGCGGGGCGAATCCCTGCGCGAGGACGATAACGCAGTCGTCCTGCACACCAGGCTCAAGGCCTACCGGGAACAGACCGCCCCACTGATCGCCTATTACCGGCAGCAGGGGGTCCTGCGCACGGTCAACGGGATGGCGCCTATTCCCGAGGTGACCGCGGCGATCGACAAAGCTTTGACCGGCCTGGTCCGCGGCGCTCACCCCGCGCACAAAAGCGAGCGGGTCAGCCATTAAAATCCGCCGGATCGGGCCAAATCTGCCAAAAAGCCTGCCAAAATAGGACTGAAATCGGCCCCAGGGGCTGCCGCCGGCGCGGGTGGGTTGGCGCCGACCTAGGGATCTGGAGGCACCGGGCGGCCCCAACGGCCGGTCTAGCGCGGACAAGCAAGTTTTGTGCAAGAAATCACCCGCCGAGGTTGACGAAAGCGCCCGGAATCCATTAATAAGCCTCAAAATATCCAGTCGGAGATTGAGCAGCGATGCCGGGCCGCAAAGGCATGGCAGCCGCTGGCCGTTTACCTTTGTGGCCTTCTCAAGGTGACATGGGACCGATGAACAGCGGCCGCCCCCCGGCGCGTGGCCCGGCCGCCGCAAGGAGTAACTGACTTGGCTCGTATCGCTGGCGTCAACCTGCCGACCAACAAGCGCATCGTCATCGCGCTGCAATATATCTACGGGATCGGCGGCGCTAAGGCTCACGAAATCCTGGGAAAGGTCTCAATCCCCGAATCGCGCCGGGTGTCGCAGCTCACCGACCAGGAAGTGTTGCAACTGCGTGAGATGATCGACCGGGACTATGTCGTCGAGGGCGATCTGCGGCGCGAAGTCGCCATGAATATCAAGCGGCTGATGGATCTCGGCTGCTATCGCGGCTTGCGCCACCGGCGCGGCCTCCCGGTGCGCGGACAGCGCACCCATACCAACGCCCGGACCCGCAAAGGTCCGGCCAAGCCAATTGCCGGCAAGAAGAAATAGCGCGTGCAACAGCGACATCTAAGGGCAGCGGAGCAGCCGGCTCCGAGCCACGAAAGGGTTCAGAATGGGTAAGGAAGCCACGCGCGTCCGCCGGCGCGAACGCAAGAACATCGCCTCCGGCGTCGCGCATGTGAACGCGAGCTTCAATAATACAATGATCACGATTACCGACGTGCAGGGCAACACCATCGCCTGGTCGTCGTCGGGCACGATGGGATTCAAAGGCTCGCGCAAATCCACCCCCTATGCCGCGCAGGTCGCCGCCGAGGACGCGGCGAAAAAGGCGCAAGAGCATGGGATGCGGACCCTTGAAGTCGAGGTGGCGGGCCCGGGTTCGGGCCGGGAATCGGCGCTGCGCTCCTTGCAGGCCGCCGGTTTCACCATCACCTCGATCCGCGACGTGACCCCGATTCCCCACAATGGCTGCCGTCCGCGTAAGCGGCGGCGCGTATAGGACATCCGGCCGATGGACGAAGTGCAACATTTGCCGCCGCTCGATCTTGAACCCAATCCTGACCCCACGGAGCGGAGTGGGGTGCGCGCGCCGATCGCGCCGCGCAACCCGACGGGTGATAACGTGACGATCCAGAAGAATTGGCAGGAACTGATCAGGCCCAATAAATTGCAGGTCAGCGCCGGCGCCGACACGCGACGGTCGGCGACGGTCGTGGCCGAACCGCTTGAACGCGGCTTCGGCGTGACGCTGGGCAACGCGCTGCGGCGCATTTTGCTCTCGTCGCTGCAAGGCGCCGCCGTGCAGTCGGTCCACATCGACGGCGTGTTGCACGAGTTTTCCTCGATCGCCGGGGTGCGCGAGGACGTCACTGACATCGTGCTCAACATCAAGGACATCGCCATCAAGATGCAGGGCGACGGTCCCAAGCGCATGGTGGTGAAGAAGCAGGGGCCCGGCACGGTGACCGCCGCCGACATTCAAACCGTCGGCGACATCGTGGTGCTCAATCCCGAGCTCGTTCTGTGCACGCTCGACGAAGGCGCCGAAATCCGCATGGAATTCACGGTCAATACCGGCAAGGGCTATGTGCCGGCCGAGCGCAACCGCCCCGAGGACGCGCCGATCGGGCTCATTCCGGTCGACAGCCTCTATTCGCCGGTGCGCAAGGTTTCCTACAAGGTCGAAAACACGCGCGAGGGCCAAATCCTCGACTACGACAAGCTGACATTGTCGATCGAGACCAACGGCGCGGTCAGCCCCGAGGACGCGCTCGCTTATGCCGCGCGCATCCTGCAGGATCAGCTCAACGTGTTCGTCAATTTCGAGGAGCCCAAGCGCGAAACCGCGCACGAGGCCATCCCCGATCTTGCCTTCAATCCGGCCTTCCTCAAGAAGGTCGACGAGCTCGAACTGTCGGTGCGCTCGGCCAATTGTCTGAAGAACGACAACATCGTCTATATCGGCGATCTGGTTCAGAAGACCGAGGCGGAGATGCTGCGCACGCCGAATTTCGGCCGCAAGTCGCTCAACGAGATCAAGGAAGTGCTGGTGCAGATGGGCCTGCACCTCGGCATGGAAGTGCCGGGCTGGCCGCCCGAGAATATCGAAGAACTGGCCAAGCGCTTCGAGGATCACTACTGAACGGGAGTCAGTAATCGGTGGTCAGTAGTCAGAAGTCGATCTGATTACTGATTACCGAACACTGGTATCTGAATGCGTCACGCCAAGACCCACCGCAAATTCAATCGGCGCTCGGATCATCGCCGCGCCATGCTGGCGAATCTCGCCGCTTCGCTCATCAAGCACGAGCAGATCATCACAACGCTGCCGAAGGCGAAGGACCTGCGTCCGGTCGTGGAAAAGCTCGTAACGCTGGGCAAGCGCGGTGGACTGCATGCGCGCCGGCAGGCGATCGCGCAAATGCGCGACATCGCCATGGTGAAGAAGCTGTTTGAGGTGATCGGCCCCCGCTACAAGGACCGCAACGGCGGCTACACGCGCGTGCTCAAGGCCGGGTACCGCTACGGCGATTCCGCGCCGGTCGCGGTGATCGAGTTTATCGATCGTGACGTCGACGCCAAGGGGCTCGACTCCGGCCCGGTGCAGGAGCGCGTCGAGGCCGAAGCGCCCGCGCCGGCCTGACCTTACGCAATGATCAGCGGCGTCGCCGCCCTGCTGCAGCCTCGGTCCGGCGCCAATACAGGGGCGTATTGAATCGAGGTGTTCATGCCGTCGTTGCCGCGCCTTGCACTTTTCATTGCCGCTGCGGTTTGCCTGTCATCGGCTGCAATGCCCGCCGCGCGCGCGCAAGGGCGGCAGGTCCCGGCCTCCGCTGGACAGCTTGAACTGTCGTTTGCGCCGGTCGTCAAACGCGTGGCGCCGGCGGTGGTCAATGTCTACGCGGCGCGCGTCGTTACCAACAACAATCCGTTCCTGGCCGATCCGTTCTTCCGTCAATTCTTCGGCGCGGTGCCGCGTGAGCAGGTCGAGCGCTCGCTCGGCTCCGGTGTGATCGTTGATCCGGACGGGCTCGTGGTCACGAACTTTCATGTGATCGAGGGCGCGAGCCAGGTCAAAGTGGCGCTCGCCGACAAGCGCGAGTTCGAGGCCGATATCGTGCTCAAGGATCAGCGCAGCGATCTCGCCGTGCTGCGCATCAAGGACGCCAAGGAAAAGTTTCCGACGCTGGAATTCGCCGATTCCGACGAACTGCAGGTCGGCGACGTGGTGCTGGCGATCGGCGATCCGTTCGGCGTCGGCCAGACCGTGACGCATGGCATCGTCTCGGCGGTGGCGCGCACTCAGGTCGGCATCAGCGATTATCAGTTCTTCATCCAGACCGACGCCGCCATCAATCCCGGCAATTCCGGCGGCGCGCTGGTCGACATAGCCGGCCGCTTGGTCGGCATCAATTCGGCGATTTATTCGCGCTCAGGCGGCTCGCAGGGCATCGGTTTCGCCATCCCGGCCAATATGGTGCGCGTGGTCGTGGCTTCGGCCGAGGGCGGCAGCGGCGCGGTCAAGCGGCCGTGGCTTGGCGCCAAGCTTCAAACCGTGACGGCCGATATCGCCGATAGCATGGGATTACAGCGGCCGACCGGCGCGCTGGTGGCAAACGTCGTCTCCGGCGGTCCCGCGGCCAAGGCTGGACTGAAAGCCGGCGACCTGATCGTCAGTATTGACGGCGCCAGTGTCGATGACCCGAACGCATTCGGTTATCGCTTCGCCACCAAGCCATTGGGCGGTACCGCGCAGCTCGGGGTCGTCCGGCAGGGCCGCTCAACGACGTTGCCGATCGCGCTGCAAGCCGTTCCCGACACCCCGCGGCAGGAAGTGCAGATCAAAGCCCGCTCGCCGTTCAGCGGCGCAACGGTTGCGAACCTGTCGCCGGCCTTGGCCGACGAGCTGCGTCTCGACGCGCAAGCCCAGGGGGTTGTCGTCACCGACGTGGCCGACGGCTCGGCTGCGCAGTCGGTCGGCTTTCAAAAGGGCGACGTGATCGTCTCGGTCAACAACGAGAAGATCAACAAGCCCGCCGACCTGGAGCGCGTCACCAGCGCCGGCGGCCGGCAATGGCGGATCACCATCCAGCGCGGCGGCCAACAGATATCGGTGGTGTTCTCCGGCTGACTTTCAAACCTCTCCCCGCGTGGGGGGAGAGGTCGAGTGAGCCAACGGGTCCGGCCCGAAGTGCCGGCCCCATGACAAGCTCCGCGAACGAGGGTGAGGGGGCTTTGCCAGTATTCTGGCGTAAGCGGTAATCCCGCTCACCCAACCCTCTCCCCGCAAGCGGGGAGAGGGAGTAGGAAGGCTCATGAGTTCGAAGCCCAAATCCAAGATGCCCAGTCTCTTTGCCGCCGCGGGCCTCGACCGCGCGGCGCCGCGGCCGCTCGCCGACAAGCTGCGGCCCGACAAATTGTCCGAAGTCGTCGGCCAGGATCATCTGCTTGGTCCCGACGGCGCGCTCACCCGCATGCTCGAGACGCGCTCGCTCGGCTCGTTGATTTTCTGGGGCCCGCCCGGCACCGGCAAAACCACGGTGGCGCGGCTACTCGCCCACGCTACCGAACTCTACTTTGAACAGATTTCAGCGATTTTTTCCGGCGTTGCCGACCTGAAGAAAGTATTCGACGCGGCGCGGCTGCGCCGCGAAACCGGGCAGGGCACGCTGTTATTCGTCGACGAGATTCACCGCTTTAATCGGGCGCAGCAGGATTCGTTTCTGCCGGTGATGGAGGACGGCACCATTGTGCTCATTGGCGCCACCACCGAAAACCCGTCCTTTGAATTGATCGCACCGCTGTTGTCGCGGGCGCGTGTATTGGTGTTCAAGCCGCTCGATGCGGCGGCGATCGAGCAGCTCTTGACGCGCGCCGAGACGATCGAAGGCAAAAAACTGCCGCTCGATGCCGACGCGCGCGCTTCGCTCGTGCGTATGTCGGACGGCGACGGCCGCGCCGCGCTCACGCTCGCCGAGGAAGTCTGGCGCGCCGCGCGCGGGGCCGAGACTTTCGACGCCGCGGCGCTGCAGGACATCGTGCAACGCCGCGCGCCGATCTACGACAAATCGCAGGACGGCCATTACAATCTCATCAGCGCGCTGCATAAATCGGTGCGTGGCTCCGATCCGGACGCCGCGCTCTATTATCTCTGCCGCATGCTCGACGCCGGCGAAGATCCGCTTTACCTCGCGCGCCGGATCGTGCGGATGGCGGTCGAAGACATCGGGCTTGCCGATCCGCAGGCGCTCGTCGTCGCCAATGCCGCCAAGGAGGCTTACGATTTTCTCGGCAGTCCCGAGGGCGAGCTCGCGATCGCGCAGGCGCTGCTCTATGTCGCGACCGCGCCAAAGTCGAACGCCGCCTATGCCGCGTTCGGCGAAGCGATGCGTACGGCCAAAGAGGCCGGCTCGCTATTGCCACCCAAACACATCCTCAATGCGCCGACCAGGCTGATGCAACAGGAAGGCTACGGCGCCGGCTACGCCTACGATCACGATGCACCGGACGCGTTCTCCGGGCAGGATTATTTCCCGGAAGCGCTCGGCCGCCGCCAGTTCTACGATCCGCCGGAGCGCGGCTTCGAGCGCGAGATCAGAAAGCGCCTCGAATACTGGGCGAAGCTGCGCAAGGAGCGGAGCGGATCTTGAGAGGCAGCCGCGGACCGCGTCAGCCCGGCGGTGGCAAGCAGACTGCCGGCCCGCGCCACTCTTTCTCGCATGTTCGCCGTCACCCTGAGGTGGCCGCGAAGCGGCCCTCGAAGGGCGACGGCCGCTCATCCTTCGAGGCGGGCCGAGAGCGCGCACCTGAGGATGACGGGAAACAAGGTGCGGCCGCTGCGCGGTGGGAGGGGAGCACGCACACCGCCGTGCAAAACGTCAGCGTGACCGGCGACGAATCCGGCATGCGCGTCGATCGCTTTTTGCAAGCACGCCTGCCCGATCTGAGCTTCGCCCGCATTCAGCGCGCCATCCGCAAAGGCGAGGTGCGCGTCGACGGCAAACGCGTCGATGCCAATGACCGGCTTAAGCCGGGGCAGATGGTGCGCATCCCGCCGCTGCGGGTGACGCCGGCACCGCGCAGGTCCGGCGACGGCGCGGCGGACAAGACCCTGGACTTCCTCAAATCGATCGCGCTCTACGAAGACGCCGATGTGCTGGTGCTCAACAAGCCGATGGGCCTTGCGGTGCAAGGCGGCTCCGGCACCACGCGGCATATCGACGGCATGCTCGAGGCGATGCGGGATGCCCACGGCCAGCGCCCGCGGCTCGTTCATCGGCTCGATAAGGACACCACCGGCTGTCTCCTGGTCGCCAAGACCCGATTCGCCGCGGCGGCGCTGGCGAAATCGTTTCGCTCCCGCTCGGCGCGCAAGATCTACTGGGCGCTGGTTGCCGGGGTGCCGAAGCCTCGCCAGGGCCGCATCTCCACCTTTCTCGCCAAAGAGCAGCGCGAAGAGGAATCGATGATGCGCATTGCGCGGCATGGCGAGGAGGGCGCAAGCCACGCCGTCACCTATTACGCCGTCGTCGATACCGCCGGACCGGCGCTTGCCTGGCTGTCGCTCAAGCCGGTGACCGGGCGCACCCATCAATTGCGGGCGCACATGGCGCATATCGGCCATCCGATCGTCGGCGACGCCAAATATTTTTCGCGCGAGAATTGGCAATTGCCCGGCGGCATGCAGAACCGGCTGCATCTTCTGGCGCGCCGGATCGCCGTGCCGCATCCGCGTGGCGGCGTGATCGACGTCACCGCGCCATTACCGCCGCACATGCAGCAGTCATGGAATCTGCTCGGTCTCGACGCCAAGCGCTACGATCCGATCGAAGAGGCGCCGGCGGATTGAGGCAGATCAGGAACTATCGGTCCCATTCCGTGGTTTATTAGCCTGGCGGGCGGCGTGGCAGAGGGCCGGCAGACAGCCATGGTTATTCGCGTTCATCACATTCGCGCTCTTGCGATCCTGTGCGCGCTGTTGCCTCAGGCGGCGCAGCCGCAGGGCTATCCCGGTTATCCCTATTCAATCATGACGCCTGAACGCGGCTCCGGGATTCATCAGCGCGCGGTCCGACACCGCGGCGCCAGCGCCGCCGAGACGACGCCAGCCACGCCAACCACCACAGCCGCGACGGAGCAGCATCATCCAAGCCTGCTTGGCCGTGAGAAATTCATAGCGAAGCTGCACCGGCGCGGGCTTTACGCCGCGCGCGGCTCGCCGGGCTCGGTGCTGCCGACCCCATTGCCGCGCACCCAGCTCATTCCGCCGGAGGGCGGCGGCGCGCTGACAGTGCCGCCGCTGCAGCAGGAGCAAGGGCCGACCCGGATTCCGGGCACCGCGAAAATCATTCCCAATGTGCCGCACGGAGCGGAGACGTTTCAGGATCGCGCTTCGCGCTGCGCGTTCCAGTCGGGGCTTTATGACGTGCCGGGAAATCTGCGCAACCGGTATATGGGCTCGTGCTTGCAGTAATTAATTACGCATTTTTCCGCTCATTCCCGCGCAGGCGGGAATCCAGAGAAGACTTGCAGATGCGTTGCTACTGGGTCCCCGCTTTCGCGGGGACGAGCGGGGAGGATAGTTGCGCTACCGCAGACTGGCGTTGATCTTGTCGAGCGCGGTGGAGCCGGGGCACAGCTCTTTTTCGCCAAGCGCATTGAGCGGCGCCTCGACGGTATTCAAATGACCGTGCAGATCGGAGGCGTCCCGCTCGACATAGAGCAAGCCGGTCACGATCTGGCCCAGCGCAGCGTGGTGGGCGGTGAAATTCATCGCCGCCAGGCGGTCGTGCACGTCGTATTCGGCGTTGAGCTTGCGCAGCGCCAGCACCGTGCCGTCGTGCTGTTCGACCATCTCCACCGTGCCCGGCGCATAATCAACGTGGATTGGCGCGCGGCCGGTCATGAAATCGAGAAAATTGACGGCCTCGTTGTGCTCGCGCACGTAGTCGAAGCTCTTGGTCGAGCCGGCATGATTGTTGAACGCGACGCACGGCGAGATCACGTCGATGAAGGCGGCGCCGCGGTGCTCGATCGCGGCCTTGATGATCGGAACGAGCTGCTTCTTGTCGCCGGAGAACGAGCGCGCCACGAAGCTGGCGCCGAGCTGCAAGGCGATGCCAACCATGTCGATGGCGCTGTCGGTGTTGGTCACGCCGCGCTTGGACTTCGAGCCGCGATCGGCGGTGGCCGAGAATTGGCCCTTGGTCAAGCCGTAAACACCATTGTTTTCAACGATGTAGACCATATTGACGCCGCGGCGCATGGCATGGGCGAACTGGCCCAGTCCAATCGAAGCGGAATCGCCGTCGCCGGAGACGCCGAGATAGATCAGGTCGCGATTGGCGAGATTGGCGCCCGTGAGCACCGAAGGCATGCGGCCGTGGACCGAGTTAAAGCCGTGCGAATTGCCGAGAAAATAATCCGGAGTCTTCGACGAGCAGCCGATGCCGGAAATCTTGGCGACGCGGTGTGGCTCGATCGAAAGTTCGAAACAGGCCTCGATGATCGAAGCGGTAATCGAATCGTGGCCGCAGCCGGCGCACAGCGTCGAGATCTTGCCCTCGTAATCGCGGTGCGTGTAGCCGAGCTTGTTCTTCGGCAATTCGGGATGATGGAATTTCGGCTTGACGACGTAGGTCATGAGACGACTTTCCGCAGCGGTGTGATTTTCAAGGCATCGAGATGTTCGCCGATGGCGCGGGCAATGAATCGCGCCGTGATCGGCGTGCCGTCGTAATGCAGGATCGGCACCAAGCGCACCGGATCGATGCCGCATTCATTGACGATCAGCGATCGCAACTGCGCATCCCGGTTCTGCTCGACCACGAAGATGAAGTCGTGCTCGGCGATGAAACTCGTGACGCTCGAATGGAACGGGAAGGCGCGCACGCGCAGCCGGTCGAGATATTGTCCCTTGGCTTCGAGCATCTGGATCGCCTCGTCCATGGCCGGCGAGGTCGAGCCGAAATAAATCACGCCGTATTTCGTCGGCTTCTCGGCATTGGCCTGGATCGGCCGCGGCACCAAGTCCTTGGCGGTTTCGAATTTGCGCAACAGCCGCTGCATATTGTCGGCGTAAGCGGGGCCTTCCTCGGTGTAGCGCGCGTAACGGTCGCGCGAAGTGCCGCGGGTGAAGAACGAGCCCTTGGTCGGATGAGTGCCGGGATAGGTGCGGTAGGGAATGCCGTCGCCGTCGACGTCGAGATAGCGGCCGAAATCCTTGCCGGCTTCCAGCGCCGCCGCCGTCATCACCTTGCCGCGGTCGTATTTGCGGCTTTCGTCCCAGGCGAGCGGCCGGCACAGCCGGTGATTCATGCCGATATCGAGATCCATCATCACGAAGACCGGCGTCTGCAGCCGGTCGGCGAGATCGAAGGCGGTCGCGCCGAAATCGAAGGTCTCCGCTGGGTCTTCGGGGAACAACAGCACGTGCTTGGTGTCGCCATGCGAAGCATAGGCGCAGGAAATGAT
>Ga0207693_10001041_pt1 | contig 24820 bp, 22 predicted proteins | sample LARL81metaG_FD_184347 | JGI IMG/M metagenome (GOLD analysis project Ga0207693, IMG submission 184347) | Corn, switchgrass and miscanthus rhizosphere microbial communities from Kellogg Biological Station, Michigan, USA - LAR L8-1 metaG... | ecosystem: Host-associated > Plants > Roots >... | reverse complement strand
ATGTTGGCCGCGCCGACGTGCTCGACCATGCCGATGCTGGCGATCGCGTCGAACTTCTCGCCCAACGAGGGCAGGTCGCGGTAGTCCATGACGCGGATCTCGACGCGGTCGGCGACGCCCGCTTCCTCGGCCCGCTGCCGCGCCCTTTCGGCCTGCGGCGGGGAGAGGGTGATGCCGACGACCTCGGCGCCGTACTTCGTCGCTACCCAGAGCGGGAAGCCGCCCCAGCCGCAGCCGACGTCGAGGATGCGCTCGCCCTCCTTGATCTGGAGCTTGCGGGCGACGGTGTCGAGCTTCTCCTCCTGCGCCTCCTCCAGCGTCTTCATCTCGCCGCCACGCCAGATCGCGCAGCTGTAGACCATCGTCGGCCCGAGGAAGAGCTCGAAGAACTCGTTGGAGACGTCGTAGTGGTGGCGGACGGCGCGGGCGTCGCGCTCCTTGCTGTGGCGCTTGCCGCTCGGCCGCAGCTCCGCCTCCGGGCGCGGCGGCGGCTTGACGATCCCCATCGCCCGCACCGCCGCCAGCATCAGCGCCCGCTGGTCGGTCTTGTCGAGCGAGGGCGGCTGCCAGGCGTCGAGGACGCGGATCACCTTGTCGATGTCGTCGACCTCGAGCTCGCCGCTCACGTAGGCGCGGCCGAGCCCGAGCTGGCCCGGAGCGCGCAGGGCGTGGGCGATCGCCCGCGGCGAGCGGACGCTGAAGACGGGGCCGCCGTCGGCGGCGGTGGAGGGGATGCTGGAGCCGTCCCAGAACTCGATCGTGAAGGGGCGCTCCGGGAGGCGGCTCTCGATCTCCCGCCGCAGCGCTGCGGTGTTTGCGAAGGGCACTGCGGGGCACCCTACAGACTCAAATTAGGAACCCTTCGGCTTCGGCCCGTATCATCGCCCGCCATGACCACCGTCGGCCCGCTTCCCTCAGACATCCAGCCCGTCGAGAACGAGACCCGGGACCGGATCATCACCGGCCTCGTGACCGTGGTGCCCTTCGTCGCCGTCGGCTTCGCCGCCTGGCAGGTGTGGGGGAGCGCCCTGCACTGGAGCGACGTCTTCCTCTTCTGCGGGATGTACCTCCTGACCGGGCTCGGGATCACCGTCGGCTTCCACCGCCTGCTCACCCACCGCTCCTTCAAGACCTACCCGTGGCTGCGCGGCCTCTTCGGGATCCTCGGCTCGGCGGCGATCGAGGGGCCGGTGATCTCCTGGGTCGCCGACCACCGCAAGCATCACACCTTCTCCGACGAACACGGCGACCCCCACAGCCCCCACGTCGACCACGGCGGTGGCTGGAAGGGAGCGATGAAGGGGCTCTTCCACGCCCACGTGGGCTGGATCTTCATCCACACCCAGCGCGGCAACAAGGAGCGCTTCGCGCCGGACCTGATCAAGGACCCGGTGATCAACTGGGTCGACCGAACCTTCATCTACTGGGCGATCCTCGGCCTGCTGTTGCCCTTCTTCCTCGGCTGGGCGATCGGCGGCACCCTCTTCGCCGGCCTCACCGGCCTGCTCTGGGGCGGCCTCGTCCGCGTCTTCGTCCTCCACCACTTCACCTACAGCATCAACTCGCTCTGCCACACCTTCGGCAAGCGCGAATTCGATACCAGCGACCAGTCGCGCAACCTGGCGCTGATCGCGATCCCGACCCTCGGCGAGGCCTTCCACAACAGCCACCACGCCTTTCCGACCTCCGCCACCCACGGCCTCCGCTGGTACCAGGTCGACGTCTCGGCTCTGGTTATCGACGGGCTGGACAAGGTCGGATTGGCCTGGGACGTCGTCCGCGTCTCGCCCGAACGGATGGAGTCGAAAGCCGCCTAGGGCGCTTCTTCGGCTTCGTACCAGTCGATCCAGGCGTTGCAGGCCCGCGATAGCGGCACCGTGCGGTGGGGTTCGGCCGGGACCGCGACGAGTTCGCCGAGATAGGCCTTGCCGGTGTAGCCGCTGAGGCTCTGCAGGGTCGAGGCGTCCTCGGTGGCGACGGTGAAGCGGACCGCGCCGCCGTCGCTCTCATAGCGGCCGGCGGGCCAGAACTGACCGTTGTTTCCGAGGCTGATCGTGTTCGGGCGCTGGCCGTCGAGGGCGGCCTTCAGCCCTTGGCTGAAGCCGGGGGCGGAGAGGGTGAGGTCGAAGGGGGAGAAGTACTGCAGCGAGAGATTCCAGGAGCCGGCCGGCAGTCGCAGAGACTGCGAGGTCTCCGACCCCGTGCCGAGGATGCCGCCTTCGTCCCAGGCGTCTTTCGGGCCGATCACCGCGCCGGGGAAGAGGCCGGCCCGGCCTCTGCTGGCGAGGAGGATCCGCACCTCCGGCGCCGCGCAGCCGGCGAAGGCGCCAGCCTCGGTTCCCTCGAGCAGGACGTGGCGGTCATCCGGGGTCGGCCCCTTCCGCTTCCAGAGCACGTAGGAGGGCGTCGCGGCGACGCGCCTGAAGTTCGGCGGCGCCTGGCTGTCCCAGGCGGCGCGGCTCGTGATCACGTAGGGAAAGCGGTCGAGCGTCCCGCGCGAGAAGGAGTCGAAATCGATCGGGCTGTAGGCGTCGCCGGTGTCGAACGGCTTCTCCGGGTTGGGGGAGACGGCGTCGTCGGGGAACTCGACCAGCGGCACGTGCGTATCGGCACCCAGCAGCTCGTAGGCCGCGTAGCGGTCTTGCCCGGCATACAGCACCGGCCGCCCGTGCAGGATCGGCAGGAAGGCTTGCAGCTCGGAGCCGTGGCCGGGTGGGCCGACGGGAGCGTCTCTGAGGGCTAGGAAGCTGGAGTAGACGGCGCCGGCGATGAAGGCGACGGCAAGGACGGTCCAAGCCAGGCGCAGGGGGCGAGGCGAGGGAGGGGGTCCGGCGGGCAACAGCGTTGAGGGCCCGGCGGACCCCCTCCCTCGCCTCGCCGGCCGCGGGAGCTCTTCAAGGAGGGGGCGGACGATGACGAGCATCGCCAGGGGGGAGATGATCATCAGGGCCTTGGCCTGGGAGTAGTCGCCGGCGGAGGGGAGGGAGACGAGGTAGAGGAGCCAGGCGGCGCCGAGCGCGATCGGGATGGTCAGCTCTCGGCGGCGCACCCACCAGGCGATCCCGATCAGCAGGGCGAGGATTGCGACTGCTCCTGCGAGGCCGGGGAGGCGGGCGCCGCCGGCGGCGTCGAGGCGGTAGTTCGAGGCGGGCCAGATCCCCAGCGCCTCCAGCGGCGAGACGGGGCCGTAGGTGTTGCTGCCGGCGACTTTGTTGAAGCTGCTGGCGAAGCCGAAGGGGCCGACCACCGTCACCAGGACCGCGAGGCCGGCGAGGATGGCGATGGCGATCAAGGTCGTCGGGCGGAGGAGGAAGCGCAGCAGCGAGCGCGGCCGCAGCGCCTGCCGCACCTCGGGGAGGGTGAGGCTCCAGAGGGCTCCGATCGCTACGGGCCAGGCTAGGCCGGCGAAGCTGTAGCTGAAGAAGATGCCGCCGGCTAGGGCCAATGGGGGGAGGAGCCAGAGCAGGGGGGGTCCCACGCCAGACACATCTCGCCGCGCTCGATGTTGAGTGTCTGGCGAAGGACCCCCCCTGCTCTGGCTATCGAACGTGGTCAGCCAGATTGCGAAAGCGAGAACCAGCAATGCCTCGGCAAGCTCCTTGAAGGCGGCTTGGGCGTAGTAGGAGGCGGCCAGGTAGGGCAGAGCAACCAGGGCGGCGGCAATGGTGCGGCGGCCGGGGGTGAGGGTGCGTAGGGCTCCTAGGGCAGAAAGGCCGGTCATCACCCCGATCGCGACGATCTCGCCGAGGAAGGCCTGGCCTAGGCCGATCCCAGGCACGACCGCCGTCGCCACCGCGAGGCCGTGCGGTCCGAGCGGGTAGCCGGGGTCCGGTTCGGGGCCGAACCCGCTGCGCAGCCACTCGGCCCAGGCCAGGTGCAACCCGAGGTCGTTGTTGAAGCCGACCCCGAGCAGCCCCCAGCGGCCGCTGACCGCGAACGGGATCGCCAGCACGACGAGGATGACGAGCGCCACCGGCAACCCTTGCCGCCATGGCACCCCGGCGTTCGTCCTTTCTCGGGTCCTTCCCGATAAAGGACGAACGCCGCGCCAGATAACCAGCGCCGCGACGAAGATCAGCAACGCCAGCCCCAGGGTCGCCGAGGTGCCGTGACCGGGCGCGCGCGCCAGCATCCCGGTCACCGTGAGGACGGCGCCGAAGCCGACGGCCGGCTCCAGCCCCGACCACTCGCGCCTGCCGGCGAGGAAGAGGACGGCGCGGCCGACCAGCAGCGAGATGACGCAGATCAGCGCCGCCGAGGCGTAGGTCGCGATCATCAGGCGCTGGAACTTAAGGCAGCGGGCGCTTTCAGTACTTCGCGGCTGCCGCTTCGAGCGCCGGCCGCAGGTTCTCGCCCCGCAGCGGATGCTCGTGCCCGGCGCCGACTACGCGCGGTTCCAGGGCGGCCAGGCGCCGCACCGACTCCTTCGCCTTGGCGTGGTCCCAGGCCCAGGCGGGATGGGGAACGCTGACCTCGCCCTCGGGCAGCGGTTTCAGCCGCGCCGAGTCGACCATGTAGACGACGTCGCTGACCAGCGCCACCCGGTCGCTCTCGCGCCAGAGCCCGATCAGCCCCGGCGCGTGCCCGGGAAGGTGGATGACCTCGAAGCCCGCGACTTCGTCGCCTTCGATCACGGTGTCGGCGATCCGCACCGCGCCGCCGTCCCAGCGCCGCAGCAGGAACGGGTAGATCCAGCGCACCCAGGCCACCGGCAGTTGCGAGAGGTTCATGTACGGGGCGATCGCGGCGTCGCTTTCGGCGTCGGCCTTTTCGTCGGGATGGCAGAGCACCGGCACTTCCATATAGGGCGCGGTGCCCCGATGGTCGGCGTGGGCGTGCCCGAGCACCACCCGCTTGAGGCCGCCCAGCTCTTCGGTGGCGGCCTTTGCCTTCTTCCGCATCGCCTTCGTCCCGGCGTCGAACTGGACGACCCCGTCGCCGTCCTCGAGGAAATAGATGTTCATCGCTCCGCGCAAGTCCCCGCGCAGCAGCCAGACGCCGTCCGCAACCTTCTCCAGAGCCATCGCGCCCCACCTTAACGCCGCGCCGCGCACGGTCTAGGGTTCTCGCGTGCCCTGGATCTGGAGAGCCGGAATGGCCGTGCTCGTCGTCTGCCTCTTCCTGGCGATGGCGATCGCCGTCTACCGCCTGGCGACGACGCCGAACGAAATCCTCGGCGACGGCTTCCGCGGCCTGCCGGCCAAGCAGCGTCGCTGAGCCAGCGAGCGATTAGTATCGACCGCGTTCAGGACCCGGACGAAGGAGGCGGCGTGTTCACTCGCATCGTGGTTGGGACCGATGGCTCCGAGACGGCCGCCCAGGCCGTCACCCAGGCAATCGAGCTGGCGAAGCTGTCGGGCGCCCAGCTCAGCATCGTCAGCGCCTACTCCCCTGCCCCCGGTCGCCGGGTCCAGGCCGAGCAGCAGGAAGCCCCGGCCGACGTCCATTACGAGCTGGGACCGCGCGAGGACGTCAACCTCGTCCTCGACGCCGCCGCCGCGGAGGCGAAGAAGGCGGGCGTCGATGTCCAGACCCACCCGGTCGAGGCCGACCCCGCCGATGCGATCCTCAACGTCGCCGAAGAGACCAAGGCCGACCTGATCGTCGTCGGCAACAAGGGGATGACCGGAGCCCGCCGCTACCTGCTCGGGAGTGTCCCCAACAATGTCTCCCACCACGCGCCCTGCTCGGTCCTAATCGCCCGCACCACCTGACCTGACGGCGTCTGACCGGCGCATATCGGCGTCCTCGGTCGCTCGCGTGCAGAGCACGCCACGCTCCCTGCGTTCTTGATCTGCTTGGTCAGTCGCCGTCAGGGACCGGTGAAGCGGGGATAGACCGACGTCGCCGCGGCGGCGTCGACAAGACCGGCACCTTGCTGAGTCCGAGGCAGTCCGAGGTCGCGCGCGGTTCGGCGGAGGAGCTTGCCCACCTTGGCGGCTCGGGCCCGGGGCGAGAGGATGGGATTGACCTCGCCGCTGGCGAGGACCATCGCGGCGACGCCGGAGACATGCGCGGCGGCCATCGAGGTGCCGACGTAGTTGGCGGGGATCCCGAATTCCGTGGTGCTCTTCGGCTGCAGCGTCACCTGGTAGATCGGACGCGCCGCCACCGAGGGGCAGCGGCTCTGCGGAATCCCACCGCCGGGGGCGACGAGGTCGATCGCCTCGCCGGCAAGCGAGTAATCGCCGAGGCAGCCGCCCTCCGTCGTGCCGCCGACGCCGATCACCCGCGGACCCGTTGCGGGCTCCGAGACGCAGGTCTCGGAGCCGAGGTTGCCCGCCGAGGCGACCGTGACGACGCCCTGTTCGTAGGCTTCCCGCAGCGCTTCGTCGATCGTCGGCACCCGCTTGCCGCAGGCGAAGTTGAAGCTCATGTTGATCACCTGGGCGTGGTGGGCGACGGCGAAGCGGATCCCCCTGGCGATGTCGAACGCGTTGCCGAAGCCGTTGCGGTCGAGAACCCGCACCGGCATCAGCTTCGCCCGGTAGGCGAGGCCGGTGACCCCGATCCCGTTGCCGGTCTTCTCGGCGATCGTGCCGGCGACGTGGGTCCCGTGCCCGCTTTCGTCGAGAGGCACCCGGTCGCCGTCGACGAAGTCGTAGCCGGGGACGAACTGCCGCGGACCGAAATCGGGGCTGCGGCGAAAGCCGGTGCCGAGCGCGCGATAGGCGATGCCGCTGTCGAGGACGGCGACGACGACCCCGGCGGCCCCCGGGCGGCCGGCTTCGATCAGGTTGCGCCAGGCTCCGGGCGCGTCGATGCCGCCCGGCGAGGTCGGCATCCCGTCGGCGCTCGCCGCGTCGTAGCCGAGGAAGTCCCACTGCTTGTAGACCCAGCTGCCGGGGAGCGCCGCGGCTTCCGGGGTCGTTCCCAGGCTGCCGGAGTCGTTGGGGTCGTAGGGCGGCGCCGCCGTCGCCGAGGCGGTGGCGATGAAGTTGGGGACGGCGTAGAGGACGTCGGGGTTGTGGCGCAGGGCGCGCGCCGCCTGGCGCACGCCGATCCCGCGGGCGAGCCGGAGGGGCTGCCCGTGCCGCTCCCCCGCAAACTTGACCAGCAGCTGCCGGGGCGCGAATCCGCGCGCCGGCGAGATCCCGCTCGCCGCCGCTGCGGGCGCCGCGCCGAAGGGGAGGATCGCGATCGCCGCCAGCGGCAGGAGGATGCGCAGGATTCGTCTCATCGTCTTTGGTGCGAACACCGCGCCGCCGCGGAAGTTGTCGGCGGACATACTCCCCGATCGTGAGCGCGAGCAACTTCGAGGCCAGGATGGAGGTGGCGATCGAGGAGGCGCGGAAGGCCGCCGCCCACGGCGACGTTCCGATCGGGGCGGCGATCTTCCGCGACGGCGAGCTGCTCGCCCGGGCCGGCAACGAGCGCGAGCTGCGCCGCGACCCGACCGCCCACGCCGAGGTCCTGGCGATCAGGGCGGCGGCCGAGGCGCTGGGGGGGTGGCGCCTCCCCGGGACCGAGCTCTTCGTCACCCTCGAGCCCTGCGCGATGTGCGCTGGGGCGATCGTCCTCGCCCGCGTCCCCACGGTCGTCTATGGGACCCTGGACCCGAAGGCAGGGGCGGCCGGCAGCGTCCTCGACGTCCTCGCCGAGCCCGCTCTCAACCACCGCCCGCGGGTGGTCGGCGGCGTTCGCGCCGCCGAGTGCGCCACCCTCCTGCGCGAGTTCTTCGCCGCCCGCCGCGGATAGCGCCCGCGGTCGGAGCGCCGATACCCTGTTGGGACCTGGAGAGGTGTCCGAGTGGCTTAAGGAGCGCGATTGGAAATCGCGTGGGCGGGGTTAACCCGCCTCGTGGGTTCGAATCCCACCCTCTCCGTTCTTCCGGAACTTCACCGTTCCTTAGTAAAAAATCTGACGACCGTTCTGAGGTCAACTCTATACTCAGGGATGTAATGGAGCTTCTCTCTGACGACGCTTCGTTGCAGCGTGGGAGGGCCGGCATTTCTTGGCCGATAGTGCCGGTCCTCTCCATCCCCCGTCGGCGGCGGCTCCGCGAACCGCCGCGTCAAGCCAAGAGTAGCGCGTCAGATCTGGCGCAAAGCCGGCATTGAGATGGGTGCACGCGCGGGTTCCTCGCGGTAGTCCTCGAGGGAGACGACGATCGCCTCCGACTCCGGGACCGGGGTCGCGGGACGATGGCCGCGGAGGCGCTCGTGACTGCAGACGACGTAGCACCACTCCATCAGCCGCATCCTCGCGTCGGGATCGATCTCGAGGATCGTCGCCCCGATCAGGAAGCTCCCCTCCACCTCGCGGCAGGTCCTGACTTCAACCTTGGCGGCGACCTCGTGCTCGCGCCCCGCCGCATCGGTCAGGGTCAGCAGCACCGCCGGCTCGCTGCCGATCTCCAGCGGCCCGGTCGCGACCATTCCCAGCCCGGCGGCGGAGGCGTCGACGAGGCGCGCAGTCGTGTGGGTCGCCTCGGTGTAGAGGGCCGCCTGAGCGTCGCCCTCGAAGCGGTAGACGAGCCGCCGCTGGCGGCGCCGTCCGACAACCGCCAGGGTCGCCAATAGCCTGCGCAGCTCGAAGAGCCCGAGGAAGGGGACGACGAAGGCGGCGATGCCCGGCAGATCGGGCAGGGGCCCGACGCCGGCCAGGTCGAGCAGTCGCATCAGCGTCCCCAGCGCCAACAGGACGGTGCAGAAGAGGACGAGGTGGAGCTTGCGGACAGCGCCGAGGCCGCCGCCGTCGCGACCCTGCTTCGGCGTCACCTTGAAGGCGCTCCTGCCGGGCACGAGGGCGCAGCGCAGCGCACGCGTGTAGATCTCCATCGTCAACAGCTCGTAGTGGGCCGACTCGGGGACGCGCATGTAGCCGCGGGCGAGCGCGGCACCGGCGCTGAGGTTGAGGAGGACGTAGGGAGCCCAAAGTGCCGCCAGCGCGGCGACGCTGATCTTCATCGGCAGCTCGCCGGTCCAGAGCACGAGCCCGAGCGTCAGCAGCAGCAGTAGCCGCATCGGCGGCGCCAGGTAGGCGAGCAGGCTGGCGAGGAAGGAGAGCCGCTGCACCGGACTGAGCGTTTTCGCCCGCAGGGGCGACTCCGGCAGCCTGAAGACGGCAAGGTTGCCGCGAGCCCAGCGGTCGCGCTGCAGCAGGTAGCCGTCGAGGTCGTGGGGAGCCAAGCCCTGGACCAGGACCTCGTCGTGGTAGCGACTGCGCCAGCCGTGCCGCATCAACCGGATCGTCGTGTGGAAGTCCTCGGCAATCGTCTCGGTTGCGACACCGCCGATCTCGAGCAGGGCGTGGCGGTTGATCAGCGCCGCCGAGCCGCACCAGTAGGCGGCGCCGTGACGATCCTTGCCGGGACAGACGACGCGGTAGAAGAGCGACTGCTCGTGGCGGCCGATCACGTAGTGCTGGACGGAGTCGTGGTTGAAGAAATCGTGCGGGGTCTGGACGAGCGCCATCCGTTCGTCGTCGAAGTAGCCGACCAGGGCATCGATCGCGTCCGGCATCGGCACGTGGTCGGCGTCGAGGACGAAGACGAGGCCGCCGTCGGTGCGGGGGAGGGCCGCGTTGAGGTTGCCCGCCTTGGCATGGGCGTTGTCGGGCCGCGTCAGGTACTCGGCCCCGGCAAGCTCGGCCAGCTCGCGCATCTCCGGGCGGCGCCCGTCGTCGAGCAGATAGGTCGTGTGCGGGTAGGTGAGCGCCCGGCAACCGGCCAGGGTCGCCATCACCACCTCCGCCGGCTCGTCGTAGGTGCAGACGTAGACGTCGACCTTGCGCCCGGCGGTCGTCGGCGGACGCTCCGCCCCCGGCCGGGACCAGGAGAACCAGGCGAGGATCGCCAGCGCATAGAGCCCGTAGATCTCGGTCGCCAGCAGCATCCCGAAAGCGACGGGATTTGCGCCTTCGCCGCTCCAGCCGACGCGCCAAGTCAGGTAGCCGGCGCCCCAGGCGAGGGCGACCAGCGCCAGCGCCCGGAGTAACTTCGGGTGGCAATCGAAAAATCGTCCTAAGCGGGTCTGCTCACCGGCGTGCACGGGGTTTCTTCGGCACGCCCGCGCCCGGCCTTGAGGCCCGCAATCTGCTCAGCGGAGGGGGTGGGATTCGAACCCACGAGCCGCCTTACGACGGCCAACGGTTTTCGAGACCGCCCCGTTCAACCACTCCGGCACCCCTCCAGGAAGCCTCGGCGCGCTTGATTCTAGGGCGCCCGCGCTTCCGGGCTCGAGCGGTTCCTCAAGCGCGGATCGGGCAATCCGGGAAAAAGCTGTACTTAGTGTCCAGTTTTAGTACTCTGACACTAGTTGACCGCGAACGCCTCCCCCGCCGCCTCGTGACCCTCGTAGGGAAGCACGACGAAGTACATCAGCGAGGGCAGGAGGGACTCGAGTTGACTGTACTCGTGCTTGCAGAGGCGGGAATAGAGCACCGATTCGACGCCGCCGACGACGCCGGACGCGGTCAGGGAGTTGCCGGTCGCCCCCTGGGGGAGGAACTGCAGGGCCTGCGCTTGCAGGCAGTGGGCGAACTCGTCCATCAGTTCGACACGTCGTTTAACGGCAGTGGCGCTGGCGGCTCGTGCCTCGACCACCATCGTGCGCGCGGTGTCGGGCTCGTCGCTGGCAAAGCGAAGCAGGGCTTCGAGCCCGTGGCGGATGCGGTCGCGCCAGGCGCTGCCACCCTTGCGGACCGCCGCCTCGACCTTTTTGCGCAGCCGCTCGGCGCTGGTGTCGAAGGCGGCCAGGAAGCAGTCTTCTTTGTTGGAGAAGTGCTCATAGAAGGTGGGTCGCGAGACGCCGGCCCGGTCGATCACGTCCTGGACGTTGGTTTCGAGGTACCCGAGTTCGGCGGCGGCGTTGAGCATCGCTACGATCAGTCTCTCCCGCTGGATCGTGCGGATCAGATCCGACGGGAACTTGCGAACGCCGGCCGGGAATTTGCCGCTGCTGTTGGCGAGGAGCTGCAGCGCGGCCTCGACCTGCTCGGAAGGCCAGTCGTCGCCAATCGCAGCAAGAAGGGTTTCTTGGCTCAGCTGGACGTGATCGTTCGACACCGAAAAACTCACAAGTTTCGATTAAAAACAGTGCAAGTTTTTTCACGGTACCAGAACATTGACAGGCCGGGCGGTCCATCCGGCTCCCTCGCTGTCTCCTGCTCTCCCGCCGTCTGCGGCAGAGGGGCGAGGAGATGACCCCTACCCGCCCCGAGCTCCCCCGTGAGTTCGTCGCCAGCCACAAGCGACGGCGCATGATGAGCGCGATTGCCGAGCTGACGGCCGAAAACGGGTACGAGGCGACGAAGATTGCCGACATCGTCCGCAGGGCTGCGGTTGCCCGCAAGACCCTGTATGACAACTTCGACGGCAAGGAGGATCTGTTTCTTTCGGCGGTCGATGCCACCCTTGCCGAAGTCCGCTCGGTGGTCGAAGAGGCGTGCGCGCGCGCCGAGGGGTCCGTCGAGGCGGGGATCGTCGCCGGCCTAGAGGCTCTCCTCGACTTCGTGGCCGCCCATCCCGAGACCTCGCGGATGTGCATGGTCGAGGCGATCTCCGCCACCCCGAGCTCGGCCCGTCTCTACGACGCGGCGATGCGCGACTTCGTCGAGCTATTCCGCAAGAGCGCACCGGAGGGGACAGACCTGCCGGAGACGATCGAGGAGTCGCTGGTCGGCGGGGTCGCCTGGATCATCCAGCTGCAGATCCGCCGGGGCGAGGCCGAGCAGGCACCCGAGCTGCTCGCCGAACTGTCCCAGTTCGTCCTCTCGCCGTACCTCGGCGTGGGAAAAGTGGTCGATACCGGGCGGCGGGACTGACATGTCGGTGCCAGACTCGATTTTGCAATGGACCGACTGCCACGGGGACGTCACGGGCTCTCGCCGGAGTTTGTCGCGCGAAATCAGCGTGAAAGGCTGATCGCCGGCCTCACCGAGGCGCTTTTCGAGGTTGGGTACAACGAAACCACTGTGTCACTGATCGGCCGCCGTGCAGCGGTCTCCAAGAGTGACTTTTACAAGCACTTCGAAAGTAAGGATGACTGCTTTGTCGCCGCCTACGACGCGGCGATCGAGCGGATTCGCGAGCGGGTCTTCACCGCCTGCGAGACAGCGGGAGGAAGTGCATGGCCGGAGCGGGTGGAGGCGGCGATCGCCGCCCTCCTGGATCTGTTCGACGAAGAGCCGGCCCTCGCCAGCATCGTTTTGGTCGAAGGGCTGAGGGCCGGTCGCGGCGTCTACGACCGCTATCAGGCCGGGCTGGAGTCGTTCGTCGCAGCCCTCGGCAGAGGAGCCCCGGGCCTGCCAGTGGGAGACGATGTGCCGGAGGCCACCGAGGAAGCCGTGGTCGGCGGCATCGCCTCCCTCCTCGCTCGCCGGATCCTTGCCGGGGAAGGAGAGCGATTGAGTGAGCTTTTTCCGCAGATCCTCGAGTTCACCCTGGCCCCATACGTGGGCGCGGAGGAGGCACGGCGAATAGTCTCCGCCGGATGAGCGAGCTCAGGCGCGGTGTTCTTCCCTCGCAGGCACTCAACCGGGCGATCGAGGCGGAGTGGATCGGGTCCGGCGAGTACCGGATCCGGCCCCAGGCGGTGCAACCGGCGAGCATCGACCTGCGCCTCGGAGACTTCGCCTGGGCCCTGCGCTGCTCCTTCCTGCCGGACGTCGACTCGACGGTGGAGGAGAAGATCGACGGCCTCGCCTTCCAGCGCGTCGACCTTCGCGACGGAGCGGTGCTCGAGCGTGACCGGCCCTACCTGGTGCCGCTGATCGAGGAGCTGAACCTGCCCGAGGACGTGCGGGCAAAGGCGAACCCGAAGAGCTCGACCGGTCGCCTCGACGTCTTCACCCGGGTGATCACCGATCGCCACCATCGCTTCGACGACATCCGCTCCGGCTATCGCGGCAGGCTCTACCTGGAGATCGTTCCCCGCTCGTTCGCGATCCAGGTGAAAACCGGACTGTCACTGAACCAGTTGCGCCTGGCGCGCGGCGACGTTCGCCTCTCGGACGAGGAAATCCGTGAGCTGCAGGATGAGTTCCCCCTGCTCTACCTCGACTCACACGCTTTGCGCCAGTCGGAGATGGCGGTCTCGGACGGGCTCTTCCTCAGCCTCGACCTCTCCGGTCCCACCGACCGGGTTGTCGGTTACCGGGCGAAGAAGAACAGCCTTCCGGTCGACCTCTCCCGCATCCGCGCCTATCGCTGGACCGATTACTGGGATCCGGTCTACCCGGAGCCGGGGAGCAAGGTCGTGCTGGAGCCGGAGATCTTCTACCTCCTGCTCTCCGCCGAGGGGGTCTGCATCCCACCGCAGATCGCCGCCGAGATGATGGCCTACGACCCGACCGCGGGGGAGCTTCGCACCCATTACGCCGGCTTCTTCGACCCCGGGTTCGGCTACGACCTCGAGGGCGGCCGCCACGGCAGCCGGGCCGCGCTCGAGGTCCGCGCCCGCGACGTCTCCTTCATGGTCGAGCACCGCCAGCCCGTCTGCAAGCTTGGCCTCGAGTGGATGTCAGCGCCGGCCGAGCGCCTCTATGGCTCCGACCTCGGTTCGAACTACCAGGGTCAGGTGACGATGCTCAGCAAGCACTTCGAGGAGCAGACCGCCGGCGTCGCGACCCCCGTAGACGCCTAGAGTCGAGTCCGCGAGAACCCTCGCTATTCGACGCTTTTCGCGGACTGGGCGCTTCGGAGCAGCGCCTTGGCCCGCTTGCGGCGCGCCAGCAGCTCCGTTTCGAGCTTGGCGATCTCGTCGCGGCGGCGGCGCACGAGGTCGAGCTGCCGGCCGGTGTAGGTGAGTGACTGCTCGAGGATCTCGCGGCGGCGTTCGGGATCGTCGACGCCGCCGTGCCACTCACGGCGCAGCTCGGCCCGGACGCCCTCGGCCTCGACCAGCTCCTTCAGCTCCTCGAGCGAGAGCCCGAGCAGGTCCTTCAGCCGCAGCAGCTCGGTCAGGCGCTCGGCGTCGCCCTCGGCGTAGGTCCGGTGCGCGCCGGGCTGCCGCCCGCCCGCCGCCGGCAGCAGCCCGATCTCCTCGTAGTAGCGGATCGTCCGCGGCGTCGTCCCGGCCAGCTTCGCGACTTCGCCGATCCGCAGCTCGCGGTCCATGCTCGCGCTCACGGCGTCGCCCTCAGCTCCTCGCCGATCGCCTCCTCGACCGCCTCGGCGGGCGGGCACGGGACCGGAGCGCCGGCATGCTTAGGCCGCAGCAGCGAGACGCCGGCGCCGATCGCTGAAGTCGCCGCCAGCACCCACAGCGCCTCGTGCATGTTGTGGATGAAGGGGTCGAGCTGGGCCGGGGAGAGGCCGGAGGCAAGGCCGGAGAAGATCGCGAAGAGGACGTCTTTCGGGATCGAGTTGGTGACGATGGCGAGGACGAAGGCGATCGAGATCACCGCCCCGGTGTTCTGCAGCATCGTCCGTGCCCCCGCGGCAACGCCGCGTCGCTCGGTCGGCACCGTGCCCATCATCGCCGCGGTGTTGGGCGAGTTGAACATGCCCGAGCCGATGCCGACCAGCAGCAGCCAGAGGCCGCCCTCCCAGTAGGGGGATCCGGCCTGCAAGGTGGTCATCAGCGCCAGGCCGAGGGCGGTGACCAGCATCCCGGCGGCGGCGAGCGCCCGCGAGCCGTGGCGGTCGGCCCAGATGCCGGCGAGCGGCGAGGAGACGAGCATCCCGATCGCCATCGGCGCCAGCTTGATCCCGGCGGTGATCGGATCGTCCCCCTGGGCACCCTGGTAGTAGAAGACGAAGATGAACATCAGCGCGAAGCGGGAGAGGCCGTTGATGAAGGCGGCGCCGGTGGCGGCGGCGAAGAGCCGGTTGCGGAAGATCGAGAGGTCCAGCATCGGCGCCGAGCCGCGGTGCTCGATCCAGACGAAGAGCGGCAGCAGCACAGCCGCGACGATCAGCGAACCGATCACCAGTGAATCGTCCCAACCGGAGATGCCGCCGCGGGAGATTCCGTAGACGAGCCCGGTCAGGCCGAGGACGAAGGCGAAAGTGCCGGCGAGGTCGAACCCGCGGGCGCTGTCCCGGTGGGAGAGCTCGTGAAGGACGATCGCGCCCCAGAGGCCGCCGGCCAGCGCCAGCGGCACGTTGAACCAGAAGACCCAGTGCCAGGAGATCGAGACAAGGGCTCCCCCCAGGACGGGCCCGATCACGAGGCCGATCGCGGCGACCATCGTGTTCGTTCCCATCGCCAGGCCCAGCTGCTCGGGCGGGAAAGCGTCGGTGACCAGGGCCGGCCCGTTGGCGAAGATGAAGGCGCCGCCGATCCCCTGCAGGATCCGCCAGAGGATCAGCTGGGTGCCGTCGGCGGCGAAGCCGGCGCCGAGCGAGGCGAGGCCGAAGATCGCGAAGGCGCCGACGAAGGCGGTCTTGCGTCCGAAGAGGTCGGAGAGGCGACCCGCGGTCAGGACCAGCACGGTCGAAGAGATCAGGTAGGCGAGGATCACCCAGACCAGTTCCAGCAGGCTGGTCCCGAGCGCCCGCTCCAGGTCCGGCAAGGCGATGATCAGCGTCCCCGAGTTGGTCGCCACCAGCAGCATCCCGAGGCTGGTGCAGGAGAGGGCCCACCACCGGTAGTGCTCGTGATCGCTGGCGACACGCCGCCTGCCAACGAAAGTGTTCCTTACGTTCACGTTAATTACCATAGCAGCGGCGGACGGGTCGGCCCGACGGCGCCACTGAACCTCCTTGGCTGCGCGGCCAAACATCACTTACTCTCGGAGCCGTGGTACTTCTTCGAATATTCAGACCGCCGGCCGAAGCCGATCAGGCAGGTCACGTTCCCCGTCATGTGTCCCGTACGAACAAAAGGCCAGTCGGTGAGTTGATTGGAGCCTGAGAATCCCGCCTCGGGCGATCGCCGCAAGAACTCAGGTCGCCGCAAGCGGCCCTCCCTGATCGGTCTACACGGCCTGCGCCGGCCCGAGCGCGGCGGTCAAGTCCCCCTCTACTACCAACTCGGCGAGATCCTCAAGCAGAGGCTCGAGAGCGGTGGCTGGGAGCCCGACACCCTCTTTCCCTCGGAGCGCGAGATCGAAGAGTACTTCGGCGTCTCGCGTGCGGTCGTTCGTCCAGCCCTCAGCCTGCTCGAACGCGACGGCGACATCTATCGCCGCCGCGGCTCGGGGACCTACGTCTCCGCGCCGAAGCGCCGGGTGCCGATCCGGGGTCTGATCCGCTCCCTGCGAGAGGACCCCTTCAGCACCTCGCGAATCGCCGTCCTCCGCGTTCGCCGGCAGACCAACGACCAGACGATCGCCGACTTCCTCGACGTCGCCCAGGGGCAGACGGTCGCTCAGGTCACCTCGATCCTCCGCATCGACAAACCGATCTGTCTGATCGACTCCTTTTTCCCCGTCGGCCGCGTCCCCTGGCTGCTGGGGGCCGCGATCTCGCTTCAGGGCGGCGAACAGCCTGTGATCGGCAAGGCGCCGAGGCTGGGTCGGATCGATGCCTCCTTCGAGACCTCATCCTGCGGACCGTGGACCGCCAAAACCCTCGGCGTCCGCACCGGCGATCCGATCTTCATCGGCCGGCTCGTTCAGTACGGCGTTTCCACCGACCATGATCGCGAGCGCCCGGTCGAGCTGACCCGCATCCTCGCCCGCAGCGACATCTCACAGCTTCACTACGAGGCCGCCAGCTCGCTGCAGCGGGGGGCGGGAAGAAACGAGTGACCACACGTGCGAGGATGCGAATCAAAGTGGCCCAACCGCCAACTATTAAAATATCGATGCGCCAAATCGCAAAACTTGTCCCGCTGTTGTCGATTTTTACCCTGATCCTGCTCAGCGGCTGCGGAAGTGGTGGCGGGTCGGATGAAGCCTCTTCCTCCTCGGGCCTGCCAAAGGAAATAGTGATCGGCGCCGCGATCGCCAAAACCGGCTACATGGCACCCTACGACGCCGCCATCGTCGCCCTCGAACAGCTGGTGAGGGAAACCAACGCCAAGGGCGGGATCGATGGCCACAAGCTGCGGGTGATCCAGGTGAACACCCGCTCCGATCCGCAGCAGGCCGTGATGGCGGTGCAGAAGGTGATCGAAGATGGCGCAGACGTGCTCTTCTTCAGCGGTGAGGCGCTGACCGCGGCAGCCGGCTCCCCCCTCGCCGAGGAAAACGACAAGCTCAACTTCGCGATCGTCCAAGAGCCGGGCTTCGGACCTCCGACCTCGGGTCACCTCTCCTTCAGCTCCAATCCGAGCCTCGCCAGCGAGGTGAGCGCCGCGGCCTCTTTCTTCTACGGCAAGGGCATCAGGCACCCGTTCCTCTTCCGGGATACGACGATCATCTACGGCAAGGCTGCCTGCTCCGGCTTCCAGCAGACCTGGGAATACCTTGGCGGCGAAATCGAGGACTCGGTCGACTTCGAGAACACCGACGCCTCGATCAGCAGTCAGATCGACAAGCTGAAGAGCTCCAACGCCGACGCCGTCGTTATGTGCTCCTACCCGCCCGGCGGTGCCGCCGCGATCAAGCAGATCCGCGCCGCGGGCGTGCAACTGCCGATCTACGGGCCTACGGCCTTCGACGGCCTCTACTGGCTGAAGGGCATCCCCGACACCGAAGACATCTACTTCACCTCGAACGGTTCGTCCTACGACCCGCCGAACAAGGCCACCGCAAAACTGCTCGAGAACCTCCGGAAGGATGGAATCGACACCGACATCGCGACCAATCTCCTGGCCTGGTACGCCGGCGGTCAGTTGATCATCGACTCGATCGAAGAAACGAACAGCGTCGACGGCACTGCGCTTGCCGCGGCCCTCGAAGCCAAGCCTCACAACACGATTCTCGGGAAGATCGCCTACAGCGCTGACGACCACTACCCGAGTCGCACGTGGCCGATCTACGTCCTTGCGAACGGCAAGCCGAAGCTGGTGAGCAAGGTGAAACCGAAGTTCATCCCCGAATTCGGCGAATAGGGCTTCGCGCGGCGATTGCCTGCTTCACGAAGTCCGCAAACGCTTCTCGGTAAGCCAGCGTGTACCGATCGGCAAGGGTGTTGATGTCCGCATTTGGATCCAGCGACAGTTCGGGCGGCTGGATCTTCGAGATGACCGCCACGTCCTCGGCATAGATCCCGGCGTCGTAGGCGATCACCGTCTCGAGCCGCTCCTCGTCGTAGTTCTCGAGGCCTCCCTCGATCCAGTAGTGCACCGACTCGGAGGCGCTGACGGCGCGCGCGACGTGAAGCAGGCAACGCTCGCCTTCATCGGTGAACAGCCTTGCCGACGTGAAATTGGGCGCGATCGAGTGGTAGCCGATCTCCCGCAGCGAGCCCCACGCCGAGCTTGCGGCATCCCCCCATTCCATGTTCCGGCGAAGCGTCACCTCGAACCCGTTCCGCTCCGGCATCAAGGGCTCGACCACCGCCGGTTGAGGCCCCAGGGTGGCCTCGTGGACGAAGGCGAAATGGGCGACGTCGCGGAAGTTCTCGATCATCAGGCCGAAGGCGACCGGCAGCTCGAAGGGGGTGCCGTGACCCCAGGTCCACAGCTCCTGGTCGAACCAGGGAACGTCCGGAACATCGGTCAGCGGTTCCTCGAGCGTCGTCCAGACAAGCCCCCAATGCACGCGAACGGGGTAGGACGGAATCCGCGCCAGCGGGGGGATCTGGCGTTGATCGGCAAGCGACGGGATTCGGGTGCAGGAGCCGTCGCCCGCCCACTCCCAACCGTGGTAGGGGCATCGGATGCTCTCCCCGCAGACCCTGCCCATCGAGAGCAGGGCGCCGCGGTGGGCGCAGCGGTCGGCGACCACGGCCGCCTCGTCGGCCTCGGTCAGGAAAACGGCGAGCGGCTGGTCGAGCAGGACCGCCCGCTGCGGCCCATCCTTGAGGTCCTGCAGCCGCGCCACCGGCTGCCAGCAGTGGCGCAGGGCGAGCAGCACGTCCTCACCACTCGGCGGCGAAGAATGATCTTCGGTCATCTCCCTCTCCGGCAATCTAGAGCTGTCTTCCCATGTAAGCACGCAGGACCTGCGGGTTGCTCTGCAGCTCCTCGCGCCTTCCGCCGGTGCGGACCTTGCCGCCGGCAAGGACCAGGCTGCGGTGGCAGAAGTCGATCGTCCGCGCTGCGTTCTGCTCGACGAGGAGCATCGTCGTCCCCTCGGCTCGAAGTTCCTCGAGCAGCCCGTAGACGACATCGATCATCTTCGGTGCAAGGCCGAGCGAGGGCTCGTCGAGGATCAGCAGGCGCGGCTTGCACAGCAGTGCCCTCGCCACGGCGAGCTGTTGCTGCTCGCCGCCCGAGAGCCGGTCGGCACGCTGCTCGGCTCGCCGCCGGAGGATTGGCAACCGCTCGAGGACCTGCTCCATCGCCTCGCCCGCCCCGCCGCGAGCGGCCAGGCGCAGGTTCTCCGCCACGGTCAGCGTGCCGAAGATCTGACGGCCCTCGGGAACCAGAGCGATTCCCAGCCTCGCAATCTCCTCCGGGGCGAGCCCGCGCAGTTGCCTGCCGTCGAAATCGATCTCGCCGGCGCTCGAGCGCGTGAGGCCGCAGATAGCGCGCAGGAGGGAGCTCTTGCCGGCGCCGTTGGGGCCGACCATGCCGACCACTTCTCCCTCGCCGAGGCTCATCTCGACGCCGTGGAGAACCTCGACTCCACCGTAGGCGACTTTTACCCCGCGCAGCTCAAGCATGGGCGCCGACTGCGTAGGAGGTGCCGAGGTAGGCCTCGACCACGGCGGGATCGGCCTGGACCTCCTCGGGGCTTCCCACCGCGACCGTCTCGCCATCGTCGAGCACCTGCACCCGCGAACAGAGGTCCATCACCACGTTCATGTCGTGCTCGATCAAGAGGATCGCGCAGCCGAAGTCCTCGATCACCCCGTGGAGGATCGCCACCAGCTCCCGGCACTCCTCGTCGTTCAGCCCCGCCGCGGGCTCGTCGAGCAGCAGGTGGCGCGGTCCGGTGGCCAGGGCGCGGGCGATGCCCAGCAGCCTCTGGTTCCCCGGCGGCTGCAGGCCGGCGGGGCTCTGCGCCTCCTCACCGAGGCCGAGGCGCTCGAGCACGTCCACAGCGATGTCGACGGCGCGCCCCCGCCCGACCCCGACGCCCATCGCGCCCACGGCGACGCTCTCGACCACGGTCAGCCCCGCGAAGGGGAGGCCTGCCTGGAACGTGCGTCCAACTCCCGACCGCGTCAGCCGCGCCGGCGACCAGCCGGTCACCTCTTCCCCGTCGAGCAGGACACCGCCGGATTCGGGCGCCTGGAAGCCGCTGAGGATGTTGACGAGCGTCGTCTTGCCCGCCCCGTTCGGGCCGATCAGCCCGAGCGCCTCCCCGGGGGACAGAGCAAGCTCAACCTCTCTCAGCACTTGCAACCCGGAGAAGGCGAGGGATATCCCTTCGGCGCGAAGACCTCCAGCCGCTCCGCGAGCGGGCCGTGGCCTGGCCCTGCCGGTCGGCGCCGCCGCAGGCGAGGTCGATGGAAACCGAGACCGCAGCCGGCGGCGGACCGGCTCGACCTCACCCGCCTCGCGGCCGCCGGTCAGTCCCTGCGGCAGCGCGACCATCGTCAGCAGGAGGATCAGGCCGAGGCCGATCGCCGCCAGACCCGGCGTTTCGCCGATCGAGATCGGCCCGAGCAGGTGGGCACCTTCCTCGAGGTTGCGCAGCAGCTCGTTGACCGTCGCCACCGCGAGGGTTCCGACCACGGCGCCGAGGACGCTGCGAGCGCCGCCCACGACCAGCATCGTCAGCGTCGTCACCGAGGCGGCGAAGTAGAAGGTGTCGGGAGAGAGGACCCCGGACTGGTGCACCTCCAGGGCGCCGCCGATCCCGCAGAGCGTGCCGCTGATCGTGAACGCGATCAGCCTCTCCCGCGTCACGCCGATCCCGATCGAGCGGGCCGCCACCTCGCCTTCGCGGGTCGCCTGCAGCCGGTAGCCGCTTGCCGACCACTTGAAGGCGATCGCGACGACGACCGCCACGGCAGCCCAGATCGCCGCCGAGGTGACGCTGGTGGTTCGCGGGATGCTGACGAGCCCGCTGCTCCCACCGGTGATCGGGTCCCAGTTGGCGAGGACGTTGTAGACGACGATCAGGAAGGCGAAGGTCGAGATCGGGATCGCCAGCGTCGACGTCCTCATCAGCGGCCAGCCGACCACCGCCGCCAGGGTTCCGCTCGCCACCGCGGCGATCAGAACGGAAAGCAGAGGGCTGAGCTGAGCAGCGGCGATCAGGTTCGGCAGCTCCGGCGTCTGCAGGGCCGTGAAGGCCGCTGGGATCGTCAGCAGGGCGGCGAGGTAGGCGCCGGTCGCCGCGAAGCCCAGCTGCCCGAACGAGTAGACGCCGCTGTTGCCGATGAAGACCTGCAGGCCGAGGACGATGATCAGGTTGCAGAGGATCGCCGTGACGGTGTCTTCGAACGAAGGCGTGCCGCTCGCCCCGAGGACGGCGGCCAGCAGCACCAGGATGAGCGGGACGGCCAGGGAGATGGCCGCTGAAGCCGGGGAGCGGAGGCTCGGGCCGGTCATACCCGCGCCTCCCCGGTCGCCGCGCCGAGCAGGCCCTGCGGCCTGAAGATCAGGATCGCCACCGGCAGCGAGAAGACGATCGCGTCGCGGAACGGAACCAGCCCGTCCGGCAGGTAGGCGCTGAGCAGCGAGGAGAGGGCGCCGAGCACGAGCCCGCCGACGACGGCGCCGGAGATCCTGCCGAAGCCGCCGATGACGACGGCGATGAAGCCGACCAGCACCGGGGTCAGCCCCATCGTCGGCGAGACCTGGCCCGTCTGCATCACCAGCAGCACCCCGACCATTGCCGCGAGGGCGCCGCTGATCGCGAAGGCGATCGCGATCACGCGGCCAGCCCGGACGCCGAGCAGCCGTGCCATCTCGAAGTTCTCCGCCGCCGCGCGCATCTCGAGGCCGATGCGGGTCCGGTAGAGCAGCCAGCCGAGGCCGCCGAGAACGATCGCGGTCAAAGCGAGGGTGAGGATCTCCAGGTTCGGCACCGAGAGTGAGCCGACCTGGCTCGATTCGCTCAAAAGCGCCGGCGTGGCCACCGACTGGGCGCGGGCGTCCACCGTCGCGCTGACGACGTTCTGCAGGATCGTCGCCACGGCAAGGGAGGTGACGAGCTGCGCCGAGAGGTCGGCGTCTCGGACGGGGCGGAAAGCCACCCGCTCGGCGAGGACCGCGATCGCGACTCCGGTGGCCAGCGCTGCTCCGACCGCGACAGCGAACGGCAGGCCCGCCAGCACGTAGAGGATGTAGGCGGGCAGCATGATGAACTCCCCCTGGGCGAAGTTCATCATTCCCATCACGGTGTAGATCAAGGTGACGCCGATGGCGATCAGGGCGTATAGGCCGCCGAGGGCAAGGGCGTCGATCAGGCTTTGGGCAGCTTCGGTCATCGGCTCGGCACTGCTGACTGGTGCCGCTCAAGACTGCCAGAGCGCCCCGGAGGAGAGACGGGGACCGCGAACCGGGGATAACCACTGGAGCGTCTGAAGGGGTTCTCTCTCTAGGATCGATCCATGGGCGAGCGGACCTGGAGCGTTTACCTCTCGGGGGAGATACACAGCGACTGGCGCGAGCGGATCGAAGTGGGGGTGCGCGAGGCTGAGCTGCCGGTCTCCTTCTCGGCCCCGGTGACCGACCACGCCGCTTCCGACGACGCCGGCACCGGCACCCTGGGGGAGGAGCGCGAGAGCTTCTGGCGCGACCACAAGGGTGCCGGCGTCAACGCGATCCGCACCCAAACCCTGATCCGGGACGCCGACGTGGTGGTGGTCCGCTTCGGCGACAAATACCGCCAGTGGAACGCCGCCTTCGACGCCGGCTGCGCCGCCGCCCTCGGCAAGCCGATCGTCACCTTCCACGACCCGGAGCTAGACCACGCCCTCAAGGAGGTCGACCGCGCCGCCCAGGCCACCGCCCGCACCGCCGATCAGGTCGTCGACGTCCTCCGCTACGTGATCCGCGGCGAACTTCCCTAGCCGACTTTCGACCCAGCGGGGTGGGGCGAAAGTCCGACACGCCCCCACCCCGTCCCTGCGCTGTGCGAACATGTGTTCGTATGAGATGGGACGAGCAGAGAGTCGAGAACGACCTTCGCCTGCCGGGGGTGGGGGCCGGCACGGTCATTCGCACCTTTGACGCTCCGGAGGCGATGGGAATCAACTTCCACGAGGTGCGGGCCCGGTCTGCGCTCAACCACGTGCCCGGCGGGCGCTACGGGTTCAGCTGGACGATCAACCAGTACCGAGGCTGCACCCATGCCTGCACTTTCTGCTTCGCCCGCCGCACCCATAAATATCTCGACCTGAACGCCGGTCGCGACTTCGAGCGGGAGATCGTGGTCAAGGTCAACGTGCCGGAGCTGCTGCGGGCGGAGCTGGGGCGGCCGGGCTGGAAGCGCGAGCTGGTGGCGCTGGGCACGAATACCGACCCCTACCAGTGGGTCGAGAGCCGCTACCGGATGATGCCGGAGATCCTCGAGGCGCTGGAGGCGGCGGAGACGCCGGTCTCGGTCCTGACCAAGTCGCCGCTGGTGCTGCGCGACGTCGAGCTCTTCGAGCGGATGGCGAAGAAGCTGCCGGTCTCGGTCAACCTCTCGGTCCCGACCCTGGACGAGGAGGCCTGGCGGGCGACCGAGCCGCACACCCCGAGCCCCGCCGCCCGCCTCGACGCGGTCGGAGAGCTCCGCTCCCGCGGCATCGACTCCGGCGTCCTCATCGCGCCGCTGATGCCCGGCATCAACGACGACCCCACCCAGGTCCAACCGATCCTCGACCGCGCCAAAGCCGCCGGCGCCACCTTCCTCGGCGGCGTAGCCCTCCACCTTCGCGACGAGGTAAAGGACGTCTTCTTCTCCTGGTTGGAGGCCAAGAGACCCGACCTCCTCCCCCGCTACGAGGCCCTCTACGGAACCCGCGCCTACATGCGCCCCGAGCAGCGTCGCCACACGACCCGCGCCGTGAAGGGCTGGGGTCGTTCGACTCGGAGAAACCCGTCCCGATCGGACGCGCCTCGGACGGGTGGCACGGCAGGGGGGACCACCCCTGAGGAAGCTTTAGCTACCGGAAGGGGTGGTGGGTCCCCTGCCGTGACAGGACCCGTCCGCCGGAGCGCCCCCATCCAGCAGAGCTTCTTCTAGCCGCCTTCGTCCAGTTGCTCGAACCGACACTCGGACGGCCCTTTGTCGTCCCTGAACCGGTGAAACCGCGCCCCATGCCGGATCCGCCCCGAAGCCGCGTGGTCGTAACCCACCTCGATCACCAGCTCCGGCCGCAACTCCACCCACTCCAGCTCGCGCCCGCCGGTCCACCTGCTCGGCTCGGCGCTGCCGCTCTTGCCCGTCTCCAGCGGTGCCAACATCGCCCGCATGCTCTGTTTCGCCGCTTTCGAGAAGCCGGAGATGTGGCCGACGGTACGCAGCTCCCCGTCGTCGTAGAGGCCGAGGATGAGCGAGCCGACGGTGCCCTCCTCTTTGCCCGGCCGCCAGCCCATCACCACGCAGTCGATCGTCCGCTCGCGCTTCACCTTGGCCATCCCCTTGCGCTTGCCCTGGACGTAGGGGGCGGTCAGGTCCTTGGCCATCACCCCCTCGATGTTCGCCAACCAGCCTTCCGCTTGCTCGGCGTCGGGAGTTAAGGGAGTCAGCTCGAGTCCCGCTTTGCCGGCAATCGCCTCCAGGCGCTCGCGCCGCTCGCGCAGCGGCCGCTCACAGAGGACCTCGTCCCCCTCGGCGAGCAGGTCGAAGACGACGTAGCTGGCCGGGATCTCCTTCGCCAGCATCTCGATCCGCGACTGCGCTGGGTGGATCCGTTCCTGCATCGAGTCGAATTCGAGGTTGCCGTCGGCGTCGCGAATCACCAGCTCGCCGTCGAGCACCCAACGCCCCGGCG